>ENA-UOWG01001383-UOWG01001383.1-activated-sludge-metagenome-genome-assembly--contig:-NODE-1383-length-24382-cov-18.029350_pt1 | contig 24382 bp, 20 predicted proteins | sample MGYA00238147_ERZ761563 | MGnify/ENA primary metagenome ERZ761563 (study PRJEB28884, sample SAMN05720216) | anaerobic digester metagenome | isolation source: active sludge of municipal... | reverse complement strand
GCTTTGATATGACTCAAAACTTTGACCAGAACGCCGCTGTCAGCATCTTGAACCGCATTCTCGAACTGGAGCTGGCCGGGGTGGTGCGTTACACCCACTACGCGCTGATGGTGTACGGCTACAACCGCATTCCCATTGTCAGTTGGCTCAACGCCCAGGCCGACGAAAGCCTGTTGCACGCCCGCCAGGCCGGGGAATTGATCACCAGTCTGGGCGGCCATCCGTCGCTGGGCATCGGCCCGCTGCTGGAAACCCACCAGCACGACATCGGCGACATTCTGCGCGAATCGCTGGCCCACGAGGGGGAGGCGCTCAAGGCCTATTACGAGTTGCTGGACTGTGCGCGCGACCGGGACGTGCGTCTGGAGGAATACGCGCGCGCCCAGATCGCGGCGGAACAAACCCATGTGGATGACGTGAACAAAATGTTGCGGGTGCCCGGCTAAACCCGCGCCTACGCCGTCGGGGAGGGTTGAATGAACGCGCGCCACGAATTGGCACGCCAGGCGTTTGACGTGGGGCAAGCGGTCGGGTTGGGCTTCACCCAACCCCTGGGCCTGATGGGGCGGGGCGCGGTCGGTCGCATCCTGGCCGTCAAAAGTGGACCCGCCAACTCGACCGGGTGTTGCTGCACCCGGCGGCGGGGTCGTGATCTTCCTGCCGCAGATTCTAAGTTTGTTCCTGTTTCATCCTGTTGCTCGAAGATTTCGGCTACATGACCGGCGCCGCGTTCCTGATGGATCGGCTGATGCTTCAAGGCGAACCCTCTACTGATTGACAAAGTCAGTCACCGGCCTCAGCGCACCTGAACCCGTCCTCCCGGATCAAACCGCCATGGCGCTTCGATGCGCAGCAACTCAACCTGTTGGCGCAATTCGGGCGAAAAGGGCGGGTAGGGCGCGGCCAGTTGGACGATCCGCCGCGCCGCCTGATCGAGTTCGGCGTTGCCGGACGAGCGGAGAATGCGCACATCCCGCAGGCTGCCGTCGGCGCGGATCGCCACCTCCAGCAGCGGCCCGGCGCTGAGATTCAGCCGTCGGGCCGCATCGGGAAAGTTCATTTCGCCGATCCGCGTGACCTTGCGCGCCCAGTCGGCGGCATAAAATCCGGCCAGGGAACGGCTGTCAGCGAGACTGACCCGCCGTTCGCGGGCGGCGCTGCGGGTTTGCCGCTGGGTTTCCGCGTCCAGACCCGCAACCTGGCCCAGCAGGGCGGCGCTGTTCAACCGCCCGTCGCCCGTCCCGCTCCGCCCGGACTGCGCTGGCCGGGCGGCGGGCGGCGGTTCAACGGATGGGCGAAAAGTCTCTGCCGGAGCCAAGCGCGGCGCGGGCGCTGGTTTGACCGCCGGCGGTTTGGCGACCGGTTCCGCTGGCGCGGTCTTACGGGTGGGAGCAGCCGGTTTGGCGGGCAACGTTGACGATTTGGCCGGTGGCGGCGGCGCAACCGGCTTTACTACGGTGCGCGGCGCGGGCGTGATTTTGGCGACGGCGGGCGGCTTGGTCGGAGGGACCGGCGGCTTCGAGGGCTTGGTCGGAGGGACCGGCGGCTTCGAGGGCTTGGGCGCGGGCCGGGTCACGGCCAAAGGCTTCGGCGCCGGTGGAGGCGTTGGGGCGGGAATGGGGACCAGCGGCGCAACCGGCAGCGATTCCAGCAGGGGCGGCGGCGCAGGCTCCAGAGGGGCAACAGCGGGCAATGAAGCGGGCTGGGTCGCGGCGGCCACCGGCTCTGGCGCGGCGACAGCGGCTGGAACGCTCGGCCGGGTCACCGGCGGCAGGAGCGCCACGTCCAGGCGCAAGGGGCGGGAGTGCCGCAGCGACCAGCGCTCGGCGGGAAGGCCGAGGAGCAGGGCGGCGTGCAGGCTGAGCGCCAGCAACAGGGCCAGCGTCAGCCGGCGGGTCTCTTCCGCAGGGGGGACGACGATGCCGTTCATTCGGCGTCGGCGCTCGGTCAACGTCCCAATTGCCGCTCAATGGCGGCCATCAAATCGCCGCCGATATCCAGCCCAAACTGGGCGTCCAGTTCCCGTGCGCAGGTGGGGCTGGTGACGTTGATTTCGGTCAGGTAATCACCGATCACATCCAGCCCGACGAACAGCAGGCCCATGGCCCGCAGCGTTGGCGCGACCTGCGCGCAAATCCAGCGGTCGCGCTCGCTGAGCGGCACCCCCTCGCCACGGCCGCCCGCCGCCAGATTGGCCCGGGTCTCGCCGGCCTGGGGAATCCGCGCCAGTGCATAGGGGACCGGCTCGCCGTCAATGAGCAGAATGCGCTTGTCGCCGGCCGTCACTTCCGGGATATAACGCTGCGCCATGGTCAAGCGCCGGCCATGGGCGGTCAGCGTCTCCAGAATAACATTGAGGTTGGGATCGTCCTGCCGCAACCGGAACACCGATGCGCCGCCCATGCCGTCCAGGGGTTTAACTACCACGTCCGCATGTTGCGCCAGGAACCCCTTAAGCCGGGCCGGCTCCCGGCTGACCAGGGTCGGCGGACAACAGTGCGGAAAGTTCAGGGCGAAGAATTTCTCGTTGGCATCGCGTAGACTACGCGGCTGGTTGACCACCAGCGTCCCCGCCTTTTCGGCCAGTTCCAGTAGATAGGTCGTGTAGATATATTCCATGTCGAATGGCGGATCCTTGCGCATCAGGATTACGTCCAGTTCCGCCAGCGGCAGCTCCCGCGCACCATGGAAGGTGAACCAGCCCTTTGGGTTATCCTGGACACTGAGCCGGCGGGTCCGGCCAAACGCTTCATGGCCGTGGGCGTAGAGGTCGGCCTGCTCGAAATAATGCAGCTCCCAGCCAAGGGCCTGAGCCGCCAGCAGCATGGCGAACGTCGTATCTTTTTTGATCGTAATGGTGGCGATGGGGTCCATCACCACACCGAGTTTGAGCGTCATGTTTGGATCAACCCGTGCGGTTGCGCGGCTTTGCCCGGAGCCGTCAGGGGAGGCAAAGCACAGTTGTGGGAACTAAAATGAAAGACAGAGACTGTTTCTGTCATGGCGTCCTGTCCGTTAGTATGCTAAAAATTACATAAAAAAATCTAACACGCCGTCCTGGCCCAACGCGCCGGCCGTTTCGCTCCGAATTCCGCTGAGAGGACTATTTTGTGGCAGATGCGGCACCGACTACCCCCGCAGCACCCCTCCCGCTGCATCCATTTGATATTCTCTTACAACTTGACCAGCGTATCCGGGCGCGAATTCCAGTCGCGGCGGTTAGCGCCCAGTTGTCGGAGATTCGCGGCCGGCTGGCGGTGCGCCTGAGTTCCTGGAATCTGCTGTTCTCCATGGACGATGTGGCCGAAATTGTCCCTCTGCCGCGTATTACCCGCGTGCCAGGAGTGAAACGCTGGTTGCTGGGCATCGCCAACCTGCGCGGCAAGGTGATCTCGGTTTCCGATTTGCGGGATTTTCTGACCGAACGGCCCACGACGCAGTTGCCGAGCAGCCAGGCGGTCGTGGTTCGCGCAGGCGATTGGGATTATGGCTTGCTGGTTGATGAAGTGATCGGCATGCGGCATTTCGGCCCGCAGCAGCGGTTGGCCACGCTCGACAGCATCGAAGCGGGATTGCGGCCCTATGTCGCCGAGGCTTTTGTAAACGACGGCCAGAGCTGGCTGGCCTTCGACGCGGCTAAACTGCTGGCCGATCCCAGATTCCTGCAAGCCTCCCAGTAAAGCTTGCGGGTTCCCTCCGTCGGATCCGCCGACGGGGCTGTCCAGGATGTTCGGTTCCTAATGAGAAATAGAAATGCGTGATTCGCGAGATAATTCGATTTTGAAAGGGTTTTCCGTCACTTACCTGTCGGTCCTGGGTGCGCTGATCGTCCTTGTCGTGCTCATGAGCGTCATTTTTGTTACTTTGGGGCGACAGAGCACCCAGAGCGAAACCTACTTCAAGCTGGCCAGCGAGCAACGCCTGCTGTCGCGCGCCATCGTGACCGAGGCGCTTGAAGCGGCGCGAGGCAAGGAAACGGCGTTCGCCAAACTCAAGGAGAGTCGTGAACGCTTCGAACAGACGTTGAACGATCAGAAAAACGGCAGCGCCACACTGGGGTTGCCGCCGGCTCCGGCGGTGGCGCAACCGATCCTGGATGAACTGGCAAACCGCTGGAAGCCGGTCAGGGATGATATTGACACGATTCTCTCCGGGCGCGATCCGGTGGTTTCGGTCGGCAATTTCGTGCCCTTGCTGGAAAGCTCCCTGAATAATGTGAATATCCTGTCGGACGGGATCGCTAAAAGCCTGGCTAACAATCGGGCTGACCCCCGGCAGGTCTACCAGGCCACCAAGCAGTTGCAGTTGGGGGAACAGCTCGCCGGCGACCTCAAACGGATGTTGAGCGAAGGTGGCGCCGCCGCCGCCGCCGCCGCCGACCGCTTCGACCGCAACGTCAAGCTGTTCGGCCAGGGACTGAAGGTTATGCGTGACGGCGGGGCCGGCATCGAGCGGGTGAACATCCCGGACAGCGTGGGCAAGTTGGCGGAACTCGCTGACTTGTTTAAATCGCTGGAAGCTGAAATCGCGCGCATCGTCGAGAAATCAGCCGATCTGGGCAAGGTCCAGAACGCGGCTCAAGGTGTCGCCAACCGGGGCGATGCCCTGCTGGAGGCCACGACCCGCCTGCTGGATCAATACGCTGAAAGCAGTCGGCAGTTTTCCGTGCTGGGCATTCCGATGAGTTATCAAGTGGCCTATGTGCTGGGCGCACTGGTCCTGATTCTGTTGGTTGCCTTGTTTTATATACAAAACCGTGAAAGCCGGCAGCGGCTGATCGAGGCTGAACAGCGCAAGCAGGAAACCGAGGATCAGAACCGCCGCAACCAGGACGCCATCCTGCGCCTGCTCGACGAGCTGGGCAATCTGGCCGAGGGCGACCTGACGGTGCAGGCCAGCGTGACCGAGGACATCACCGGCGCGATTGCCGATTCGGTCAACTACGCCATCGAAGCGCTGCGCGACCTGGTGTCTACGATCAACAGTACTTCGGGGCTGGTCGCCGCCGCGGTGCAGGAAACCGGCGCCATCGCCGACAGTCTGGCCAAATCCAGCGAAATTCAGGCCCGGCAGATCGAAAACGCCAGCGCCACGGTGACCCAGATGGCCCAGTCCATGGACGAGGTTTCGGCCAAGACCGCCTCCTCCGCCGAAGTGGCCGAGAAATCGGTCGGCATCGCCCACGAGGGCGGTGACCGGGTGCGGCGCACCATCCACGGCATGAATACCATCCGTGAGCATATCCAGGACACCTCCAAACGCATCAAGCGACTGGGCGAGTCCTCGCAGGAAATCGGCGATATCGTGGCGCTGATCAACGACATCGCCGACCAGACCAATATTCTGGCGTTGAACGCCGCCATCCAGGCTTCGGCGGCGGGCGACGCCGGTCGCGGGTTCGCCGTGGTCGCCGACGAGGTGCAGCGGCTGGCGGAGCGGTCCAGCAACGCCACCAAGCGCATTGAGACCCTGGTCAAGACCATTCAGGCTGATACCAACGAAGCAGTGATCTCCATGGAAAAAAGCACTGCCGAGGTGGTCAGCGGCGCGGGGTTGGCCGAGAAAGCCGGCGAGGCGCTGGAAGAGATCGAAAAGGTGTCCGCCAAACTGGCGGAGCTGATCGATGAAATTTCCAAGTCGGCTGGCCACGTGTCGGAAATGGCCTCGCGGGTGTCCACTGCCATGATTTCCATCAACGAGATCACCGGGCAGACCGCCGAGAGCAGCGTGACCACCGCTTCCGCTATTGGCAAGCTCAACCGGCTGGCCCAGGAATTGCGTCAATCGGTAGCCGGGTTCCGTCTGCCTGAATAAATTTGGCCAGGGACCCCGGATAGGGCAAGTGCGCCGTGGCCCCGATAAACCTGTTTCCAGAGGGCGCTCGCCGGCTGGATGGGTTCTCCACGCGGAGGTAGCGTGATGGTTTCGCATCGTATCGCCGATGACCGATTGGGGCCTGTCAAGGATGACCTGTTGTTGGCCTTGCGGCGGATTCAGCTCGATCTGGATGCCTATCGCGAGGAACCGCACGATCCGGCGTCGCTGGAATCAATGGTCGAAACCATCAGCCAGATTCGCAGCCCGCTGGTCGCGTTGGGCCACCGGGAGGCCGTCGCGTTTCTGGACGAGATGGGGGCGCTCATTCAGGGAAAGGCGGCAGGGATTGTCGAGAGGTTCGAACCGGGGTTGGTGCGGCAGGCCACTGAACAATTGGCGGACTATCTGAAAAGTTGCTTATCTCCCGGCAACCGTCGGCCGGATGCTGAATTGTCGAAGATGAAGGAAACCTTGCGCCAGGCGCACCGGCCGCACACAGCGGTTGTCACGGATACTGCACGCGCCCGTGCGGTGCTGGATATTTTCAAGCGGCTCCAGCATACCCTTGCCATCCAGGTGGAGGGCGCGCCTGATCAGCCTGAATCCTGGCACGCGGTGCGGGGCGATCTGCAAAGCCTTCAGGGGTTGCTGGCCGTCCGGAAGGAATCCCCCCGCGCGACCTTGGCGCTCGGTCGTTTGGATCGGATCGTGGGCGTCCTGGCTGCGGGCGCCGCCGAGTCCTACGGTTTGCTGGTGAGCGGTATTTGCGCCGAGATTCTGGCTGGACTGGACCATAACCTGAAACTGGAGTTGTCCGATAGCGAGGGTTCAGCGAAGGCGGCTCTGAGTGCGGTCGAGGGACAATTGACACAGATGGAAACCTTGCTCGAATTGCCCCCTTTCGAGGCCAGATCGGTCGCCGCTTTAGTGACCGAGGGGGTTGAGGAGGTGGATGCGATGGCGTTGGAATTAGCGGAATGGTCGGAACCCCAAGCGTCTGCGCCTGCCGAAGAGGCTCAGGCGGTCCAAGAGTCCGCGCTCGAAGAGCCGCTGGAGCTGAAACCGGCGCTATCCCGCGCAGACGACGCAGCGCCGTCGGGGTTGGCGGAGGAGTCGAGTGCGCCTGATCTGGTTACGTTGATTGGGCTGGTAGACAGTGATCCGGAATTTATCGAGGTGTTTCTGGAAGAGGCGTGCGGCGAGCTGGCGTCTATTCGAGAGCAACTGGCTATTTGGCAGGCGCATCCGGACGATCAACAGGCGCTGACGACCTTGCGACGTTCCTTTCATACGCTCAAGGGCAGCGGCCGCATGGTCGGCGCCGCCGTGATCGGCGATTTCGCCTGGGAATTCGAAAATCTGTTGAATCAGGTGCTTAGCGGCACCCAGGAGCCTGATCCCGCCATCGCCGCCGTGGTCGCAGCGGCGGTCGAAGCCTTGGCGCCGCTGGTGGGCGAAATTCCGCTGAAGGGAGGTGAACTGGCGGCTCTGCCGGTGCTGGTTGAACAGGCGCAGGCGTTACAGCGCCCCAAGCCGGAACCCGTAATTACAGAGCCCCTGCCGCTCGAAGTCGATATCGTTCAAGTGTTCCTGGAGGAAGCAGCAGGCGAGCTGGCGACTATTCAGGAACATTTGCCCAGTTGGCGGCGGAATCTGGCCGACCGCCAGGCTTTGACGGTGATTCGCCGCGCCTTCCACACCCTCAAAGGCAGCGGTCGGACGGTGGGTGCGACCGTGATTGGCGATTTCGCCGGCTGCTTCGAGAGCCTGCTGAATCATGTGCTGGATGGCACCGTCACTGCTACGCCCGCAGCCGTTGATCTGACCCATGAAGCGGCGAACGCACTCGATCCCCTGGAACCCCTGGTAGGCGAACCCGCGACGGTGAGCGAATCGGTCCTGGCGACGCTGAACCGGCTGACCGAACGCGCCGAGGCGTTGTTGCGCGCGCCACCGTTCGAAACGGTCCCGACGCCGGTTCAACCGCCGCTGCCGGTCGAGGCGGCTCCCGTCGTGGCGCCAGCCGTGGCGATGCCAGAGCCGCTTGCGCCGCCGGCGGTGGAACCCGAACTGGCGCAGATTTTCCAGTACGAAGCGGCCGAGATTCTCGACGCCAGCGATGCGATCGTGCAACAGTTGAGCATCGAGCCGGGCCGCGTGGATTTGCTGAACGATCTGCGCCGCGGTATGCACACGCTCAAGGGCAGTTCGCGCATGGCGGGCATTATGACCGTCGGCGATCTGGCCCACGCGGCTGAATCAGTGCTGGATGCTCTGAGTAAAAACGGTCAGCCCGCCCTGCCGGTCGTGCTGGATGCCTTGCAGAACACCCTGGATCGCCTCAACCGAATGCTGGCGGAAGCCGCCAGCGGAACGAGTCCAACGAAGGCGACTGATTTGATCGCCGATTTGCACCGTCTGGCGGATGGGGTGGCGGCGGGCCAAGCGGTTGAGGCGGCCCCTGCGGCCCTGGTTGCGATTCCTGAAGAGGCGGCGGAAGTTCCTGAACCCCAAACCTTGCGGCCGCTGACCGAACTGGACCAGGAACTGGTCCAGGTCTTTCAGATCGAGGCGGCCGAGGTGCTCGATTCCAGCGACCTCATTTTGCGGCAATTGCGCGGTGAACCGGATAACGTTGATCTGCTCAACAATCTGCGCCGCGAGATGCATACGCTCAAGGGCGGTTCGCGCATGGCGGGCATCATGGCGGTCGGCGACCTGGCGCATGCCGCCGAATCGGTGCTGGAAATCCTGAGCAAGGGAGGGGAGCGCGCCTCTTCCGCCGTGCTGGATACGCTGCAGCACGCTCTGGATGGCCTCCATCAACTGTTGGCCGAGGTCGTCAAGGGCGAACGGCCAGTAGCGCCGCAAACGTTGGTTGACGAACTGCAAACAGCGTTTGGCGGCCAGCCGGTGGAGGCGTTGCAACCGGTGGCGCCCACTGTTGCGCCCGTGGTTGCCCCGAAGGCGCCTGCTGGCGCTGCGCCGGCGCCGGTGGAAAAGGCCGCCGCCGCACCGGCCGCCACGCCCGCCGACAGCATCCGGGTCAGCGCCGCGTTGCTCAATAACCTGGTCAACCAGATGGGCGAAAGCAGTATCTTCCGCGCCCGCATTGATCAGGGCGTCGGCGCCATGAGTTTCAATCTGAACGAGCTGGAGCAGACCATTTCTCGGCTGCGCCGGCAGGTGACCCAACTCTCCACTCAAGCCGAAGCCCGCATCCAGTCCCGGCAGGATCAGGGCGTCGCAGCGCATCAACTGGAATTCGATCCCCTGGAGCTGGATCGTTTCACCGAGCTGCAGCAGGTGAGTCGGTCGCTGATGGAAATCGCCGATGACCTGGGCAACGTTGGCAACACTTTGGGCGAACATGCCCGCGAAATCACCACCTTGCTGGACCAGCAGAGCAAGGTGAACAAGGAAATTCAACAGGGATTGATGCGCACCGGTATGGTGCGATTTGGCAGCGTGATTCCCCGGTTGCGGCGAGTGGTGCGGCAGGCAGCCCAGGAACTGGGCAAGCGCGCTGAACTGCTGGTCGGTGGCGAGGAATCGGAAGTGGACCGCACCGTGCTGGAAAACATGGTGGCGCCTCTGGAGCACATGCTGCGCAATTCGCTGGCCCATGGCGTCGAGACCCCGGAGCGGCGCCGGGTCGCCGGCAAATCGGAGATTGGCACCATTAATCTCAGCTTGCGTCGGGAAGGCGCAGAACTGGTGTTGGAGTTGAGCGATGATGGCGGCGGCCTTAATTTCGAGGCGATCCGGGCCAAGGGAACGGAAAAGGGGTTGTTGTTGCCTGGCCAGCCGGCAACGCAGGACGAGTTGATCGCCCTGTTGCTGCGCCCCGGTTTTTCCACCGCCGCTACGGTGACCCAGATTTCCGGGCGGGGCGTGGGCATGGACGTGGTGAACGAGGCGATTCGCGCCATGCGCGGCGCCTTGTTAATCCAGACCGAGCCGGGCCAGGGCACCCGCTTTATCATCCGGTTGCCGTTCTCGCTGTCCGTGACCCAGGCGCTGCTGGCGCAGGCGGGTAACAGCCTGTTCGCTATTCCTTTATTGAGCATCGAACTGGTCACTCGGCTCAATGAGAAGGAATTCCAGTCCTATCTGGGGGGCGAGCAGGTCCAGTACCAGCGTGATCGCCGCAGCTATCCCATTCATAACCTCGGTATTCTGGTTGGCAGCGAGCAGATTCTGCCCTTTGAGGAAGTCGCAGATCGTCGTCCGCCGGCGCTGCTGTTCCGCAGCGCCGAGGCCAGCGCCGCCCTGCAAGTAGAGGCGGTGATGGGCAATCAGGAAATCATTGTCAAGCCCGTTGGTCCCCAGTTCAGTAGCGTGCCCGGTATCTCCGGGGCTACGGTGCTGGGCGATGGCCGGGTGGTGGTGGTGCTGGAACTGGCGGCCCTGGTGCGCAACATCGGTTCCCAGGCGCAGAAGCAGGCCGAAAGTCGGGCGTTGCGCGCGGCGCGCCAGGAAACGCGGCCCGAGAAGCTCAGCGTCATGGTCATTGATGATTCGATCACCATGCGCAAGGTTACGGCCCGGATTCTGGAACGGCATAATCTCCGGGTGATTACCGCCAAGGATGGCCTGGATGCCGTGGCGATGTTGCAGACTCAGGTGCCTGATCTGGCGATTCTCGATATCGAGATGCCGCGGATGGATGGCTTCGAGGTGCTGGCGCACGTTCGCAACCAGGCCACGCTGGCGCATTTGCCGATCATTATGGTGACCTCGCGCGGTGGCGATAAACACCGCGAACGGGCGATAAAACTGGGCGTCAACGATTATTTGACCAAGCCTTATCAGGAAGAGCAGTTGATGCGGTCGATTCGCCAGATTTTCGGCGAGCACGCCCAGGAGTTGATTGTATGATGGGGGACAGCCGGCCATTGCAGAGGCCAGGATTTTTGCTGGACTCCTGTCCTCTGTCGGTGGCCTGACTGCTGGCCTCTAATCCCTGACCCATGACCCATGACCCCTGATCCATGAACGCCTCCTCGAACCTACGCTGCCTGTTGATTGCGGTGCAAGGCGGGCAGCTCATCCTGCCCAACAGCCTCGTTGTCGAGGTGTTGCCCTTTGCGACGCCGCTGCGGATTGAAGCAGCGCCCCATTGGGTAGTCGGCGCCATGTTGTGGCGCAATCTGACGACGCCGCTGGTCAGTCTGGGCCGGCTGATTTTTCGAGTGACGCCCGAGGCCGATCTTAATTCCCGGATTCTTTTCGTCAATGCATTGGGTTCGGATTCCCGGCTGCCGTATTTTGGCATCCTCAGCACCTCGGTGCCGCGGCCGCTGGATCTGCAACGCCAGGAAATCACTTTGGATCCCGCTGTGGCCGATTTGAACCGGCCGGGCGTACTGAACTGGGCCCAGTATCAGGACCAGTCAGTCGTCATTCCGGATTTGGACGCCATCGAGGCCGTGTTGCAGCCCCTGGTTCACCGGGCCTGATCGGCGCGAGGTTTACGCTTTGTTCTCATGCGGTTGAGCACGATCAAGCTGGCCGGGTTCAAATCGTTTGTGGACCCGACGGTGCTGCGTTTGCCCAGCGACCTGGTCGGCATCGTCGGTCCCAACGGTTGTGGCAAGTCCAATATCATTGACGCCGTGCGCTGGGTGATGGGCGAAAGCTCGGCCCGCAGCCTGCGCGGCGAGACGATGAGCGACGTCATCTTCAACGGCTCGGCCAGCCGCAAACCGGTGGGCCAGGCGTCCATCGAACTGGTGTTCGATAACAGCCAGGGGCGGTTGGGTGGTCCCTGGGCCAGCTACGGTGAAATCGCCATTCGGCGGGTCGTCAGCCGCGATGGCCAGTCCAGTTACTTTCTTAATGGCGCGCGCTGTCGCCGCCGCGACATCGCCGACATCTTTCTGGGCACTGGCCTGGGGCCGCGCAGCTACGCCATTATCGAACAAGGCATGATTTCGCGGGTGATCGAAGCTCGGCCGGAAGAATTGCGGGTGTTTCTGGAGGAGGCGGCGGGCATTTCCAAATACAAGGAACGTCGCCGCGAGACCGAAACCCGCATCCGCCATACCCGTGACAACCTCGACCGGCTCAACGATGTGCGCGAGGAACTGGGCCGGCAGCTTCAGCACTTGCAGCGCCAGGCCCGCGCTGCTGAGCAGTATCGGGAACTGCGCGCCCACGAGCGGCGGTTGCGGGCGGAACTGCTGACCCTGCGCTGGCGCCTCCTGGAGGCTGAACTTCAGGACCGCGCCCGCGAACTGCGCCAGCAGGAAACCGCGCTGGAAGCGGCATTGGCCGAGCAGCGTCGGTTGGAGGCCGGACTGGAAGTGGGCCGGGCGCGACGGGCGGAGTTGAACGACCGGTTCAACGAAGTTCAAAGCCGCTGTTACCAGGCGGGCGCGGAGATCAGTCGGCTTGAACAGTTTTTGCAACACCGGCGCGATTTGCAGCGGCGGCGCGAGGAGGCCAGCCGCCAGACCGAGGCGGCGCTGGCGCAGTTTGAGGCGCAATGGGACGCAGATCGGCGGCTGCGAGAGGAGCTGGCGACGGCGTTGACCATGGCTGAACCGGCGCAGGCGCAAGCCTTGACCGCCGAGGTGGACGCCGGTGCGGCATTGGCCGCTGCGGAGACGGCGCTGCGGGAAGCACAGGCGGCCTGGGAAGAGTTTAGCCAGCGACGGGCTGAGGTGTGGCGGCAGGTTGAGGTGGAGCGCGCCCGGATCGAGCAGGGGGAGCGGCATGGCTTGCAAGGCGAGCGGCGCCTGGAGCGGTTGCAACTCGAAGCGGAGCAACTGGCCGCGGATGAATTCGAGCGCGAATTGACCGAGTTGAACGCAGTGGAACAGGACGCGGCGGAAGCGCTGCGCTGCGCCCATGAGGCCCTGGCCGCCGCCGAGACGGCTATCGCCGCGACCGGAGACGCGCAGCGCCAAACCAGTCAGCGGGTGCGGGAAGCGCGCGACCGGGCGCAAACCGGCCGGGGCCGGCTGGCGTCATTGCACACGTTGCAGGAAGCGGCGCTGGGACGACACGATGAGACGTTGCACCAGTGGTTGCACGCTCAGGGGCTGGCCGACGCGCCGCGCCTGGCGGAGCAGTTGGAGGTGGAGCCAGGCTGGGAGAAGGCGGCGGAAGCGGCGCTGGCGGGTTGGCTGGACGCCGTTTGCGTAGCGAGCCTGGATGAGCCAGGGGCGGCGCTGCCTGACCTGAGGCAGGGGCGATTGACCCTGCTGGAGCCTGCGCCGCCCGCCGGGCCGCCCCTGGTCGCCGAAGCCGTTGCGCTGGCAAGCCGGGTGCGCGCGCCGGAGCCGCTCTCCGCCCTGCTGGACGGCGTGCGCGTCGCCACCAGTCTGACCGAGGCGCTGGCGCAGCGCGCCGGGTTGCGGGTGGGCGAAACCGTGGCGACGCCCGAGGGGGTATTGTGCGGGCGGCACTGGCTGCGGCTGGCGCGTAGCGGCACTGATACGGGCGTGCTGGCGCGTGAGCGGGAAATCCGCCAGTTGGAGGCGACGCTGACGGAAGAGACAGCGCTGCTGGCGCAGGCGGAGGCGGAACTGGAGCGCCTGCGGGAGCGACAGCGGGAACTGGAGCAGGAGCGCCGCGCCGCGCAACAGGCGGTGAACCAGGGGCACCGCGATCACGTCGCCGCGCAGGGGCGGCTGAATGCGGCGCGGGCGCGGGCGGAACAGGCGCACGCCCGCTGCGCGGCGCTGGCGGGGGAAATCGCAGAGTTGGCGGAACAGGCCGAGCAGGACCGAGACCAGGTCGAGCAGGCCCGGACGCGGCTGGAAGAGGCGTTGCTGACTCTGGAAAGCCTGAGTGCGGAACAGGACGAATTGAACGTCCAGCGGGAACAGTGGCGCACGGAGCTGCGCGCCTGCCGGGAGCGGGCGGAGATCGCCCGCCAGGACGCGGCCCGCTGGACGGTGGAACTGGAGACCGTGCGTGCGCGCACCGTGGCTGCCGATCAGGCGTTGGCGCGGCTGGCGGCGCAGCGCGATCAGCTTTTGGCGCAGCGGGAACGACTGCTGACGGAGTCGTCCGCTGCCGAGGCCGAGGCGAGCCTGACCACTGTCGAGCAGGAATTGGCGACGGCTTTGGAACGGCGCCTCGCGTTCGAAGCGGAACTGCGCGACGCGCGCCAGAGTCTGGATGCTCAGGACGCGGAATTGCAGGCCGGCGAGCAGGCGCGTGGGCGCTGCGAACGCCAGGCCGAAACGCTGCGCCGCGCGTTGGAGGAACGGCGGCTGGCGGTGGGCGAGGCGCGGATTCGCCAGCACAATCTTCTGGAGCAGGTGCATGAACTGGCAACCACACCGGAAGCGGTGTTGCCTGACCTGCCGGCGACGGCGGTCGAAAGCGACTGGCTGACGCAACTGGAACAGATCGAGCGGCGCATTCAGCGGTTGGGCGCAATCAATCTGGCGGCTATCGAAGAATTGGCCCAGATGTCCGAACGCAAACAGTATCTCGATGCGCAGAACGCGGATCTGCTGGAGGCGCTGGCCACCCTGGAAAACGCCATGCGCAAGATGGACCGCGAGACCCGGACCCGCTTTCGTGAAACGTTCGAGCGAGTGAACGCTGGGCTGGGTGAACTGTTCCCACGGTTGTTTGGCGGTGGCCAGGCGCATCTGGAACTGACCGGCGAGGATACGCTCGATGCTGGGGTGACGATCATGGCCAAACCGCCCGGCAAGCGGATCGGTTCGATCAGCCTGTTGTCGGGCGGGGAAAAGGCATTGACCGCGGTTGCGCTGGTGTTCGCCATTTTCCAGCTCAATCCGGCGCCGTTCTGCCTGCTGGATGAAGTGGACGCCCCGCTGGACGAGGCCAACGTTGGCCGATTTGGCGCGCTGGTCCAGGAAATGGCGGAACGGGTGCAATTCATCTTTATCACCCACAATAAAGCCACCATGGAAATTGCCCACCATTTGGCGGGTGTGACCATGCAGGAGCCAGGGGTATCGCGGCTGGTGGCGGTGGATGTCGCGGAGGCGGCGCGCCTGGCGGCGGTTGCTTAGTCCGGCGGGAAACGGTGTTTGTGAAAGCGCGTGGATTTCAGTATAAACAGCAGAATTTGGCCCCTGTCCCGCATGTGCGGCGATGGGGGTTTGGCGTTCCTTGGCGTAATGAGGGTTGCGGTTGGCGCAATCCGGGACTTTTGTGACAGAGCAATATGGATAAAACACAGTGGCTGTTGGCGGGCATCGGAGCCATCGTCGTGGCTGTGGTCTATTTTTGGGGCATCCGATCCCGGATCAAGGATGAAATTGGCAAACGCCGGCGCCGACCGGAAACAGATCCGGTGGTGTTCGGCGAGCCGCCGCCGCCGGATCCGCTGCTCAACGAATATGACTTTGGCGAGTTGGGCCGGATTACCCCGGATCATCATTTGGCCGACAAGGTTCTGGTGGATGTGGAAATCCGGCCGGTTGAGCCGAAGAACGCCGCGCGTGAATCCAGGACGGACGCCCCATCCTCCGCTCTCGACCTGGAGTCGTCGCCAGAGCATGAGGAGACCGGTGAAGCGCCGCTGGCCATGACGGTGGTTTTGACCGTGATGGCGCCGCGTGGGCAGCCGTTCGCGGGGCCGCGCATCCAGGCAGTGGCCGACGAACTCAACTTTCGGTTGAATGCCGATGGCGTGTTCGAGCGGTTCCCGGACCGGGAAACGGCGGGCGACGCGCCGATTTTCGGCATGGCGCATCTGCGCAAGCCGGGGGCGTTCGACCCGCAAACTCTGGCGGATTTAACCACGCCGGGACTGCTGCTGTTCATGAGCCTGCCCGGACCACTGGAAGGGACGGAGGCGCTGGACCTGCTGGTGATCAGCGCCGATCATCTGGTGCGCAATCTGGGCGGAACCATTTGCGACGAGCGCCAGAATCGGCTGACCAATCCGATGCTGGTGCAGTTGCGCAATCAGGTCGCCGATCTGGAACGGCGCTGGCTCGGTCCGCTCGACTGAGCGCCGGGCACAGTGGCAATTTCAAATGAGGTACAGGCCCGCGCCGCCTGGCTGCGCGAGCAACTGCACGGGCATAGCTATCGCTATTACGTGCTGGACGACCCGGAGATTCCCGACGCCGAGTACGACCGGCTGTTTCGGGAACTTCAGGAGTTGGAAGCGGCGCACCCGGAACTGATCACTCTCGATTCCCCGACCCGGCGAGTGGGCGGCCAACCGCTGGAAGCGTTTACGCCGGTGCGGCATCGGATGCCGATGTTGTCTATCCGCACCGAAACCGACATTGGCCCCGGCGGCGCGCAGGCTTTTGACGCTCAGGTGCGGCGCGAGCTGGGTTTGAGCGCGGACGCGCCGCCGGTCGAATACGCCTGCGAGCTGAAATTCGATGGTTTGGCCCTCACCTTGCGCTATGAGCAGGGCGTCCTCGTTCAGGCCGCCACGCGCGGCGACGGCGAGACCGGCGAGGACGTTACCCGGAACGTGCGCACCATCAAGACGGCGCCGTTGCGCTTGCGGGGAGTCGCGCCCGCCGTGCTGGAAGTGCGCGGCGAGGCGTATATGAGCCGCCCGGATTTCGAGCGTTACAACGCCCGCCAGCGCGCCGCTGGGTTGCCCACGCTGGTCAATCCCCGCAATGGCGCCGCCGGCAGCATCCGGCAACTCGACCCGAATCTGGCCGCCAAGCGGCCGTTATCGTTCTTCGCCTACGGGCTGGGCGAAGTCCAGGGCTGGACTGTGCCCGCCACGCAGAGCGCCGTACTCGACGCCCTGGCCGCGCTGGGGCTGCCGGTATGCGGCGAGCGGGCGGTGGCGCAGGGCGCGGAGGGGCTGATCACGTTTCACCGCGCCATTGCGGCAAAACGCGAGGCACTGCCCTTTGACATTGATGGGGTGGTGTACAAGGTCAATCGCCTGGACTGGCAGCAGCAACTGGGTTTTCGCACCCGCGAGCCGCGTTGGGCGGTGGCGCATAAATTCCCCGCCCAGGAAGAGTTGACTGTGGTCGAGGCCATCGAGGTGCAGGTGGGGCGCACCGGCGCGATCACGCCGGTCGCGCGGCTCAAGCCGGTCTTCGTCGGTGGCGTCACCGTCACCAACGCCACGCTGCACAATGCTGGCGAAGTGGCGCGCAAGGACGTGCGGGTGGGCGATACCGTGATCGTGCGCCGAGCCGGCGATGTGATTCCCGAAGTGGTCGGGGTCGTGTTGGAACGTCGTCCGACAGGATCGCAGCCGTTTGTCCTGCCGGCAACCTGCCCGGTGTGCGGTTCGCGGGTGGTGCGGCCTGAAGGCGAAGCCGTAGCCCGCTGCATCGGCGGCCTGTACTGCCGCGCCCAGCTTCAGGAAGCGATTCGCCATTTCGCCTCGCGCCGGGCGCTGGACATCGAGGGGCTGGGCGACAAGCTGGTGGAGCAACTGGTAGGACGGGAACTGGTGCGCAATCCCGCCGATCTGTATGGTCTGGATGCGGCGACGCTGGCCGAGTTGGAACGGATGGGTTCAAGATCCGCCGCCAAGCGGGTCGAGGCGCTGGAACGTAGCAAGAATACGACGCTGGCGCGGTTCCTGTACGCACTGGGGATTCGTGAAGTGGGCGAAGCCACGGCGCTGACGCTGGCCGGACATTTCGGCGCGCTGGAGGCGCTCATGGGGGCAAATGAAGAGCGGCTGCAACAAGCGCCGGATGTGGGGCCCGTCGTTGCCGCTGCGATTCGCGCGTTTTTCCAGGAGCCGCACAATCAGCAGGTGATCGCCCGGTTGCGCGCCGCCGGGGTAGACTGGCCGGAAACTGAAGTGCAGCGGGCCGCCGAGCAGCCGCTGGCGGGTAAAACCTTCGTATTGACGGGAACCCTGGAGTCCATGACCCGCGATCAGGCGGCGGATCGGTTGCGGGCGCTGGGCGCCAAAGTGAGCGGCAGCGTGTCGAAGAAAACCGATTACGTGGTGGCGGGCCGCGAGGCCGGGTCCAAGCTGGACAAGGCGCGGGAACTGGGCGTGACAGTGCTGGATGAGGCGGGGTTACGGGCGCTGCTGGAGCGATAACCTCTCCCCCGCGAGGGAGAGAGGTTAGGGGTAGAGAAATACTTAGGTCATTTCCTGGAAAGATTATACCGGTGGGGCCAGTAGGGACACGGCGGCGCCGTGTCCCTACAGAGGTCGGCCTTAATCTTGCTTCTTTTCTTCCTTGGCGGCTTCCGGGGCCTTGGCCGCTTCCGGCGCCGCGGCGGGCTTGGCCTCGCTGACCTGAATTTCCTTGACCTCGATCTTGGCGCCAGACTTCAGCTTTTCCAGATAGTCGCTGACCATCTTGCTTTGCAGCATCTGAGTGATTTGCGGCTTCAGTTCATCCAGGGACGGCGGGGTGGCGTCGCGGATATCGTCCAACAGAATGACGTGCCAGCCGAACGGCGTTTGCACCGGCTGCTCGCTGAATTTGCCCTTCTCCAGCTTGGCGACCGCCTCGGCGAACGGGGGCACCATCATGCTCGGCGTGAACCAGCCCAGATCGCCGCCGTTGGCCGCGGAGCTGTCGCTGGACTTGGTCTTGGCCAGTTCGGCGAATTTACTGCCGTCTTTCTTCAGATCGGCGATGATTTCCTTGGCCTTATCCTCGGAGTCCACCAGGATGTGGCTGGCCTTGTATTCCTTGCCCTTCATCGCCGCGACGGCGGTGTCATATTCCTTCTTGATCGCCTCCTCACTCGGTGCATTCGCGCTCAGCATCCGACGGACCACGATGCCAGCCAGCAGGTTGCGCTGAGCCATTTCCAGTTGTTGCTTGACCTGCGGATCGTCGGCCAGCTTCTGCTTGCTGGCTTCCTGCACCAGCAGTTCTTCCATGACCAGTTGATCCACCAGCGATTTGCTGGCTTCTGCGGAATCCACCTTGGCCCGGCCACGTAGTTGCTTGGCGTATTGGTCAAACGCCGCCTTGGTGATGGCGGTACCGTTGACTACCGCAACCGGGTCAGGAACGGTGAAGGCGGCGGGCGCGGGCGTGGCGGCTGGAGCCTTGGCGGCCGCTGCGGGCGCAGGCGCGGGTTCGGCTTTCTTCTCTTCCGCCGCCAGCGCCAGGCCGGACAGCAGCAGGGTCGAGGACAGCGCCAGGAGCGGGAGGGTCAGTTTGCGATTTTTGAGCATGATCAGGATTCCAGAAAGGTAGGTGGGGTTACGGGTTTGCCAAAAAAGCTTCTTCCGGGGTCCACGCCCGAATGCTTAAGGCATGGATTTCCCGGTGCATCAGGTCCGCCACCGCCGCGTGAACGAGGCGATGGCGCTGAATCGGGGTTTTACCGGCGAAGGCGGCGGAGACGATCTGGACGGTGAAATGGCCGCCGTCGCGCGCCCCGGCATGACCGGCGTGAGCGGCGCTGTCGTCCACGATCACCAGGCGTTCGGGTGCGAGCGCGGTGCGCAGCCGGTGTTCGATCAGGGCCGCCCGATCACTCATGCCGGCAAAACTTGGCGGAACGGGTAAACTTCGACCGCCGCGAACACGCCAGCGGTGGCGTAGGGATCAGCCTCGGCCCAGGCTTTGGCCTCTTCCAGTGACGGGAATTCGACCACCATCAGGCTGCCCTGGAACCCCGCCGGACCGGGATCGGGACTGTCAATGGCGGGCAGCGGCCCGGCCAGGATCAACCGGCCTTCGTTCAGCAGCGCGTTCAACCGTTCCAGGTGCGCAGGACGAACGGACAACCGCCGTTCCAGACTGTTCGGCGCGTCGCGGCCCAGGATGGCGTAGAGCATGATCAGGACTCCTTGGATGGATCGGCGTCTTCGGTCTTGAGGTGGCGGCTCATGTAGGCCGCCTGCGCCAGCACGAAAATCAGAGTCAGGCCCAGCAGGCCAAACAGCTTGAAATTGACCCAGGCGTTCTCGCTGAACGTGAACGCGACGTAGAGGTTGGCCGCGCCCATGACCAGAAAGAAGACCGCCCAGGCGAATGTGAGCTTGACCCAGACCGCGCCGGGAAGTTCCAATTGCTCGCCCATCATCCGTTCCAGCAGGGTCTTTTGGCCGATGAAGCGGCTGCCCAGGAACACGGCGGCGAACAGCCAGTTCACCACGGTCGGCTTCCATTTGACGAAGACCGGGTCGTGCAGCAGCAGGGTCGCGCCGCCCAGCACCAGCACCAGCGCGGCGGTGAACAGCGGGATTTTCTCGACCCGGCGCTGGCGCAGCCAGATCCAGCCGACCTGGGCCAGAGTCACGACGATCAGCACCCCCGTAGCGACGTAAATATCCGCCAGCTTGTAGGCGATGAAGAACAACAGAATGGGCAGGAAGTCGAACAACAGTTTCATGCCGGTAGCAGAGATTCCAGGGCAGATTGGAAAGACACGGCGGGCGGGAACGGGAAAAAGAAAGGCGGCCCCACGGTCGCCGTCTTGACCGGACCGCGCCAGACTGGCAAGTTGCCCGCCCGACCTGATCCGTAAACTTGAGAATAGTACAGGCTATGAGCCGCGTTTTACAAATTCATCCCGCCAATCCGCAACCCCGGCTGATCGCGCGGGCCGTTGAGCAACTGCGCGAGGGCGCAGTGATCGTCTATCCCACCGATTCCAGCTACGCGCTCGGTTGCCAGTTGGGCGACAAGGCGGCGGCGGAGCGCATCCGGCACATTCGCCAGACCGATCGCCACCATAATTTCACCCTGGTGTGCCGTGATCTGTCGGAGATCGCTACGTATGCCAAGGTGGACAACCAGCGGTTCCGACTGCTCAAGGCGACTACGCCGGGACCCTTCACCTTCATTCTGCAAGCGACCCATGAAGTGCCGCGCCGCTTGCAGCATCCCCGGCGCAAGACGATTGGTATTCGGATTCCCGACAACGCCATCGTTCGCGCGCTGCTGGCGGAACTGGGCGAACCGATCATGAGCTGCACCCTGATTCTGCCTGGCGACGACTGGCCGTTGTCCGATCCTGAAGAGATCGAGGAACGCTTGGCGCATGAGGTGGATTTGATGATTGATGGCGGCCCCGGTCAGCATGAACCCACAACCGTACTGGATCTGACCGGCGAGGCGCCGCAACTGATCCGCGAGGGGCTGGGCGACGCCAGCCCGTTTCTCTAGTCCACGCCCCAACAGGCTGCGTATAATCCCGCTATGCAAGAATTAAATGTAGTACAGCTCATTGTGGTGATGGCGCTGCCGTTGCTGCTGGCGATTACGTTGCACGAGGTCGCGCACGGCTGGGTGGCGCTGCGTTGCGGCGACACTACGGCCCAGGCTCAGGGTCGGCTCAGTCTCAACCCGCTGCGGCACATTGATCCGGTCGGCACGGTGCTGGTGCCGGCCTTGCTGGCGGTGTTTGGCGGCTTCATCTTCGGCTGGGCCAAGCCGGTGCCGGTCAATTTTCACCGGCTGCGCCAGCCCAAGCGCGACATGGCGCTGGTGGCGCTGGCCGGGCCGGGCGCCAATCTGATCATGGCGCTGGGCTGGGCGCTGGCGGCATGGCTGGGTTATCAGGCCCAGACCACCTTGACGTGGCTGGGTGAGCCGCTGCTGGCGATGGGCGTGGTCGGCGTGAATGTCAACGTCATGCTGGGTGTGCTCAACCTGGTGCCGATTCCGCCGCTGGATGGTTCGCGGGTGCTGGCGGGAGTTTTGCCTAACCGTTATGGTGAGGCCATGGCGCGGCTGGAACCCTATGGCCTGATCATTCTGGTGCTGCTGTTGGCCAGTGGTCTGCTGAATCTGATGCCCGTCGTGAACAGTATCCGTCACCTGATCCTGTCGCTGTTTTTCTAATCCCGGATTTTCCCAATCCTGAACTATAAAGCATTGATTCATAATGGAAATAACCCTTACCGGCATCACCACCACCGGCACGCCGCATCTGGGCAACTACGTCGGCGCGATCCTGCCCGCCATCGAAGCCAGCCATCGCCATGACGTGCAATCGTTCTATTTTCTGGCGGACTATCACGCCCTGGTTAAATGCCAGGACCCCGCGCTGGTGCATCGCTCGCGGCTGGAAGTCGCAGCGACCTGGCTGGCGCTGGGGCTGGATGTCGAGAATGTCATTTTCTACGCGCAGACCGACATCCCGGAAATTCTGGAGCTGACCTGGATGCTGACCTGCGTCACCGCCAAGGGGCTGATGAATCGCGCCCACGCTTATAAGGCGGCGGTCGCCGAGAACGTGGCCGATCCCGACAAGGACCCGGACAAGGGCGTAACCATGGGGCTGTTCTGCTACCCGATCCTGATGGCGGCGGACATTCTGATGTTCAAGGCCACCAAGGTGCCGGTCGGCAAGGATCAGGTTCAACATCTGGAGATGGCCCGCGACATCGCCACCCGGTTCAATTATTTCTACGGCGAGCATTTCGTGCTGCCCGAGGCGGTGGTGGACGAGAGGGCGGCGGTGCTGGTCGGGCTGGACGGGCGCAAAATGAGCAAGAGCTATGGCAACACCATTCCGCTGTTCGAGCCGGAAAAGGCGCTGCGCAAGCTGATCATGCGCATTAAGACCAACTCGCTGCCGCCGGAAGCGCCCAAGGACCCGGAGACTTGCACGCTGTTTCAGATTTATCAGGCGTTCGCCACCGTCGAGGAAGCGGCGGTCATCCGCGACCGCTACGCCCAGGGCATCGGCTGGGGTGAAATGAAGCAGATTTTGTTCGAGTACCTGAACGCCCGGCTGAGCGAGCCGCGCCAGCGTTACCACGAACTGCTGGCCAAGCCGGCCTACGTCGAGCAGGTGCTGAAGCAGGGCGCGGCGCGGGCGCGCGAATACAGCGTCCCGTTTCTGGCGGAACTGCGGCGGGCGGTGGGGATTCGGCCGCTGGAAAAGTAGGCGGCAAAGGCAGAAGAATAGCTGGAGCGGTAACCCGAGTTTTTTCTGGAGAATAAGCGATGCCCAAGCTGAGTGATTCACAACTGGCGGCGAACGTCCAGGTGCAAACGCGCGAAGCAGTGCGCAAGCGCCACCAAGCCATGGGAAATGTGACTCTGAGCGTGTGGGTGTCCGCTAAAGCCAAGGCAAAAGCCGAAGCCCTGGCGCATGAGAAAGGGGTTTCTCTCAGCGAAGTAGTTAATCTGGCGCTGGATCGGTTGGACAGCGCCGAGGTGGATGCCACCGCACACCTGATGAGCTCTCCGGCAAACGCTGAACGCCTCATGCGGGCCATTGATGACCACCGCGCGGGACGAAATATGCAGGAACGGAAATTGTTAGCCGATGATGATTAGGTTTCACCCTAAAGCATGGGAAGATTACCTGTATTGGCAACAAACAGACCGGACAACCCTGCGGAAGATCAACCGTCTGATTCAGGATATCCAGCGTACTCCATTCACCGGACTGGGCAAGCCAGAGCCTTTGCGCTATCAGTGGAATGGTTACTGGTCGCGGCGAATCACCGATGAACACCGGCTGGTTTATTTTGTGGATGAGACCACGGTAGATATCCTGCAATGCCGCTTCCACTATGACGATCGCTAGGATCTGTTATTTGCGCCATGGTGGGCTAATATGAATGCTCCTGCTGACCCGCCGCCGCTCGCCAAAGTGGGCGGCGAACCCTACACCCAGTTGCCGCAGGACCTCTACATTCCCCCGGATGCGCTGGAAGTCTTTCTGGAAGCGTTCGAGGGGCCGCTGGATTTATTGCTGTATCTGATCAAGCGGCAAAATCTGAACATCCTCGATATTCCCATCGCCGAGATTACCCGACAGTACATGGAGTATCTGGCGCTGATGCAGGAACTGCGGCTGGAACTGGCGGCGGAGTATCTGGTGATGGCGGCCTGGCTGGCGGAGATCAAGTCGCGGCTGCTGTTGCCGCGCCCAGCCGCTATTGAGGCGGACGAGGACGATCCGCGCGCCGAACTGGTGCGGCGGTTGCAGGAATACGAGCGGTTCCAGCAGGCGGCGCAGGCGCTGGACGCGCTGCCCCGGCTGGAACGCGATTTTTTCCCCGCCAGCGCCGCGCTGGTTCAGCGGGAGACGCGCCGCGCGCCGCCGCCAGTCAGTCTGACTGAGTTGCTGGCCGCCTTGCATGAAGTGTTGGCCCGCGCCGAACTGTTCGGCCGTCATCAGGTCCGGCGCGAGGCGCTGTCGGTGCGCGAGCGGATGAGCCAGGTGCTGGAACGGCTGGATGCGCTGCGCTTCACGCCTTTCAGCGCGCTGTTCCGACCGGAGGAGGGGCGGATGGGCGTAGTGGTCACCTTTCTGGCGGTGCTGGAACTCTTGCGCGAGGCGTTGCTGGAACTGGTCCAGGCCGAACCGTTCGCGCCGATCCACGTCCGGCGGCGGGGTTGAAGCGCGCCATGCCGGAATTGAAAACCATCCTGGAAGCCCTGCTGCTGGCCGCTGGCGAGCCGCTGGCGGTGGACCGGTTGCTGGCCGCGTTCCCGGAGGCGGAACAGCCCGAACGGGAGGCCGTGCGCGCGGCCCTGGCGGAATTGGCCGCCGATTACGCCGGGCGCGGGGTGGAACTGGTCGAGGTCGCCAGCGGCTTCCGTCTGCAAGTGCCCCAGGCGTTCGCGCCCTGGGTGGCGCGGCTGTGGGAGGAGCGGAGCGCCAGTTATTCCCGCGCGCTGCTGGAAACGCTGGCGCTGATCGCCTATCGCCAGCCGGTGACCCGGGGCGAAAT
>ENA-UOWG01001382-UOWG01001382.1-activated-sludge-metagenome-genome-assembly--contig:-NODE-1382-length-24392-cov-6.180795_pt1 | contig 24392 bp, 20 predicted proteins | sample MGYA00238147_ERZ761563 | MGnify/ENA primary metagenome ERZ761563 (study PRJEB28884, sample SAMN05720216) | anaerobic digester metagenome | isolation source: active sludge of municipal... | reverse complement strand
GCCGGTGGGCACGTGGGTGATGCGCACCGCGGTCTCGACCTTGTTCACGTTCTGGCCGCCCTTGCCGCCGGCCCGGAAGGTGTCGGTCTTGATGTCCTTGGGGTCGATCTCGATCTCGCCGACGTCGTCGATCACCGGGACCACCTCGACCGAGGCGAAGCTGGTGTGCCGGCGCTTGTTGGCGTCGAAGGGCGATATGCGCACCAGCCGGTGCACGCCGTTCTCCGAGCGCAGGAGGCCGAAGGCCCCGGCCGCGCCCGAGCCGCCGGTGACCTCGGCGGTCGCCCCGCGGATGCCGGCCTGCTCGCCGTCCTGGATGTCGACCAGGCGCACCTTGCAGCCCTTGCCCTCCAGGTACTTGGTGAGCATCCGGAGGAGCATCGCCGCCCAGTCGCAGCTCTCGGTGCCGCCGGCGCCGGCGTGCACGGAGAGGTACGCGTCCTGCCGGTCGTGCGGGCCGCTGAAGAGCAGGCTCTTCTCGAGTTGCCGGAGGTCGCCGGAGAGCGACTCGGTATCGGCGGCCAGTTCCTCGATCGCCGCGGCATCGCCTTCGGCGGCGGCCATCTCCAGGAGTTCCTGCTGGTCGGCCAGGCGCCGGGCGAAGTCGTCCTGGAGCCCAACGGCGTCGCGCAGGGCGCGCTGCTCGCGCATCAGGCTCTCTTTGTTGGGGGCGGTCTGCCAGAAGTCGGCCCGGGAGGTCTCGGTTTCTATCTCCGCCAGGCGCTTGCGCTTGGCTTCGAGGTCAAAGAGCCCCCCTTAGCTCGTCGAGCTTGGCGGCGATCCCCTTGAGCGAACGGCGGACTTCATCGGCCTGGGCCACGGGAGCTCCTAGCTTTCGAACCGCGGTATTGCGGACCGCCGGATTATAGCCCGGCGCGGGGGGCGGACAAGAAGAAAAGGTTCAAGGCGCAAGGTTCAAGGAACGGAAGAGAAGAACGGCCCCGGCCCCGCCATCCTCGTTGTTCCTTGCACCTTGAACCTTGCACCTGCTTCGGTCAGGCCTCCGCCCCTTTCTGCTCTTCGTCCTTCTTGGGCTCCGAAAGACGCTGGAGGCCCACGGCCTCCTCGACGCGTTCGGCGATGAGCGCCAGCCGCGCGGTCAGGCGGGTATTGAGGTTGAAGAAGCGGTTCAGGGCGTCGCCGCCGCCGCCCATCAGTTCGCCGATGTTCTCGCTGCCGGGCGCGAAGGGCAGGATGAAGGCCCGCAGGGTCTTCTGCTTGTCGGCGTGGTCCAGCGGGTACCGGGCGTCGCCCAGCGCCTTGAGCAGCTCCTCGAGCCCGCGGGACAGCGTCCGCATCCGGCTGGTGATGCCGGCGATCAACGCCGGGTTCTCCTGGTTGCCCTCCAGGTTGTTGAGCAGGATGACCGCCGCCTGGAACTGGTCGCGCAGCTCCACCGCCTTGGGAGTGGCGGCGAAGAGCGCCCGGGCCGCCGGCAGGATGTCCGCGGCCTCGGCGCGCAGCGCCTCGGCGTCGCCGAGCTTGGCCGCCACCGAGGGGTGCGCGAGCAGCCGCAGCGCCGCGGCGATGCGCCGGCCGGCGGCGGTCTCGAAGGCGGCCAGGCCGGCCTCCAGGCCCATCATCTTCTCGCGCACCACCTTCTCGGCGGCCCTGGTGGTCTCGAGCTTGGCGGCGGGCAGATGGAAGGCCTGCGGGTCGATCCTGAAGTTGGCCTCGAGCAGCGCGCGGGCCTGACCGGCCTTCACTCCACGGGTGTCCAGGTCGTCCCAGTGGCGGAACTGCTCGGAGTAGGCCGGTACGGCCGCGACCATCTCCTGGCGGCGGTCGCGCAGTTCCAGGGCCACGGCCTTGGGGTCGGGCCCCAGCGGCTCGATCTCCAGAGGCAGGTTCAGCGGGCGCATGGCGCTGACCTTGCCCTGGAAGAAGCGGCCCATGGCCGCCACGGCCTCCTGCTCCGCGCCCTGGCGGCGCTCCAGCTCCGCGACCGGCACGAGCGCCGCGCGGTCCACCTTGCCTCCGAAGGCCGCGCGGTAGAGCTCGAAGGACACCTCCCGGCACAGGCCCCGGAAGTCGGCAAAGAGCGCCGCCGCCGGCAGGGAGTCGTCCGGCCGGAAGGTGCCCGCGGACTTCATCCGCGCGGCGCTGGCCACGCGGTCGGCGTCCGCCGGGTGGGTGTCGAAGAAACCGGTGCGCCGGCCGGCGACCTCCTTCTCCACCTTGGTGCGGATCTCCTCCGGCATCCGGCCGTAGTTGAGCACGACCATGCCGGGGTAGTCGTCGGCCAGCCGTCCCTCGTCCCAGGACTCGGAGAGCTCCGACTGGGTCTTCGAGGCGGCGATGGACAGTAGCGGCAGGCGCCGCGCGGTCTCGGCGAAGTTGCCGCTGCCGGCCAGCCAGGCCTCGTAGCGGTCGGCGTCGAACTCCATCTGCCGGAGCATGAAGCAGCTGATCAGGTGGCCGATCCACATCAGCACCCAGAGGATCCGCCGGGTGAGCCAGACCATGCCGCGGGCCAGGTAGAACACCACGCCGATGCGGATGTCGATCTCCTTGGACCAGGCCACCAGGCGGTCGTCCCAGGCGTCGCGCTCGTACACCACCCGCGCGAACCAGGCGTTGACCGTGCGGATCACGTAGGTCAGGCGCATGCCGCCGGCCTGGGCGAAGTGGCCGAACTCGTGGGCCAGCACGCCGGCGAATTGCCGGAGGGTGAGCCCCCCGGCCAGGGGCAGGCCGATGCACAGCTGCAGGTCGCTGCCCAGCATGCTGATCAGGCCCCGGCGGAAGGAGGCCGAGGCGTTGACCTCGTGGTCCACCTGGATGGCCCGCGGCACCGGCGCGCCCACCGCCCGGCAGAGGCGCTCGACGAAGGCGAAGAGCAGCGGCTCGTCGGCACGCCGGAGCTCCCGCAGGCGGCGGCTCTTGCTCTTCGGGGCGAAGAGCGGCTTGACCATGAAGAGCAGGAGCACGCCGCCGACCGCCAGCGGCCCGAAGGCCACCAGCAGGGCGCCCTTGGCGTTGTGCAGCTCCCCGAAGATCGCCGGGATGTTGGTCACGTGCCGGAAGAGCAGGTAGCCGACCAGGACGATGATCCCCAGATAGACCATGGGCAGGAGCACCATGGCCACGGCCACCAGCGCCAGCCCCGCGCGGTAGTGGATCGGCACGGATATGGACGGGAGGTCCCCGGTGAAGGCCTCGAGGATCCCCGGGCCGGCGGCGGAGGCGGGCGGCGCCGCGGATGCGTCGGCGGCTGGTCTTTCCTGGCGGGGGGACGGCGCGGCGGGCATAGGCGGCCTCCTTGGACTCTCGCCGCCGGCTCCCCGGCGGCGGCGCACGGAGGATATGTGCGCCGGCAGGGCCCGTCAAGGGCCGGGGCGGTTCCGCCCTTGACGCACCGGGGCGGGCGGCTATACTGCCCGGCGAATGAAGGATGAGAGTGTCGGCCCGCGTGCTGCGGGCGAGTCTGTCGGATTCGAGGTCGAAGTACCGAGGCCCCGCGGCCCCGCGGCGGCTTTGCTTCCCCGCCGAAGCTCGTGACTCCATCGGCCCGTGCCGGTCGTTCCGGCCGGGCCCCTCGCGACACCTCCGCCCCACGGCTGGCCCCTTTCCCGGCCTGGCGGCGGCACTCCGATCCGCCTAGGTTGGCGGCGGAGAGTCCAAGGAGAGCGAAAGGGTGCAAGGAAGGATCAGGAGAACCATGGCCGTAACCAAGGAACGCAGGCAGCAGCTGGTCACCGAGAACCGCCGGGGCGACAAGGACACCGGCTCGCCCGAGGTCCAGGTCGCGCTGCTCACCGAGCAGATCAACAGCCTCATCAAGCACATCGACAAGCACAAGAAGGACGCCCACTCGCGCCGCGGGCTGGTCCTGATGGTCAGCCGCCGCAACCGCCTGCTGCGCTACCTGCGCAACGAGGACTTCGGCCGCTACAAGGCGCTAATCGACCGTCTCAACCTGCGCAAGTAGAGCCGGCTTCGCCGGCAGAGCAGGTGAGCAGCGGAACGGGGGACAGGCGGGAATGGAGCAGGAGATGAAAAGAGCGCGGTTCGCGACTCGCCTGCCGTCGCCTGTTCGGCCGTTCGCCTGCTCGGCACCCATAGGCACGGCCGGCAAGCCCGGCCGACAGTTGGCAAAAGGAGCATAACTTGGCATTCACCGTTGAACGCGAAATCGGCGGGCGCAAACTGGTCATCGAGACCGGACGCCTCGCCAAACAGGCCGCCGGCGCGGCGCTGGTCACCTGGGGCAACACCGTGGTGCTGTGCGCCGCCACCGACGCCGATCCCCGCGAGGGCTTCGACGACTTCTTCCCGCTCACGGTCGATTACCGCGAGAAGGGCTTCTCGGCCGGCAAGATCTTCGGCGGGCGTTTCTACAAGCGCGAGGGTCGTCCCACCGAGAAGGAAACCCTGACCATGCGCCTGATCGACCGGCCCACCCGGCCGCTCTTCCCCGACGGGTTCAAGCGCGAGGTGCTGATCCAGGCCATGGTGCTGTCCGCCGACGACGAGACCGATCCGGACACCTTCGCGATGATCGCCGGCTCGGCCTGCCTGGCGGTCAGTCCGCTGCCCTTCCAGGGCCCCTTCGGCGCGGTGCGCATCGGCCGGGTCGACGGGCAGTTCGTGATCAACCCCAGCTTCGCCCAGCGCGCCGCCGGCGACCTGGACCTGACCGTGGCCGGCACCGCCGACGGCGTGGTCATGGTCGAGGCCGGCTCCCGGGAGGTGCCCGAGGACGTCATGCTCCAGGCGCTGGAGCTGGCCGGCAAGGTCTGCCGCGAGATCGCCCTGATGCAGTCCGAGCTGGTCGCCCAGTGCGGCGTCCAGAAGATGGCCTTTGCGGCCGTCGACAACTCGCTCTTCAAGCTGATCGAGTCCAAGTACCTGGCCGAGACCCGCAAGGCCTGCCGGGTGGTGACCAAGGCCGACCGCCGCGCCGCGCTCAAGGCGGTCCGCGACCGGATCTTCGCCGAACTCTGCAAGCCCGGCGACCCGGCCGCTCCGGCCAAGGGCAAGGTCTACGCGGCCTTCGACGAGCTCCAGGCCGTGGCCATGCGCAAGGGCATCTTCGAGGACGGCGTGCGCTGCGACGGCCGCGGCTTCACGGACATCCGCCCGATCACCTGCGAGGTGGGCCTGCTGCCCCGCACCCACGGCTCGGCCGTCTTCACCCGCGGCGAGACCCAGGTGCTGGTCACCACCACGCTGGGCACGCCCGGCGACAAGCAGATGGTCGAGGCCCTCCACGACGACTTCGAGGAGGACTTCATGCTGCACTACAACTTCCCGTCCTTCTCGGTCGGGGAGGTGAAGATGCCGCGCGGTCCCAGCCGTCGGGACATCGGCCACGGGGCGCTGGCCAAGCGCGCCCTGGAGACGGTGCTGCCCTCCGGCGAGGGCTTCCCCTACACCATCCGCATCACCGCCGAGGTGCTCGAGTCCAACGGCTCGTCGAGCCAGGCGACCATCTGCGGCGGAACGCTGTCGCTGATGGACGCCGGCGTCCAGATCAAGGCCCCGGTGGCGGGCATCGCCATGGGCCTGGTCCAGGAGGGCGACCGCAGCATCGTGCTCAGCGACATCCTCGGCGACGAGGACCACTTCGGCGACATGGACTTCAAGGTCGCCGGCACCAAGGACGGACTGACCGCCCTGCAGATGGACATCAAGGTCAAGGGGCTCCAGACCGACTTGCTCCGCCAGGCGCTGGAGCAGGCCCGGGTCGGGCGGCTGCACATTCTGGAGCAGATGGCCAAGGCCCTGCCCGCGGCCCGCGCGCAGCTCAGCCCGCTGGCCCCCCGGATCATCACCGTCAAGGTCAACCCGGAGAAGATCGGCAAGGTCATCGGTCCCGGCGGCAAGACCATCCGGGGCATCGAGGCCCAGACCGGCGCCGAGATCGACATCAACGACGAGGGCATCGTCTCCATCTCCTCGGTCGACTCGGCCGAGGCCGAGGCCGCCCGGGCCATGGTCGAGGCCCTCACCGCCGAGGCGGTGGTCGGCACGGTCTATAAGGGCACGGTCCGGACCATCAAGGAGTTCGGCGCCTTCATCGAGATCCTGCCCGGCACCGACGGGCTGCTGCACGTCTCCGAGTGGGACTACAGCTACGTCAAGGACATCGGCCAGCACGTCAAGGTCGGCGACACCGTCGAGGTGAAGCTGATCAACATCGACGACACCGGCCGGCTCAAGCTCTCCCGCAAGGCCATGCTGCCCGTTCCGGAAGGCATGGAGAACCAGCCTCCGAGCGGCGGCGAGGGCGGGGGTGGGGGTGGGGGCGGCTTCCGGCCGCGCGGCCCGGGCGGCCACGGCGGCCACGGTGGACGCGGCGGCGGTGGCAGGGGCGGCCACGGCGGCGGACGCGGCGGGCCGCACCGCGGGTAGCCCTGGAAGCAGGACGGGGGAATGGGCATGTCGGCCATGGAGCTGAAACTGACCGAGCGCGGCCCGGTCTCCGTGGTGACCATGATCGGCGACCTGGAGCTCCAGGAGATCGAGGACTTCAAGTCGGTCATGGACCGGGTCCTCAGCCGCGAGGCACCGCCCAGGGCGGTGCTGGGCCTGGCCCGCGTCACCCGGCTGACCAGCTACGTGGTGGCCATGGTCGGCTTCTACAACGCCCACTTCCGGCAGTCCGGGGGCACGCTGGTGGTCGCGGGCGCCCCGTCGGCGGCCCTGCGCTCCTTCGAGCTGTCGGGGCTGGCCTCGGTCCTCGATCTGGCCGACTCCGTCGAAGCGGCCCTGAAACGGCTGGGGGCCTGACGGGCACCGACGCATAACATCAGGAATCAGCGCGCGGCCGGCCAGATCCGGCCGCGCGCTTTTTGGGGGGATCCCCGCGGGGCTGCAGCGGTTTTCACGTTGCACTTCCCGCCGCCCCGTGCATACTCCCCGCCGCAGTCGTGTTTGGACTTGAGGTGCCGAAATAGGAGCCGACCCTTGCTAGCCAAGACGCTCAGCGCCGCTCTCGAGGGCCTCGACGCCCTGCCCGTCGAAGTCGAGGTGGACATCTCCGGCGGGTTGCCGGCCGCCACCGTGGTGGGGCTGCCCGACGCGGCGGTCAAGGAGAGCCGCGAGCGGGTCAAGGCGGCCATCGCCAACTCGAGCTACCGCTTCCCCAACCGGCGGATCACCATAAACCTGGCGCCCGCCGACCTCAGGAAGGAGGGCGCGGCCTACGACCTGGCCATGGCCATCGGCCTGCTCGCCGCGGCCGGGGAGCTCGACGCCGAGGCCCACCGCTTCCGCAGCTTCCTGCTGCTCGGGGAGCTGGCCCTGGACGGCAAGCTGCGCGCGGTCCGCGGGGCGCTGCCGGCGGCGCTCTGCGCCCAGGCCCGGGGGCTCAAGGGGATCGTCGTCCCGCCGGACTGCGCGGCCGAGGCCGCGGTGGTCGCCGACATCGAGGTCTACGCGCCGCGGACGCTGGCCGAGGCGGTCGGTTTCCTGGCCGGGAAGCTCGAACTCGAGCGCCGCCAGGTGGACCTCGACCGGATCATGGGTCAGGCGCTGCTGGCCGAGGGGGACCTGGCCGACGTCAAAGGCCAGGCCGCCGCCAAGCGCGCCCTGACCATCGCCGCGGCCGGGGGGCACAACCTCCTCATGTTGTGTCGCGAATGCCAAGCTGCTGGTGGAGGTCTACGACTGGGAGACGGGACGCATCACCACAGGATCCTGAATGGTGGGGGCGCCTGTTGCTCCAATTAGCCATGATCATGCGCTACCGTTCTCCCCCGTCGTACACGCACACAGTCTCTGATGCCTTCCTGGCTACCGTCAGGAAGGCCGTCTCCGCCCGGACAACTGACGGAGACATGATCCTTGCCTTGAAGGGAGCGGTGGAACTGGAGTTCCCCGAAGACACCGGGATGCGGAGTTTTGTGCTGGACAACATCCTTGAAATCGCCAAGCTGGTGTGCGAAGGGGAAAAGACCATTTGGATTCACCGCAGTTCGAAGCTCGGGGTGGGGATATACGTGGACGAGTGAGGACTGGTCGCGGGAGGCAGGACCATGTCACGCGGGGGCCGGACCTTCGACAGTTTTGCGGACTTCGGGCAGGAGCTGGGCAAGGAATTCGGCGAGGAGGAAAGGGAAGGCAGGCTCAATCAAGCTGAGCAACTTCTTCGTGATGGCCGCCCCGTTGAAGCCGTAGCACTTCTTGACCAGGTTGACCTGAAGCATGAGCCAGAAGAACGACGAAAGAAGCTTGGCGAGGGCTATTGGTCGGCCGCCAAGGTCAAGGTTGGCGAAACGGCGCTCAGCCAGGCGAAGAAACTGATCAGGCAAGCTCAGGAACTCGGGTTCAATGGCTGGCAGGTCAGCCGCCGACTGGAGGTTCTAAGCAAGCAGAGGAAACAGGACCCGGCCGCTGCGCTCCTGGCGAGACTTCGGGAGAAGTACCAGTGCGAGAGCTGCGACAAGCCGGATGCCGACCTGCTGGCCTGTGCCAAGTGCTCAGGTGCGATTGTGCCGCAACTCCGCACGGTGCGGATGTCGCACATGCCTCCGCCGTACTCGCTGGGCGTCTATCGATACCAAGGAGATGCGCAGTCGTTCAACATCCTCAGCCAAATCATCCGGCACCTCAAAGGCAATGAGGGCAGGAGCCTTTGCGAGGTGCTGGCGTACATGCTGGCTTTGGGGTTGCGGCGGGAAACAGGTGTCCTGGGGAAGGCCGACGTGGTGATCCCGGTCCCCCCGGATCCGGAACGGATTGAAGAACGAGGCTTTGATAATGTTGCGGTCATGGCCGAACACCTGGAAGCGTTCATGCTGGTTCCCCTCAAAAACGACCTGTTGCGCAAAGCGCACGGAACTGCCGACCTTCGGGGGATCCCCAGGGGGTACCGCCGCTATGTGCTGTCGGGCAGCATAGTGGCTCTGGAAGATACCGCCCGTTGGGTTCAGGGGCTGACGGTTCTGCTGGTGGATGACATTGTGACTTCCGGCGCAACGCTCGATACTTGCGCCCAGACGCTCATGGAGAACGGTGCCAAGGAAGTGCTTGGCGCAACCGTTGCCTGTTCCGAGTCAACGCGCGAAAGCCAGAGTCTGGTATGAGACCGGAGCACGCTTCGAGCGGTCGCAGCCGGCGTTACGGGTGCGTGCTCTTCGATCTCGACAACACCCTCGTGGACACGGACTCACTGACGCGCCAGACGCTCATTGATTGCGGCGCAGCCGGCGTTGAGAGCATGGCTGTTGGCCAATTGCGCTCCTGTTCGCCGGCTGCGTTGCTTGTCAGCCTCTCCAGTTCCGCCGGCCGCAGGGACTTTGAACGACACCTGCTGGCCCGCATAGGAGCTGGCGTGGAACTACTTGATGCGCAGGCGCGCCAAGTACTGGACACCCTAGTCCTCCGGAAGGTGCTCCTCGGAATCGTCACGTCAAGGCCCAAGGCTGTGGCGCAAGCCCTGCTGCGCTCCTGCAAGCTGAAGCGGTTCTTTGAATCGTGCCTGGTAACCTATGGAAGTTGTGGCGCCCGCAAGCCACATCCCGGTCCGCTGATCACAGCTCTGCGGATGCTGGGGCACCCTTGTGAAGGGGCCATCTATGTGGGAGATTCTCAGGCAGATGCGCAGGCCAGCCGCAGCGCTGGCGTTCATTTCGGCTACGCCGGATGGGCCCGCCCCTGCGGCGAACCTCCACATGCAGATCTGTTTCTGAAAAACATGTCTGACCTGCTACAATACACTTGAGTTTGTCAGAGGGAAGGGAACGTGCAACAGGACAACGGTCTGATTCAAAAGCTGGCTCTCTGGCACCAAGTAAGCTCGGCGAACTACCTGGGGCCGATGAGGTTTCGCACGCTCTGGGAGTGTTTCGGATCGGACATCGGCAAGCTCCTCAATATGACCGAGGACGAACTCCGCAAGCTGAAGGGCATCGTAACTTCGCAGAACCTGCAAAGCATCAGGGGGCAGGCAAGCAGGTTCCCAGAATCCCTGGCCTTCATGCAGGCCCAAGTACAACTGGCCGGCAGGTGCGATGGCCAAGTCCTGGCCATGGATGATCAGCGGTACCCGAAGTTCCTCAGGCAAAGCAAGATGTGCCATCCCATTGTCTTCTGCGCAGGAGATCCGTCCCCGTTTGCCAGTTATGACAAGGCCGTCGCAATAGTCGGCACGCGAAATCCAGCCCCTGAATCCGCGGATTTCGCGCTGCGAGCCGCCAGGGAACTCGCATCACGCGGATGGGTGGTCGTCAGTGGCATGGCCAAAGGAGTTGATTCCTGCGCCCACCGCGGGGCCCTCGCGGCCGGAGGTAAAACGATAGCGGTTTTGGGCTGCGGGCCGGACGTGGTGTATCCGAGGGAGCTGGCGGGCCTTCACGAGGAAATACGCACGAAGGGACTTGTTCTCTCAGAGTTCCCATTCGGTACGAAGCCGGAGGACTGGAAGCTCAGGAAACGCAACAAGACCACCGTGGCGCTGGCCACAGCCACGGTTATCGTCCAGAGCAGTACGCTTGGGGGAACAATGAACGCCTGGAAGGCTTGCAAAGAGCAGCACAAGACGGCTTTTGTGCTGGTTCCATCATGGGCATGCGATTACTCGGGAAACCAAAGGGCTATCAGCGAAGGCGCCCGCCCCGTTTCCACTGTGGCCGAATTGGTGGGGTTGTTGGAAGAGGAACTGACCGCCGCCAAGCCAACGGGAAAGCAGGGGCAACTTCAGCTAGGGATTGGACCGGAAGCCAAGAGACCGCGCAAAACTCGGAGCGTCAAGAAGTCCAAGGCAACCGCGGGTGGAGTATCATCTTCAGGGAAGCTCCACGGAAAGGCGAAGCGGAGGAATACGTCCGTTTCTATGTCCGTCTCTGGAGATCTCAACTCTCCACCAACCGTTCCTTGAGCCTCGTCATCTGGGTTGTTCCGCGGCTCTCCATCACAGCCATCACATCGTGTCCCCTGTAGAACCCGTACCCTGAGCAGCAGATCTCCCTCAGCAACCGCGTCCTCTCGTCCTGCGCCTCCCGCCTTGTGCGATAGGCTATCACGCTGGGCACGCCCGCCGCCTCGTGGAACGCCTCCCGCCGCAGGAAATGGTCGTGCAAGCCCCCGAACTCGGCGAGCAACTCCCCGGCCTCCTCGGCGGCGTACCCGGCGAGCTGGAGGAACTGCTCGGTCGCCGGCCGGAACCTGAGTGCCCTGCGGATGTAGACCAGCTCGATGTTGCCCGGCCGCCCCTCCGGCAGGTCGTAGCATCCCGCTAGGTGCTCGCGGCCCAGCTTCTCAATAGGCAATTCGCCCGTGATGAACGGCTGGAGCGCAATGTTGAGCCCGTCCGGCTCGAAGGCCGCGCTTCTCTCCCGCGCCCGCCTGCGCGTCTCTTCCCGCATATTCTCCTCGCGCCGCAGGGCCGCGGGGCTGCGGATGCGTGCGGGCGGCAGGCGGTCCTTGTCGCCGGCCCACATGCCGCGCCTGGCTGTCTCTTCCTTGTAGTCGGCCAGGTCGTCCAGGGAGCGCAGCTCGTCCTGGCCGGGAACCATCCTGCCCGGCTTCTCGTAGCGGCTCCACGTGGAGTCGAGCATCTTCGCAGGGTCCCAGTCGCATTCCCTCCCGAGACGCGCCACCTTCTTCCTCGCGATGGCGAGCGACCGCCTGGCCAGCGGCGTGTCGTCAAGCATCTCCGCGTAGGCGTCGGCGAGATCCAGGCCGCAACCGCACGGGGACGGCGTCCGCAGGTGGTAGAGTGCCAGGTCGTAGGTGAAGTCCGTCTTGACGCGTCTTCTTGCGTTGCCGTTGGCCGCGGCAACCTTCTCGCGCACCATGAACTCGTAGCGTTCCTCGATCAGGTCAAGCTCGCACGGGCGCCCTATCTCGCTGACCAGCACCGTGCTGCGGTCAAGGTAGTCCGCCAGCCGCCTGAGCGTGACAAGGGCCTCTCCAGGCGAGCAGCCGCACGTGTCCACCACGCGGCTTTGCAGCCACGGCCACTCGTCCCGCCTGCCCGGGCTGGACAATATGTCAGCGGCTTCCTCGATGAGCAGGTAGTCGGTCGGCGCAGGCCGCACCTTCGGCCAGCCGTGGCCGCAGCGGAGGCTGGCGTCGGCGTATTCGGTCCCGGTCGCGTCGGCCCGGTGGGCAGGCGTTCGGTATCACCAGGCACAGATTGCGGGAGAAGGGGTATATGGCCGCGGGGGGCGGCTGGCGCGATGGGCACGTGTGCAATTTCGCGTTGACATGCCCGGGGCGGAGCATAGAATGCGCTCTTGTCGGCAGTACACATTCTTGGGATAATGTGAACGCGCGCGACAATATTCCCAGACCCGCGCCCCTGCGCAGAGGCACGTTGCGGTAACGCAGAGCCCGCTTGCGCCGTTTCCCGCGGCCTTCCGGAGGGCCGCCGGAGACGCAATGCTTATTACTCCGCTCTCCCAATACATCCCAGCCGCCTCCGTTGCAGCCCTTGGAACGGGCTGCCTGCGCCGCCAGTTCACCTTCTCCCAATTGGACGAACAGGCAGGCCCCGGGGGCACCCAGGACAGGCGAGGCGGATGAAACCGAAAAGGGCGAGAAAGGGAACCGTGGGGTTTCTGGACCAGAGTCAGTACTTCAACGAGGAGGAGATAGCCGGCCTGATGTCGGCCGCGCTCCGGGCGTGGGATGGGAAGGACTTCGTGCCCAAGCGAAACGCGTTCCTCGCGGAACTCGGCCTGTCCACCGGCCTGCGGGTGGCGGAAATGACAGGGCTGGACTGCGCGGACCTTCAAGTGTCCGGCCGCTGGCGTTCGGTGGTGGTCAGGCATGGGAAGGGAAACAAGCGCCGGGTGGTCCGGGTATCGGAACGGTTCAAGGAGCGCTGCCTAGTGTTCTTGGAAACCAAGGGGCAGGCCGGCGAACCCGTGGCAGCCGATTCGCCGGTGTTCCGCTCTCCGCGCACCGGCCGGCCGCTGACCAGGCGGGCACTGCAGAAGATATTCAAGCGGACGGCGAAGCAGGCCGGCCTTGGCGAGACGCGCTCCATCCATGCCTTGCGGCACACCTACGGGACGCAGCTCTGCAAGGCGTCGGGGAACAATTTGCGGCTGGTCCAGCGGCAGATGGGACACAACTCACTCGAAACGACGGCCATCTACCTCCACGTGCAGGATCGCGAGCTGGACGAGGCCGTGGAAAAGCTCTCGGAGCAGATACTCGGGAAGGCAGGCGGCACAGCCAGGCCCTGAACGGCGCGCCGGCCCGCGGACCTCCTGTCCAGGCCGCGCGGAACTGTGGTCGGTTCGATGGGGCGTTCGGCAGGCAGGAGGATTTGCGATGAGGTTCTCATGGAAAGCGGCCCTGGCGGCCGCATTCCTTGCGGTTGTTGCGGGGTTCGCTTCACAGGCGGTTTCAGGCGAGGTTCCGAAGCTCGTTCACTTCCAGGGCCGTTTGACGGACGCCAGCACCGGCGATCCGCGGACTGGCAGTTTCAACATCACCTTCAGGATTTACGACCAGGCGTCCGGCGGGGCGGCGCTGTGGACGGAGACGCAGGCCGCGGTGCCGGTCAACACCAAGGGCGTCTTCAGCGTCATGCTCGGCGGCGTGACAGCGCTCAACCTTTCGTTCGACAGCCAATACTGGATGTCCATCCAAGTGGGCAGCGAGACCGAGCTGGCGCCGCGCTACCAGTTGGCTTCGGCGCCCTATGCGATCCGCTCAAAGACCAGCGAAAGCGCGGACACCACGGCCGGCCTGCAGGGCCGCGCCGTCGCTTCAACGGCCCCGTCGTCCGGCCAGGTGCTCAAGTGGAACGGCTCGGCCTGGGCGCCCGGGACCGACGAAACAGGAAGCGGCGGAAGCGGCGACATCACGGCCGTGAACGCCGGGAACGGCCTGACCGGCGGCGGGGCGAGCGGAGACGTGACGCTGGCCGTGAGCTTCGCAGGCACCGGCTCCTCCAACAACGTGGCGCGCAGCGACCACAACCACGACGGCGCCTACTACACGAAGGCTTACGTCGACGCGCTGGAGGCGCGCATCGCGGCGCTGGAGAGCAAGACCGCGCCCATGACCAGGGCGGATGACGACGTGTTCTTCAACGGGGTCGACGTCCACATCCGCAACGGTGCCGGCTCCACGGCCACGAAGAACGGCCGGGGGAACCTGATCATCGGGTACGACGAGGCCCGCGTGGCGGGAAGCGACAAGTCTGGCTCGCACAACCTGGTCGTCGGCCCGGAGCACAACTACAAGAGCTACGGCGGACTGGTGGCCGGGCGCGGCAACGAGGTCTCCGGCCCTTACGCGACCGTGAGCGGGGGCGACGGCAACTTGGCGTCCGGGAACGCGGCGTCAGTGTCCGGCGGGGCCGGCTGCACGGCCCAGGGCTCCTGCTCGTCCGTTGCCGGCGGCATGATGAACCAGGCCACCGGGAACTGGTCTTCGGTCAGTGGCGGCCACACCAACACCGCGAGCAACAACCAGGCCACCGTATCGGGTGGGCACCAGAACACGGCCAGCGGGGAGTGCTCGACGGTCAGCGGCGGCAAGGCCAGGACGTCCAACGGCTGGTACGACTGGCGCGCCGGCACGCTGTTCGAGACGGAATAGCGGGGCTGCCGTGAGAACTACAGCGGATACAGCCGCCGTCCTGGTGCTCATGCTCGGGCTGCTGCTGGCGGCCGGCTGCGACGGCGGCGGCGGGGGAGGAGGCGGGGACGGCGACGATGATCCCAAGCCGCCGGACAAGGTGACCATCACCACCCGGTGCAGCCACCCCAACCTGACGTACACGGTGGACGGCGCGGACTACACCGGGGAGCGCACGTTCCAATGGACGCCCGGTAGCCATCACACGCTCGGCGCGCCGAGCCCGCAGATTGAAGGCGACACTTACGTCTGGTCGGCTTGGTCGGACGGCGGGGCGCGGACGCACACCATCACCACGCCATCGTCGGCCACGACCTACACCGCGACCTTCGTCCTCCAGGGCTCGGTGGCCGTGAACGACTACGTGATGGACTCGGGCGGCGGCGAGGCCGAAGTGAACCCATACGTCACCGACCACTTCGGCGTCCATGCCTGCATCGGCCAGGGCGCGGCGCACATAGCTGGTGGCTCGAAGGCTACCAACGGCACGACCGACTGCGAAGGTGGCTTCGCGGGTGCGGTGCTGGCCGTGGAGGTCAACCCTCCCGTGGCCGGGAGCACGGCAGGCGCGCCGCCTGAAATCTTCTGACGCATTGGAAAGCCGGCGGGCTCCGGCCTGACGCTTCAATCGGGAAGCCCGCACCGCCCGTCCCGCCGGCCCACTCCAGCAGGTCCTGACCAAGGAGGAACGAGCAGCAGGGATGTCACGGAAAGAGACGTTGAAGCCGGCGGTCGCGCTCCGGAAGGCAGTGGCCTACTTCAGGCAACCATCCCATGACCGGGCCGGAAACCCCATCCCGGTCCAGCAGGACCGGGTCAGGAGCTTCGCCAAGGAGCACGGCATAGAAATCGTCGGCGAGTTCACCGACTCCAACAGGCACCGGCCGGGGAGGAACTGACAGCAGGGATGTGGTGGAAGAAGGAGCAGAAACCGTCAGCCCCGCTCCGGAAGGCCGTGGCCTACTACCGCCACTCGGCCCAGGACCGGCAGGAGAACTCCATCCCCATCCAGCGGGACCGGGTGCGCGCTTTCGCGAGGGAGCACGGCATAGAAATCATCAGGGAGTTCGCCGACGCCGGCAAGTCCGGCCTGTCCACCGAGGGCCGGGACAGCTTCAACGAGATGCTCAACGACTACGTGGCCGGGGGCAAGGAGGGCTTCGAGCTGGTCCTCGCCCTGGACGTGAGCCGCTGGGGCCGGTTCCAGGACATCGACCTGTCGGCCTACTACACCGGCCTCTGCCAGAAACACGGCAAGCAGGTGGTCTACACGACCATCGGCTTCCCGAAGCAGGACGACCTGGTCCACTTCCTCCACCTGAACATCGAGCGCTACCGCGCGGCCACCTACAGCCGTGAGCTGAGCGGCAAGGTCTTCGACGGCTGCGCCAAGATAGCGGAGCAGGGCTTCCGCGCCGGCGGGCCGCCGCCCTACGGCCTGCACCGGCTGCTGCTGGACGAGCAGAGGAAGCCCGTGCAGGTGCTCAGCCCCGGCCAGCGGAAGAGCATCCAGAACCAGCGCGTCACGCTGGCGCCGGGCGACGAGAAGCAGGTGGCGACGGTCCGCAGGATCTTCAGCGCGTTCGCCGGGGACGGCCGGAACCCGAAGCAAATAGCCGCGGCGCTCAACGAAGACGGCATCCCCTCGCCCGGCGGGAAACGCTGGACGGAGGTGATGGTGCGCGACATCCTCACCAACGAACTCTACGCAGGCGTCATGGTCTACAACAAGACTACCCAGCGGCTCCAGTCCGCGTGCAGGCGGAATCCGCGGGACGCGTGGATCAGGACGAAGGGCGCCTTCCCCGGCATCGTGGACAAGGAGCTTTTCGACAAGGCCCAGGAGATCTTCGCGGCCAGGGCCGCGGAGCGGGCCCGGAAGTACTCGGCCGAGGGCATGCTGGAGCAGCTCGGCCGGCTCCACGAGCAGTACGGCATGGCCAACCCCCGGCTGGTCTCCGCGGCAGAAGGCATGGTCTCCGCGGCCACCTACGCCAAGCGCTTCGCTTCGCTGGACATGGCCTACCAGAGCATGTACGCCGACGTGCGCGAGCGCATCAAGCGGGACGTGGTCGAGCAGATCAAGGGCGTCGCCGGGCCGCTGGAGGAGTTCGGCGACTACGTGGTGGTGGGCGGCAGCTACAGCGTCCTCGTCCAGCCCTCCATCCAGATGCAGAAGGGCTACAGCGTCTACTGGCCGTTCCGGCCGGACGGCCGCGTGGAGGTGGACATCACGCTGGGCGTCCCGCTTTCCAACAGCGGCAAGTACGAAATACTGGGCTACCTGGCTTTCCCCCGGCTGCTGACGGGCGGCGGGAGCATCAGGCTCTTCACGTCCAGCGAGTACACGCTCGGGCTCTACGCCCACCCGAACCTGGACGTGCTGAAGGAACTCATGGGATAGGAGGCCGCGGCATGAAGGCGATCCCCATCAGGCCGTTCTCGGAGCGCAAGTACCGCATGGTCCCGGTGGACCGGATAACCGTGCTGAACTCGCGCACCCGCAACCGGCTCCAGTTCGAGGAGAACATCAGGAGCATCAAGGACGTGGGGCTGCTCAAGCCCATCGTGCTGAACGAGCGCAACCACGAGAAGACCGGCCAGTACGAGCTGGTCTGCGGCGAGGGCCGCCTGCTGGCCTACAAGGAGCTGGGCCGCACGCACATCCCCGCCGAGTTGATCAGCTGCAGCACCAAGCAGGCGCTACTCCACTCGCTGGTGGAGAACATCGCCCGCGTGCCCCCGGGGACCATGTGGTTCGCCCAGGAGATCAAGCGGATGCACGACTCCGGCTGGTCCTATGAGCAGATATCCAAGGTCGTCGGAAAGACCGAGTCCTACCTGCGCGACTACGTCCACATGGTGGAGCAGGGGGAGGAGCGGCTCATCAAGGGCGTGGAGCAGGGCTTGTTTCCCATGAGCTTCGCCCTGCTGGTGGCGCGCTCCGAGGACGCCGACGTCCAGAACGTGATGATGGACGCCTTCGACGGCGGGATGGTCAGCTCCGCCAACGTCCACGTGGTGCGCAACATCATCGAGTGGAGGCTCAACCACGGCAAGGACACGAAGAAGAGGAATCCGGACTCCGGCGAGAAGGCTCCGCGATGCTCGCTGAAGCAGCTCCGGGCCGACATAAACAAGACCACGAAGGGAAAGGAAGCGTTCGTCAAGCAGGCCGAGCTGAAGGAGAACCGGGTGCTCGCCCTGCTGGACGCGCTCCGGGCGCTGTCCGGGGACGCGGAGCTGGCGGCGCTGCTCAGGGCCGAGGGGCTGGACCAGCGGCCGGAGCTCAAGGGGAAGTACAGCGCTTGAAACGGCCGCGGGGATTCTTGGGAGGGAGACGCACATGAGCGACGCCGTCGACATCCAGGGGAAGGACATCCCCATGGAGGAGCTGGTGCCCGTCAGGACGCGGAACATCAACCTCGCCACCAACCGCGGTTTCGTCAAGATCCTCTCCTCCATCAGGGCAGTCGGCCTCATCGAGCCGCTGTGCGTCTACCCCGAGGACGGGAAGCACCATATCCTCGACGGCTTCCTGCGCTACAAGGCGTGCGAGAGCCTGGGCCTCAGGACGGTCCCGTGCATCATCTACAAGACCAAGGAGGCCTACACCTTCGACCGCATGGTCAACAGCCTGTCGCCCGTGCAGGAGACGAAGATGCTCCGCACGTCCCTGAAGACGCTGGACGAGGCCACGATAGCTGAGGTCTTCGGGCTCCGCTCCATCAAGTACAGGCTGGGCACCAACGCCATCAAGCTCCTGCACCCGGAGGTGGTGAAGGCGCTGGACGACAGCCGCCTGAGCCGCAAGTGCGCGGAGGAGTTCACCCACGTCAAGCACCGCCGCCAGATTACCATGCTCAGGGAGATGGGAAGGAACAACGACCACAGCCTCTCCTTCGCGCGGGCGCTGGTGCTCAAGACCCCGGAGTCGCTGCGCACCGAGGAGGAACCGAAGAAGAAGCGGAAGGCCCCATGGCTTGGCAACGCCTCCAAGGGCCGGGACCTGGTCAACAAGCTGGAGGCCGTCACCAAGCAGCACGACTTCTTCACGAACCTCTACCGCGACTACTCCACCGACCTGCTCCGCCTCTGCATCTACGTCCGGAAGCTGGTGACCAGCGAGAAGATCAGGGCACACCTCGTCTCCGGGCACGCCGAGACCCTCGCCCGCATCGAGGGCATCCTCTTCGAGACCGAAGGGAAGAAGGCCGGCGAGGCCGCGGACAAGCCGGCCGTGGCCCCGGCCCAGGCGGCCGCCCCGCAATGAAGCCGGCCTCATTCCTGCCGCTGGTTGCCGTGGCATTCGCCGCCCTTGCCGCGGGGTGCTCCGGTGCGGACGGTCCCGGCGACGAAGCACGCGGCACCGGCCTGCGCGCCGCGGTGTCCGCGGACATGGGGATAGCCCGCTACCGGGAAGAGCGGCGGCTGGCCGAAACGAAGAGCGAATGGGGATCGTCGTTCGTAAGGCCCCGCATCACCATCGACTACGCGGCCGGCTGCGGCTTCGAGGCGTCCGCGGAAGTATCCGGCTTCCAGACCAACGACGGGAAAGAGCGCTGGGAGCAGGACGGTGCGGCCGTCTCAGATAACAGGCTAGCCTTTGACGGCCGGGAGGCCCGGGTGCTCGCCGGGTGGGGCGTGTCCGTGGAGGACACCGGCCGGTTCTCCCTTCTCGGCGGGCTGGCTTACCGGGATGTGAGCATGGAACGCAGGTTGCCCGATGGCGGCACGGAGGCGCAGGACATGAGCCTCGCCATCGCCGAGCTGGAGGCCCGCGCTTTGCTCCCTGTCCGGGAGCGCGGGTGGGACGACATGCCGGTGTCGTTCGACGCAAGCGTCTCTGGCGGCCGGCTGATTGAACCCAGGGCTGACTTCCCCGGCGCGGGGACCATCGAGGCCGATGGTGGTTGGCTGGTGCGCGCCAGGGTCGGGTTCACGCTCCGGCCGCACAGGAACGCTGACGTGTTCCTCGGGGTGTTCTGCGAGCGCATGGAGATAGACGGCGCCATGCGGGACGGTGCCGAGTGGCCGGATTCCACATGGTGGGCGCAGGGGTTCTGGTTGGGCTTAGGCTGGAGGTTCTGAGCGCGGATTTCGCCTTGACGTTGCGGCTAGGGCATGGTCTACTTCCCGCCGCTTCAAGGACGACACCGCAGGGAGCCAGGCATGGCTGTATCTCAAGTCGGCAGGAAGCGCGAATCAGAGAGGCGTATCAAGTCCTGTCCCATCGTGCGCTGCGCAGGCAAGCGGGGCCGGCCGTCAGGAAGAATCTGGCGCCACGGCGTCGGCACGTGCCGCGAGGCGGCCGGCCTGCCCTTGGGCCCCGGCGGTTGTGTGTTCGGGTGCCTCGGCCTTGGCGATTGCGCCAGGGCCTGCCCGTCGGGTGCGCTTGCGCTTTCCCCAACCGGTGGCCTGTCGCACTCCCGCGAAAGCTGCACGGGCTGCGGCGCCTGCGTCCGCGCCTGCCCGCGCGACGCGTTGAAGCTGGCCCCGCTCTCGGAGCCGGTGCAGGTCCTGTGCAGCGCCTTCGGCCACGTCGAGTCCTGCTGTGACTACTGCGGCGAGTGCGTGCGTGCATGCCCGAACCGCGCCGTGACCATTGACATGGACCGGCCGAGGATAGACCGGGCAAAGTGCAAGTCGTGCGGCCGGTGCGCCGCGGCTTGCCCTGCGGGGCTCATCGTCGATGGAAGAAGAAAGCCGCACGGGATAGACTGAGCGCGGCAGGCCCGGGAGTCCGGCACCACGGTGGAGGTTCAGGCCGGGCCTGCCGAACCATTACCGTTGGCGAGCGCCAAGTGTTCCCCGCACGCGAACTGCGAGCCTAACAAAAACGTACGAGATTATGTACCATATGACTGCGTCCAATATGAAGCCCCACCATATGAAGGTAGTTGAAGAGCTGCACTCTATTCCCGGCATCTCAGTCATTATGAATGCCTGTGGGAACCCAATCATAGTGGAGTAACATCCAATCATGTTGCGAAAGCTCCAAGGAATGCATGAAAGACCTAACAGTACGGCGAACCCAATAATGCTCTTTCTTGTTGGCATCGATAACACACCCATATCACACCCCCCTATGGGACAATAGTTTCTAGGCCAATTGTCTTGTCTGTAATCATCCCGCTTTTCACAAAGCCATAAACCCAGTAGCTTCCTGAAGAACCCGGCCCAAAGTCATGTTCAACAGTGACCATCATGCTCTTGCCCGGCGCCAAGACTGCCGAGCCGTTGCCGTCAACCCCGCTCGCGCCTTCCATCACCAGCGACCAGTTGACAGCCCTCGTCTCGTTCATGTTGTTCATCGCGCGGAACCTGAACACTTTGACCTTGCCGCTGCCGTTGATCTCCTTCAGGTCGTAAGCGATTATGTCGCCGATGGGCATGGTCATGCTCTCGGTGTCCGTCAGGTTGCCGCCGTCGGCCGTCGCCGTGGCGTTCACGGTGTAGATGTCACCGTCCGGGTAGTCATACTCGACGAAGACGCGCATGCGCTGCTTGGGGCCGACGGCCGCGCTGCCGCTGCTCCCAATCCTAGTCCCATTGCCCACGTCGAAGGACCAGTTAATGTTCTTCGTCTGGTTGTTGTAGTTGTTCATCACGTCGAAGCGGAAGACGTTCGTGTGGTTGGAGGCGTAGACCCTGGTCAGGTTGGACAGGTCGAGCGGGAAGAGGGCCGCGTACACGTCGAGGCGGGGAAATGTCAGATTGCTACCGCCGTTGGTCGAGTAGATGCCGGTGTCGTTTATGAGCACGCCGGTGTCCTTGAACCTTTGTTCAATCTCCTTCGGCGTCAGGGTCCTGTTGTTCTTGAGCTTCTCGTACTGGATGAGGAGGGCTGCGGCACCGGCAACATGCGGAGCGGCAAAGGAGGTGCCACTCTGCTCTATTGCATGACTGCCGTTCTTTGCTGTCGTACTTATAAGTGATCCAGGAGCAACGATGTCCAGTATTGCTGCCCTATCCGTGTAGCAGGTAATATAATCCATAGGGTGAGGTGAGATTTCACCAATGTCACTACAGTATGCGGGCGATCCAAAGGATTTGTTGGCAATACTGTCATAGCTGGCACCCACTGAGGTTGCATTTGCGCACGCAGGATACACGATTCGGTCGTGGTAGCCTTCGTTACCTGACGCGACATCCACGAAGATACCGCTTTCTCTGGCACGGTTGATTGCAGTACTGAGATCTCGCGTGGGGTAACAGTCATCGCTGCCGCTAGCTGTCGCCTCACCGCTACTTATGCTTGTGGTGATGACCGTTATATTCAAGGAGGAAGACTGGTTGACACACCAGTCAATCCCTAGGTACAACTGATATTCGTGTCCATACCCACTGTCGCTCATAACCTTCACTACAGCAAGCTTCGCGTCTGGAGCTACCCCCTTTAGGGAGGTGTTGGAACTCAGTATCACGCCAGCCACCTCGGTTCCATGGCCGGTTCCTTCCATAGGGTTGTCATCCTCAAAGAAACAGTATCCGAGAGCAGCCTCGGGACAGTAATCGTGCCCACCAATGACCGTAGGGCAGCTACCGTCGTTTATGTCGTCTGTAACATTACATCCTCCGAGGTCTGGATGCGAGTAATTGATGCCCGTATCTACCATGCATATCGTTTGCCCATCTCCGGTTAGATTCACGCCGGGTATGCTGCTAGAAGACCACGCCATTGTCGCTCCTGTAAGGGGAACGCTTTCTGCAAGAGCAGGCTCTATTGGGTAGTTGAAGTGGACGTGACTAATCCGAGGGTCACTTCTCAGCTTCTCGAGACCACCCTTCGTAATCATGCCGTTGAATGTGTCGCTAAATAGCCCTTTGCCGACAAACGTAAAGTCCGTCGAATTCAGAGTCGCCAGCACCCGCGGCAGAACCCCCTCGAAGTACTTGCCCTTAGTCCGCAGTACATCGACGTATGCCTCGCCACGCACGCCAGTAGGCGTCGCGATGCCGCTGTCATCTCGCAGGCCGATGATGACGCTGACGTTGGGCGATTTCTCAAACTGGCGCAGGACCTCGTCCTCGATCTCCACGTTATGGCCGCCAGAAGCCGCCGCCACGTGCGCGAGCAGCGGGCAGGCCACCATTACCAGGATTGCGCATACAAGCGGCGCGATAACGCGCGCAGAGTGCTTGGGTGATGAGATCATAATGATACCTGCCGGGCGCTTAAGTCGCCTTCGTCGCGTCTATCAACCCCGCGACGGCCGAGGTGATGGCATCCACCGTCAGGTTCTGCTTCTCCCATTCGTAGAAGACCGGGGTGGCGTTCAGCGCACCTACTGCGCTGTCCGAGCCCGTCAGGTAGTTGAAAGCCCAGGTCTGGTTGCCGACGGTGACGACCTTGTCGAAGGTGCCGTTCCTCTGCTGGCCGTCCTTGTAGGCGAGCCACACATAGAGGTCGTCCTCTATCGTTGGGTCCGGGTCGAGGGCCTGGTTGATGCCGGCCTCGATTGCCTCGCGGCCTTCAAGCTCTGACGCCTCGCTGCCGCTCGATATGGACACGGCTCTCGGGGTGGAGGTGCCGAACATGTACCATTTGAAGGTCACGGTGGTCATAGCGGAGATTGCGCTTGAGGAACCGGTGAGGTCGCTGAACCTCGTGATGCTCACGTTCTGGTCCCATGCGCAGGAAGAGGTCGAGTAGGCCGTGCCGTTCCACGAGTAGGTGCACTCTGTGCCGTCCCACGTGACCTTGACCATACTCATGTTCGTCCAGAGCGTGTGGGCCACGGTGGCGTGCGCGCCGGCGGATGGGGTGAGCGTGTAGCTCATGATGCCATTGTTGTCAGTGTCATCAATCCAGACGGCCTTGCATGTGTTGAGCTTGACGCGGTCATTGCCGTTGCCTGAAATCGCCGGGTCGGGTTTGACTATGATTTCATCCCGCCATTTCTGGAACATGGCCGACTGGTTCGTGCCTGACTCCTGGATGACGCCCCAGCACACGTTGCTGACGCTGCCGGCGGGCATGATGGAACTGCCGTCGGACTTGGATGCGAACAACAGGTTGTCATCCGTTGTGGCGTTATACGACGCAGTCGAGTTCATCTTGGCACCGGCATACTGGGAGCTGTTGTATAGGATCAAGTAGCCGTCCGTGCTTGTTGGGGTTTCATAGTAGAGCACGCCATTCCACCAGCTCCTGTCAACCTGGGAGCTCGTGAGCTGAGTGTCCTCGATGAAGCCGGTCCTGTTGTTGTAGGCCACATAGTTTGCTACGTTGTTCACGTCGGCTCCCGTGTCGCTGATGTCCATCTTGAAGCCAATCATGCTGTTTGCGAGCCCGGTGTAGATCATGCCCACCACGAGCGGGTGGCCTTCTATTATCGTGATGTTGTGGTTGTCCGACGACCGCCACGCTTCCTGGAAGAACACCTGGTCGGTGGACAGGTTATACCACGAAGTCGCCGGGTTGTCTTTGCTTGAAGTCCTGAGACCAGAGCCGCCGTTGTTGTACAGGCCGGCCCAGCCGTTGAAGTCGGCGGTCGGCGGACTGCCATGCCATGTCCTCGTGACGCCGCCGTTGATCTTCCCGCCGAAATTGTACATCCTGCCTTTCGCGTTGGCCGTGGCCGCTCCGGCATACTGCTTGAAACTGACCTTCAGGTCGGACGTGCTGACATTGTAGAATCCCCCGGCAATCGTATTCACCTTCAGAACGGTGGAGCCAGTTCCGAAGTACACGATGAACTCGGACGGCAGGCCGACGTAGCTGAAGGTAAGCCTGAACTCCTTGTTCGTGCCGGCTGCGACCACGGGAAGCGCGGTGTAGTAAGCGTGCCGGTATTCTCCGTAGGCTTCGAGGTGACCCAGGGAGGAGGCGTCAACGCGCG
>ENA-UOWG01001381-UOWG01001381.1-activated-sludge-metagenome-genome-assembly--contig:-NODE-1381-length-24406-cov-5.335469_pt1 | contig 24406 bp, 21 predicted proteins | sample MGYA00238147_ERZ761563 | MGnify/ENA primary metagenome ERZ761563 (study PRJEB28884, sample SAMN05720216) | anaerobic digester metagenome | isolation source: active sludge of municipal... | reverse complement strand
CCTTTGCCCTTGGATACACCGAGAAAAGAAAAGGCAACATCGTAGTGGATATCCTTACGGAAAGATTTTCGAAAAGACTGCAAAAGATCCTTGAGGGAACAAACTATATCATCAGCGGCATCTTTTTTGGCCTTGTCTCATGGCAGATATACGAATGGGGCATGAGGATCCTGGAGTCGGGCGAACTGTCCGAAACATTGAAGATCATCTATCACCCCTTTGTTTTTGCCGTTGCCTTCGGCTTCGCCGTCCTTGCTTTTACGCTCTTTGTGGATTTCACAGGTCTTGTGTTTAAAAAAAAGGAGGAGGCGTAACATGGAAGGTCCCATCGTAGGGGTCATAGGCATCGCTGTAATGTTCGCGACCCTCTTTCTGCTAAGGATACCTGCAGCGTTTACCATGGCGATAGTCGGATTCGCCGGAGTCGTTTATGTCACTTCCCTGAAGGCCGCCCTCGGCATGATCGGGGCGGATATGTGGAACATATTTTCCAGCTACGGGTTGACGGTCATACCCATGTTCATACTCGTGGGTGAGTTTGCCCATTACGGCGGTTACAATAACAGCCTTTACAATGCCACGTACAGGTGGTTCGGCCATTACAGGGGCGGTCTTGCTATCACGACCATCATGGCCTGCGCCATCTTTTCCGCCATCAGCGGCTCAAACTCGGCCACGGCAGCAACAATGAGCACCGTTGCAATACCTGAGATGAAAAAATACAATTACAAGCCTGAACTCAACGCCGGTGCAGTCGCGGCAGGGGCAACGCTGGGCGTGCTCATACCCCCGAGCATCGTTCTCGTTATTTACGGTCTCTATACCGGGCAGTCCATCGGAAAGCTCTTCTTCGGCAATGTCATCCCCAGCATCATTCTGACGGTACTCATCGCCGCTACCGTGTTTTATATATGCCACAGGCACCCCGATTGGGGTCCAAAGGGTCCAAGAAGCACCTGGAAAGAGCGGCTCCGCGCCCTGCCCGACCTCATTGAGATCTTTTTGCTCTTCGCGGTGATCATGTCCGCCCTGTTCACAGGATATGTCACCGCCACAGAGGCGGCGGCGGCAAGCTGCGCCCTTGGGCTCATACTGTGCGTCATACGGAGAAAGCTTTCATGGAAGGGACTTCTGGCCTCTATTACAGACACGCTGAGAATATCCGCCATGGTCTTTATCATAGTCGCCGGCGCGGTCATTTTCGGAAGGTTTCTCGCCGTGACCCGGCTTCCCTTCGAGGCGGCCTCCTGGATATCGACACTTTCTCTCCCGGGCTGGGCACTGTTCTGGATCATAATGCTCTGCTACATCATCGGGGGCTGTGTTATGGATGCGCTTGCGTTCCTGCTTGTTTCGCTGCCAATCTTCTACCCCATCGTCATGGAGATGGGCTATGACCCGATCTGGTTCGGTCAGGTCATTACCATTGTTACCACCATGGGGGCCATCATGCCTCCCGTCGGACTGTGTTGTTATGTAGTGGCCGGAATGGCACGGGACATCCCCCTTGCGACGGTTTTCAAGGGGAGTTTTTATTATATACCGTCGTATATAATTTCAATACTGCTGCTGCTCCTTTTCCCATACGGAACGGTACTTGTACTGTCTAATATGGTGAAATAGAAGAACAGTTACATCCGTTTGAACTGCTTGAACCGTTTGAACAGAAAAGAACAATGGCCCCTCTTACATAAGGGGCCATTGTTCTGCCTTGACAACTTCGAAACATTGAAACCCTTGAACTTTAAAGCTGTTTTTTTAAAACTCTTCCCCGGTGAGTATTGTGTAAATCTCTTTATACCTCTCCGATGTTTTCTTCGCTACCTCCGGTGGAAGCTCTGGACCCGGATATGTCTTTCCCCAATCAAGGGTATTGAGATAGTCCCTGACGATCTGTTTGTCGTAGCTGTCTTGGGACTTGCCCGGCTGGTAGTCTTTCATGGACCAGAAACGCGACGAGTCCGGGGTAAGCACTTCGTCGACAAGGATGACCTCGCCGTCGATCACACCGAACTCGAATTTTGTGTCAGCGACAATGATGCCTCTTTCCTGCGCTATATCGCGGGCCTTTTCATAAATGGCTATACTCGTATCGCGCAATTTAGCGGCGTATTCCTCGCCTATGATCCCGGCCGCCTCTTCATATGAGATATTGAGGTCGTGACCTTCTTCGGCCTTCGTTGAAGGTGTGAATACAGGTCTTTCAAGCTTTGACGATTCCATGAGGCCGTCGGGCAGCCTGATGCCGCAAACGGTCTGCGATTTTCTGTACTCATTCCATCCCGATCCGGCAAGGTATCCCCTCACCACGCATTCTACAGGCAGCACCTTCGCCTTTTTCACGAGCATGCTCCTGTCCTGAAGGACGGGGGCGTAGTTCTTCAGCGCCTCCGGATACTTTGCCGCATCCGTTTCGATTATATGGTTGGCCACGATGTCTTTCATCTGCCTGAACCAGAAAAGGGAGAGCCTGGTAAGCACCTTGCCCTTGTCCTCTATACCGGTGGGGAGCACGACGTCAAAGGCTGAAAGCCTGTCCGTCGCCACTATGAGCAGTTTGTCGCCAAGATCGTAGACATCACGCACTTTCCCCCTCTTTAATCCTCCCAGATCGGCAAAGTTCGTTTCCCGCACAATATCAGTCATCAATATCCTCCGTCATTCCTTCGAAAAATCAGCCTTTGGCGCGTTGCAGATGGGGCAAACCCAGGTATCAGGCAATTCCTCAAAGGTTGTCCCCGGTTTGATCCCGCCGTCAGGGTCACCTTTTTCGGGATCATAGATATAACCGCACACATTGCAGTGATATTTGGGCGCCGGCGCTGTCCCTTGCGCCTGCGGCTCTTCTTTTATATAGGTGGGAGCCGTCTTGGGGGATTTACCGCCTTTGACCTGATGGTAATAGGCATAGGTCATGGGCTCGGCATCACTCAGCACGTCGCATTCTATAACTTTCCCTATGAAGATCGTGTGGGTTCCCACATCGGTCATACTCAGTACTTCGCATTCCAGGAAACCGATGGTGCTTTCCGTTACGATCGGCGCGCCCGTCGCGCCTGTTTTGTGCCCGATATCCTTGAACTTGTCAATGTCCCTTCCGGACTTGAAGCCGAACTGGCCGATAAGGGTCATGGGTGCATCTTTTGAAAGGATGGATACGGTAAAAACCCCGCTCGAAGCGATATACTCATGGGTGAGGTTCTGCTTGTTGATGCTGATCGCCATCGTCGGAGGATCGGATGTGATCTGGAAGGCCGTATTGGCGATCTGCCCGTTGACCTTTCCGTTCATTTTAGAGCTTATGATATAGACTCCGTAACAGATTTTCTGGATTGCCTTCATGTTCATCCTTGTTCCTCCTTTTTAACATGTATTCTTATGGCAACGCGAACTTTCAATAAAACTCTTTCAATGTTGCAGTCAGCTTATCCTTCAAAGACCGCCCCTCCAGGACCTGGTCGACAAGGCAGCTGCCGCTTATAACAGGCACCCTTTCCTCGAATGACGGGCGGTTGTTGCGGTATATGACACCTATGGGTATCCTGTCCCCCCATTCGAGGGCCTTCGCGAAGGCCGCCGTCCTGCTTTCGGGATCATGTTCCGGCCCGACAGGGTATACCCTTTTCGAGTACCATTCATACGTGTTGACCTTATTGAATGTGACACACGGCTGCAGGATATCTACAAGGGAAAAACCTTTGTGGCCCATCGCTTCTTTTATGAGGCCTTTCAGGTGATCATGATCTCCGGCATACCCCCTGGCAACAAAACTGCAATCAAGAGCGACCGCAACGGCCATGGGGTTGAATTGACCCGAGAGAACGCCGAAAGGCTGGTTTTTGGTCACCATGCCTTCCATACTCGTAGGTGATGCCTGGCCTTTAGTCAGACCGTAGATCTGATTATCATGGACGAAAAGCTTGATCCCGATATTTCGCCTTATGGCGTGGAGAAGGTGGTTTCCTCCTTCGCCGTACATGTCTCCATCGCCCCCGACGGCAATAACCGGCATCGCGTGGTTGGCAAGTTTCACTCCTGTCGCGACAGGCAGGCTCCTGCCGTGGAGCCCGTTAAAGGTATTGCAGCGGATGTAATGGGGAAATTTGCCCGCCTGGCCTATACCAGACACAATACATAAGTTCTCCGGCTCAATGGCAAGCTCGGTGAGTGCCTCCTTGAAGGCGCGCATGATGGCGAAATTGCCGCAGCCCGGGCACCAGGCAGGCACCTCACCCTGATATTTTTCAGATCCTTCCACGCAATTCCTCCACAAGTTCTTCCACCATGAAAGGCCTGCCGTCATACCTGAGGACCGAGTCCGACACCTCGTGTCCGCATTCAGTTCTCATAAGACCGGCGAACTGCCCGGTGGCATTGTTCTCGACGCAGACGGTCCGGCCTGCTCCTCTCAAGAGCGCAAGATAATCCAGTCTTTCATTGCCCGGCAGCGGATAGAGTTCGCTGAAATGGAGCATGGCGACCTTTTTGCCGGCCGGCATAGCCTCCATCGCCTCCCTTACCACGCCGTATGTCGAACCCCATGAGATCAAGACCGTATCGGGCGATCCATGGCCTAAAAGGATCGGCGGCCCTATCTCCTTCCTGATATCTTCAAGCTTGAGAAAAAGCCTTTTCTCGACCATCTTCTTTCTCGTCAGGGAATCTTCTATGAGGTGACCTGCTTCATTGTGCTCGTCACTGTCAGTCACGACAAGATGCCTTGTCTTTCCCGGCATCCCGAACAGGGATACACCGTCGGGCGTAAATGCGTGTCTCTTGTATTGTTCCATTGTATCAAGTCTTTCGTTTCCGGCACGGTAGTTGGGTACCGTGAGGCCTTCGATCTGTATCGAATCCAGTGTCCACCGGGTATCGGCAAGGTACTGGTCCGTCAGAACAAATGCGGGTATCTGGTATTTCAGGGCCATATTGAAGGCCTTTGCTGTCAGCCGTACTGCCTGCCCGGGATCTCCGGGCGCAAAGATAACCCGGGGGAATTCACCGTGTCCCGCATGGAGCACCATCATGAGATCGCCCTGTTCTGTCCGCGTAGGCAGTCCTGTTGCCGGGCCCGGTCTCTGGGCCAATGCTACAACTATAGGGGTCTCGGTCATGGCCGCAAGGGAAAGTCCCTCCGTCATCAGGGCAAAACCTCCGCCTGATGTTCCAGTCATCGACGGAACACCTGCGAAGGAGGCCCCCAGCGCCATATTTATGGCCGCTATCTCATCTTCCGCCTGCTCAACTATTATCCCGTAATCTTTCGCCTTCCCTGCGACAAAAAGCATGATCCCCGTGGAAGGTGTCATAGGATATGCAGCGTAGAACTTGCATCCCGCCGCAACGGCGCCGAAACCTATGGCCTCGTTACCGCCAACGAGCATCTTCGGCTCGCCCGCAGAGAGGGCCTCAAACTCGCAGCGTGTACAATTTTGCACCGAGTATTCGTAACCCGCGCCTGCCGCCTTCCTGTTGTTCTCCAGCGTCTCATTGTCTTTTCTTTTCAGGCCATCCTTGAGGATATCAAAAAGTGGCTCCAGCGGAAAACCGAGCATTCCGAGAATGGCACCGATGGCAACGGTATTGGCTGCGATCCTGCCTGCGCCCGACTCCGCGGCAAGAGCGGTAAATGGCACATCAAGCATCTGCGGGCCCTCGTATCTCTCACCCAGCATTGATGAATCGTAAACGATGATACCGCTGCCGGCAAGTTCCTTCCCGTAATCTGCTATCGACTCCCTGTCGAAGGCCGCAAGTATGTCCACAGACGCCCTGGGGGCGTAAACATGTGTATCGGAGAGCCGTATCCGGTAAAAATTGTGCCCTCCACGGACCCTTGATTCATAGTCCTGATCTGTAAAGACATGGTAACCCGAGCGGGAAAACACCTTTGCGAGTACATCGCCTATGGTCTGTATCCCCTGCCCGGCCTGTCCTCCTATCTTTATGGTGTAATCCATGGCTTTATCCAAAACACCATTATAGAATGGCATATTGGAAATATCAACTGGAGTCTCACCTAAAAGGTTGGAAGGATGGGGCAAACGTGGTATAAACGTGTTACGCAATTGAAAGGCACATATAATAATGAAAAAAAGAAAGAAAAAAGAAGCCTCTCCTCAGCTGACCGAAGAACATCTCCTGAAGGTCCTTCTGGGCGCCAGGCGCCCCGTCGGTTTTGATGAGCTCGAGAACGTCTTCGCTCCCGGCAGGTCGATCAGAAAGGACCTGAAAAGGCTCCTTGGCAGCCTTGTGGAAAAAGGCCGCGTTACACAACTCAGGAACAAACGTTTCGGAATAACGAAAGAGATGAACCTGATCACGGGAACGCTCTGGTGCACCCGAAGCGGCAACGGTTTTGTCATCCCGGACTCCGAAGGAGGCAAGGACATATTCGTGTCCTCCCGCAATATGGGCAGCGCTGTACATGGCGACCGTGTGACCGTCAGGCTCGATCGATACTTCAGAGGTAAACCTGAAGGAAAAATAATCAGGATAAATGAAAGAAAATCTAATATTATCATAGGTTTCACAAAATTTTATAATAATAATCTTTATATATTGCCTGAAGATGCAAGATATAACATAGAATATTGTGTAAAAGGAACGGTCAATACCGACATAAGCAGCGGCCGCCTTGTTGTCGCTGAAGTGACCGCCTTTCCCGGTGAAAAGGTTGAACCGCAGTGCAGGATCTCGAAGGTCCTGGGTGATCTCACCAGCGTTTCCTCCATTGGAAAGTTCATCGAATACAAACATTCACTGCCCCGGCGTTTCACCAGGGCCGCCGAAGAAGATTCGCGCGCCGCCGCCGCCAGGACCGGCCTTACCGGAAGAACTGATCTCAGGGACCTGAAATTCGTCACCATAGATGGCGAACACGCGAAGGATTTCGATGACGCCGTCTGTGTAGAGCGCACGAAGGACGGATTCATCCTTTATGTCGCCATTGCCGATGTTTCCCATTATGTCCATAAAGGGTCATCCCTTGACAGGGAAGCCTTCAAACGCGGAACAAGCGTCTATTTTCCCGACAGGGCCATTCCCATGCTGCCAAAGGTGCTCTCAACGGGCATTTGCAGCCTCAATCCCCTCGAAGACCGTCTTACCGTCACCGCAAAACTGCGCTTCAACTCGAGGGGCATGATCACCGGTTCATCATTCCATCCCTGCGTTATCCGCAGCGCGATGCGCCTCACATACAGCGCAGTCGAAAAAGCCGTCATCGAAAATGACAAAAGGGCTCGCAAAAAACTTGACGCCGTACTTGGCGGGCTTACAGACATGGCAGAGCTTGCCGGACTTATCAGCAAAGCCCGCGAAGAAAGAGGGAGCATCGATTTCGATCTTCCCGAACCCGAGGTCATCCTCGATATAAAGGGGGGCGTGAAAAGCATCCTCCGTGCCCGGCGCCTTTTTTCGCACCGTATCATCGAGGAGTTCATGATAGCGGCAAATGAATCCGTGGCAAATCTTTTCGTTTCCAAAAACATTCCTGCCCTCTTCAGGATACACGAGCCGCCTGAAAAGGAAAAGCTCAAGGATTTCGAAAGGCTCCTCCAGGGACTCGGTGTGGGATATAAAAAGACCGGGTCTCCGAGGGCCCTCCAGGAAGTCCTTGGTAATGTGAGCGGCACGAATTATGAGTTCATCGTCAACAGGGTCCTCTTGCGCTCCATGAAACAGGCCAGGTATTTTGCGCGCAACCGCGGACATTACGGCCTCTCGTCTGAAAGTTATCTCCACTTCACCTCGCCTATCAGGCGCTACCCCGACCTTGTATGCCACAGGGTATTGAAAGGGATCCTCTCCGGCAACGGACCCGCTTATAGCGAAGAAGAGCTTGCAGCAATGGCCAATCACCTGTCCGAACGTGAACGTCTCATCATGGAGGCGGAGCGCGAACTTGAAGACCGCATACGCATCCTTTACATGAAAGACAAGGTAGGAGAGATCTTTGACGGTGTTATCTCTCATGTCACGTCCTTCGGTTTTTTTGTGGAGCTTACCGATGTATTTGTCGAAGGCCTTGTATTGCTGTCAAGCCTGGAAGACGATTACTACCACTACCAGGAAGAGCGCTTCAGGATCATCGGAAGACGGACCAAAAAAAGCTATCGCATCGGTGACGCCGCAAAAATAAAGGTGGTCCTGTCTGATGTAGAATCCAAGAGGCTTCATTTCGAGCTTGCGTAAATGCATTTTCACACGGACATGAAAAAAGGTCTTAATCAAAACAGGTGTTTTGATGATAAAATAAATATACAGAAGACCTTTTCATGGAAAACAAGCCCAAGATCAAGCAAAGATCTGCCAGGATCCCCGGGGGTATAAAGAACGATCCCTCCCCATTAAGGGCCGGATCCCCGAAGCCGGCGGCAGACACTTGCAGGATCGGTCTTGCCAACCTTTTCGATCTTTCCGAGATACAGGCGCTCCAGGACAGTTTTGCCGAAGCCATGGGGGTCGCAACGGTCATCACCGACAACGCCGGCAATGCCGTCACGCGCCCTGCAGGCTTTAGTGAACGTCTCAACTCGATCCCAAGGCTCGACGGTCTGACATTCATTAATTGCATGTACCCTTCGATCGTCGGCCCCCAGGTCATCAATGAGAATCCCCGGATCGAACAATGCTCCGGATGCGGCCTCCTTTATGGCTCGGTAGCCATAAACGCCGGTAATGAGCGCATCGCGAACTGGATCGTCGGACAGGTTGTCGATGAGGGAGCGGATATGGAAACCATCCTCGGCGCGACGGTGAAAATGGGCATAGACCGCGAAGAATACCGCCGCGCCCTTGAGGGGATCCCCCGCGTAACAAGGAAAAGATTTGAAAAGATATGCGTCACCGCCTCGTTAATAGCCGAACAGTTATCTCATCTCGCAATAGAGAACATCCGTAAAACACAGAACATAGCAGAGCTCGAACGCGTGGAAGAAGAACTCAGGCTGAGCGAGCTTCGCTATCGTCAAATGTTCAGCAGCAATCCCTTCCCCTGTATCCTGTATGACCTGGAAACCCTCGGGATCCTGGATGTCAACGATGCCGCCGCCGATCATTACGGTTACAGCCGTAAGGAGCTTCTTTCCATGACTCTCAAAGAGATCCTTCTTCCGGAAGAGTTGCCGAGACTCCTGGAATATCTCGCCGACCCTGCGGCCCATGCGCCTGGAGAAACCTGGCGCCACAGGAAAAAGGACGGCACCGTGACCATCGTGGAAGTGACGGGCCACACCATCGATTTTCCCGGAAAGAAACACCGCATTATCAATGTCATAGATATCACCGAGCAAAAAAGGACGCATGAGCGCCTTCAGTTCACTCAATCGGCCGTCGATCATGCCCTGGATTGCATATTCTGGCTTGACAGGGATGCAAGGATCGTCTTCGCCAACGACGCCGCGAGCAGGATAACCGGCTATTCTCCGGAAGAGCTGTCTTCAATGACCATTCTCGATATAGACCCAGACTTCACCATGGAAAAATGGCTTGAACACTGGGAAAAAAAGAGAGAGGCGGGTGCAATGGTCTTTGAAACACACCATCGCACGAGAAGCGGCAGGATCTATCCGGTCGAGGTATCGGCCAGTTATTTTGTCTACGACAACAAGGAATACAACTGTTCTTTCGCAAGAGACATAAGCGAACGGAAAAAGGCGGAAGAAAAACTGCTTTTCACACAGTTTGCCGTTGACCGGGCGGCCGCTCTCATCCTCTGGGTGGACAAGGATGCCCGCATACTCTACGCCAACGATGAAGCGTGCCGCTGCTTGGGATATACAAGCGAAGAGTTCCTTTCTTTGACGATATCCGACATCGACCCCAATTTTCCAAAGGCAGTCTGGAATAATCACTGGGAATCGGTGAAAAGAAAAGGCACAACACTTTTCGAATCGGTCCAGAAAAGAAAGGATGGCTCTGATTGCCCCGTAGAGATAAACGGCAACTATATGGAGTTCAACGGTGTCGGATACATCTGTTCCATATGTTTCGATATCACCCAGCGAAAAAAGACCGATGAGCTTCTCAAAATGACGCGCTTCTCTGTTGACCAATCATCGATCCCGACCTTCTGGCTCAGCACCTCGGGCAATGCCATACATGTCAATAATGCGGCCTGTTACTCCCTTGGCTACACCAAGGAAGAGATCCTTGGCATGAACGTAAAGGCATGGGACGAGGACTTTCCCTACCATCGCTGGGACGAACTGGGCAAACTGTTGAAAGAACAGCACTCGATTATAATGGAATCGATGCACAAGCGAAAAGACGGCTCCAAATTTCCCGTTGAGCTCAATCTTAATTACATGGAATACAGCGGGAACGAATATATATTCGCCTTCGCCCATAACATCAGCGAAAGAAAGCGCGCCGATGAGGAAAAGGAAAGGCTGCAGATGCAGCTTCTCCAATCACAGAAGATGGAGGCCATCGGACAGCTCGCCGGAGGCGTGGCCCACGACTTCAACAATATCCTGACGGCCCTCATCGGTTACGGAAACCTTCTGGAAATGGAAATGCCGGAAGATGATCCGCTCAGGGAATATGTGGAGCAGATACTATATTCATCCGAAAAGGCGGCAAACCTGACGCAGAGCCTCCTCGCCTTCAGCAGGAAACAGGCGATAACCTTAAGGCACCACAACATCAATGACATCATATCCGGCGTTGAAAAGCTTCTAAAACGTCTCCTGTCTGAAGATATAGATCTGAAAATATCCCCCGCGCTGCAGAATATTGTCGTTCTCGCGGACATCACCCAGATCAACCAGGTCCTCATAAATCTGGCCACAAACGCACGTGACGCAATGCCGGCAGGAGGAACACTCTCCATTGAAGCCAGATGCATCAACCTCGACGGCAGCGGCTTCGATGTCCGGGGAAACGGAAAAACATCAAGGTATGTGATGATCTCCGTTTCCGATTCCGGTGTGGGTATTGATGCTGCAACACGGGAACACATCTTTGAACCCTTTTTTACCACGAAAGAGGTCGGCAAGGGGACCGGGCTCGGCCTGTCTATCGTCTACGGGATCATAAAGCAGCATAATGGTTTTATAACCGTCTATTCCGAACCCCGGGGGGGGACCACGTTCCATATCTACCTGCCCACCGTTGACGGGAAGGCCGAAAAGGAAAAAAAAGAGACCCCGGTGATCAGGGACGCATCGGGAACGATACTTATTGCCGAAGACAATCCTGATGTCAGGCGTCTTGCCAGCAACGTGCTTAAAAGGACAGGCTACAGTGTCATCGAGGCGTGCGATGGTCAGGAAGCGATAGATTCATTTATTGCGAACCGGGAGAGCATCGATCTCATCATAGTCGACGTTGTCATGCCCAAACTAAACGGAAAAGAGGTCTTTGAAGCTATAAAAGCTATAAAACCCGATGTGAAGACCATCTTCACAAGCGGCTACACAAGAGACGTCGTGCTCGAAAAAGGCCTGCGAGACAAAGATGTCAGCTTTCTTTCCAAACCTCTCTCACCTCATGATCTGCTTCAAAAGATCAGGGAACTCATGTCCCTGGCACGGAATGAATAGCGTAGAATCTCCTTTGTCCTTCCATGTTTATAGATTGTTGACGGAAAAGGAAGACCCCTTTTTTGACAAACCTCCTGAAGACTGCCTGTCAGAAGACCAGGATGAGCATGGCAAGGCTGAAGGCCATGAGAACACATATTACTATAAGGCTCGCGAAGGAAACCCTTGAAAGTGTGCTGAGGTGCTTCAGGAAACCCATCAGGTAGGGGATGTCCAGCCCGGATGTCGTTGCGATCATCTTTACAGGTATAGCCAGCTTGATGATCGTTGCGCTCATATAAATGACAAGCAAAGAGATAAGCCCCCATACCGCATAGTCCAGAACGGAAAGGGCGGTGTGCCTCGCGTCGCTTACCTGGAGGACCGAAACGGGATCGATAAAGGACACGACAAGATAGAGGACAAGAAGAATGCCGGCGACGAGAATCGCGATTCCAAGTCTTGTCAGGTCTTTTGAGAGACCAAGGAGGACCATGTTCTCTTCCTGGCTGAATTCGTAACCTTTGCCTGTATTTGATTGATCCATGAGATTTCCTCTCCTTTGTATATTTAATCGTCAAAAAGATGGGGAACGAATCTGCTCAGATTGTTTGTTATCGGATTCGTGTCCTCCCGGATACCGATACCGGCAGGTTCGGTCCCCACAATCCATGATCCGATAACTGGATAACTGCCTGAAAAATCGGGCAGCTGCATATATTCCTGGTAGATAACCCCAGGTTTCCCGGCGCTGAACCGGTCACTTACGATGATATTTTCCCCTTCCCGCGAAAAGTAAGGCTTCTCAACATAGGTAACACTGCTTTCCCTGGGCTCGAAATATGACGGGAGAAGGTTCTTGTGGCCTGGATACATCTCCCACAGGATCGGCAGGATGGCCTTATTGCTCAATACCATTTTCCAGGCAGGCTCGAGAAGGGTGAGGCTCCTTTCCAGCAGATGTGGCCCGAATTCCTCCCTTATCAACCATTCCCATGGATAAAGTTTGAACATGCAACGGATCCTGTTGTTGCCGAGATCGACGAAGTATTTATTTTCGTTGTCATATCCCACTTCGTCAATGTATATGTGCTCTGTCTTGAGGCCGGCCTGCGTTGCAACATCCCTTATATACTCTGTTGTGGTAAGGTCTTCGACGCTGTCTTTGACCGACGATGTATACAGGGTCTCGTATCCGGCAAACCTCTTTATCTTTCCACCCAGGACATCCATGAGCTTTTCATGGATGGAATTGAACTGGTCCTTGGAAGGGAACATGTCCTGGAGCCAGTAGTACTGGATGACGCTTGCCTCGAACAGCGCTGTCGGGGTGTCGGCATTGAACTCGAGAAGCTTCGGTTCCGACCGCCCGTCCCACCAGAGGTCGAAACGCCCGTAGATCGAAGGCTCAGATGCCCGCCACGATTCCTTTGCGTATTCAAAAAAAGGTTCGGGGATCGCCAATCTGGAAGAAAGGTTATTATAGAAGACATGCTCCACAAGATTCCTGCACATCCTGTAAAGCTCTTCGGTGACCGCTTCGACATGGTCTATCTGGTCTGCCGTAAACTCGTAAAAAACCGACTCATCCCAGTATGGCAAGCCGTCAATCTCGTGAAAATAAAAACCGACGCTCTCCACCTTTGATTTCCAGTCGTCGCGTATCCTGTCAAGTTTGATCCGCTGCATGCGCTTTTATGAAGACGATGAGCGGGCCGACGATCCAAACCCGCCCCGCGAAACACCGATCGACTTACCGCTTGAAAAAGAGGGATTGTAAGTGCTGTTGCGGGCCTGGGAAGAACGATACCACGGACCGAAATAATACATTCTCATGCCGCTGGATGTCCTCTCCTGCTCCATCTTGCATTTGGCCGGGTCCTTGTAATCAGCCACACAGTCATCCCAGCTTGCATACTTGTTCCGCACGTCCTCTTTTTCACCGCACCCCAGCAGAAGTGTCCCCGTGAGAAGCACAAGAGTGATTGTCTTCGAACGTTTCATTGCCCCTTCCGATCGTGAGAACTTGCTGATTTTTTTCTTTATTATATATATACGATATTATCAAGGAGTTTGCAAAAAAACAAGGCCCGAACAACCGGATTGCCGGTAGCCTGGAGAAGGAAAGAATCAATGGTAATGGTCCGGAAAAGTGCATTTTATCTTGAAAATGTGTTCTTTTTTGATGAATACAAAAATCTGTATGGAGTATAATGACTGTCACCTGATTCATCATTCTTACGACTACCCTGCGGAGGAAAAAATGGAACCCCTTATCGAAGGCTCCTGCCTTACTGTTCCAAACGATCTTGAATATCTTCCCGCTATCCAGGCTTTCGTTTCGGAAGTGATGGGGCGCCGCGGCTATAGCAAACGGGACACAACAATGGTCCTTATTGCCCTGGAAGAGGCCATCGTGAACGTGGTGCGGCATGCCTTTGAACCCGGCGAGAAAGCGAACTATCAGGTGATAATAGACCCCATTACCGCCGGGATCAGGATCATAATCAAAGACAAGGGGCTGCCCTATTCGCCTCAGCTCGTGCCTCAGTACGTTCCGCCCTCCGGCATCGACACCGCTCACCAGTCGGGGCTCGGCTCGCATCTGATCAAGCACAGCGTTGACGAGATATTCTTCCACAACCTCGGCCGCGAAGGAAAGGAACTCCACCTTATCAAGTACCTTCCCTACAAGAGCATAGAGGAGATGCAGACGGAGTCTGAACTGGCACCCTTCCCCGAGCCTGTCAAGACGCCCGGGCCGCCGGAGAAAAAAGACTTTTCCATTCGCCGCATACGGCCTTCCGAGGTCTATGATGTGTCAAAGCTTTTTTACCGGGCCTACGGCTATTCCTACGGCATCGATACCATCTACTACCCGGAGAAGCTGGCCCAGCGCCATGATGACGGCACCATCATTTCCGTGGTTACCGTGACCCCCGGGGACGACCGTGTCGTCGGGCACGCGGCCCTCGTCAGGGACGATGCGTCGAGCAAGACCGCGGAGGCGGCAATGGCCGTCGTTGAGCCTGGTTTCAGGGGCCAGGGCTGCCAGAGCATCATGATAACAAAGCTTGTCGAGGAAGCACGCGCCGTCGGTCTCGCCGGCATATTCAGCAAGGCGGTGACGAACCACGTCTATGCCCAGAAGGCGGGACAAAAGGCAGGGTTCAGGCGCTGCGCCGTCGTGGTGGGCCTTATCCCTGCAGACAGATCCTTTAAAGGGATACAGGCCGCCCTTTCTCAGCGCGAATCAGTAGCCTACGGCTACCGCGTTGTCGACGACCCTGGCGACATAGAACTATATCCCCCTGCCCGGCACAGGAAGATGACTGAAAAGATATACAGCTCCGTCGGCATAAAGAGGATCTTTACCGAACCTCCGTCGGGTCTCACGCCCAGGGCCGAAGAGGAAGCGGAGGTGAAGGTGACCGTCGTGCCCACATACCAGAGGGCCGTCATCGAGGTCGAACACTTCGGGAAACAGACTGTTCCTCAGGTAGGTCTAATACTGAAAGATCTGTGCTACCAGAAAATGGAGCAGATAACGCTTTATCTGAACCTCCGGGACCCCATGACAGCTGTAATGTGCCCGCGTTTCGAGGACATGGGTTTCTTCTTCGCTGGCATCCTTCCCTTTTCCCACGTGGGGGACGCGTTGCTTCTGCAATACCTCAACAATGTACCCATCGATTACGGCAAGATAAAAATCGCTGACGAGGTAGGACAGGAGATTCTCGCGTACGTCGAATCCAACGATCCGAACAGGAAATGATACCCATTCACCGCGGCCTTTCTAACTTCTGGGACCGCCGGTCCGCGCCCGCTTTTTCCCCAAAAAAGAGAAGACAAGCGCCAGCATGCAGCACAACGCTCCCGCCAGGTATGCATGCTGGAACCCTGAAAGGGCGGTTTCTGCAGTCAAGCCCTTGAGCGCCGTTTTCACCGGGGGACCTCCCGGTCCGTAAGCGCTCGCTGCAAATACAACCTCGATGACAGTGACGCCGACAACCATGCCGAGGTTCGTTGTAGTGTTGAAGAGCCCTGACGATACACCTTTCTTGTCCGGTGGCGCGTAGCTCATGATCTGGTTGTTGTTGGGTGAGAAGAAAAGGACCAGGGAGAGTGCGAGCCAGATGAGATAGACGACAACAACGGTGAGGCCTGTCCAATGAAGTGTGAAAGAGAAGAACAGGACACAGGCCGTTGCCGACGTCATGGAGATGGTACACAGCAGGGAGGGATCTACCCTGTCGGAGAGCCTGCCTGCCACTGGCGAGAGGATGACATAGATGATGGAATAGATGAGGAGCATCAGGCCCGCTGCTTGGGCGTTCAGCCCTTTCATCACCTCAAGATAAAAAGGCATGAGAAAGGCGTTCCCCGATATGAGCATATAGACAAGAAAGGTGGCCACAAGCGCGAAGGTATACCGGGGATTCAAAAAAAGCTCCAGGTGAAGCAGGGGATTCTTGTGACGTTTTTCCCAGAAGATAAAAAACCCGATGATCACAACGGCACCGGCCAGAGCGCCGATGACAACAGGAGAGAGCCACCCGTACTTGTTGCCGTTGTTGAGGCTGTAAATGAGAAGCCCCAGTCCGGCGAAGCTCAGGACGGTCCCGAGAAAGTCGAACCTTCCTCCGCCTGTTTCTTGTGCTGGTCCCCTGTCGGGCTTCGCGGCCGGTATGTACCGTGTCGCCACGATTACCGCAACAATGCCGACGGGAACATTGATGAAGAACGACCAGTTCCAGGAGAGATATCCCGTGATTATCCCGCCCACAGGCGCGCCCGTCGCCACGCCGAGGGCGGAGGCGGTGGATGTGATGCCGAAGGCCCAGCCCGTGTTTCCCTCGGGGAGAAAATGGGAGATGATGGCAAAACTCACAGCCAGCAGCATGGCACTGCCAATGCCCTGGATGAACCGCGAACCGATGAGCATGTCGATATTATGGGACAGTCCGCACATGAGCGAGCCCACGGTAAAAATAATATAGCCCGAAATGAAGACCCGCTTCAGCCCTATCCTGTCGCCAAGCTTGCCGAAGAGCAGGAGCGTCGTCGTGATGATAAGGAGGTAGGAGGAGATTATTCGCGAGGCATCGCTGGAGGTCACACCGAAAGAGCGTGTGATGGTAGGCAAAGAGATGTTGACCATGTAATTGTTGAGACGCACCAGAAAAGAACTGAAGGCGACGCTGATAACAATGAGAAGATATGCGTATCTGCCGGGCTGCGTCATGAATGCAATTATTTACAATCTTTCACGCACTTGCGCAAGGCTTTTCTGGGACGGGTGATAATCTTCCTGAGCACGGGAGAATGGGGTTGAACTTGCACGCAGGTTATGTCAAAATGGATAACTCAATATGCAGATGAGCGCAGAACAAACCCCGGCCTCCCGGCCTCAACCGATAAAATCAGCGCAGCGGATGCTTTATCTCGACAACCTGAGGCTCTCCTTCACCTTCCTTGTCATCCTTCACCATATCTGCCTCACCTACGCCGCCGACAGCGGATGGTATTTTTACCAGCATCTCTACGACCCCTTCACCAATCTCGTTCTCAACATCCTCATGGGTGTGGGCAGGACCTGGGTTCTGGCATGTTTCTTCCTTATCTCGGGATATTTCACACCCGGCTCCCTGGACAGGAAAGGTACACGGGCATTCATCAAGGACCGTTTCATCCGCATCGGCATACCGCTTGCCATATTCGCGCTGTTCATCCGTCCGACCATAGTTTACCTCCTCAAATGGGAGACGCTCTCCCCGCAGTACTCTTATCTTACGAACATCTTTCTCATGAAGAACGCCGCTCCCGGTCCCGCGTGGTTTTTGGAAGTGCTCCTCGTCTTCTCCCTTGTCTACGCGGCCTGGAAGGCGGCGGCCAGGCCGACCCGGCGAGAAAAGCGCGAAGGCCTTCCCTTCCCGGGCAACGGCATTATCGTCATCTCCATCATCGTCCTCGCCGCCTTCACATTCGTAATGCGCATCTACCTTCCGTCGGAAAAGCAGATCTTCCACCTCCGTCTCGGAAACTATGCCGAATACGTGGCGTTCTTCTTTACAGGGATCCTGGCATATCGCAATCAATGGCTCGACAAGCTGACAGACGTCATCGGCAGGCAGTGGACAGTCATCACATTGGCGGCGGTCTGCGTCTACATCTTTTTCATCGTCCAGTCCTGGAGCGCGGGCGAAAGCCTTTCCTTCCTGAGGGGAGGCCTCTCTCTGAAGACCCTCGCCGCAACATATGTGGGCACCTTCATCGCTGTTGGCAGTTCCATCAGCCTTACATATCTCTTCAGGACATTTCTCAACGGCCAGCCCGGCATTGTCCGCTCGATGGCCCAGGACGCATACGCGGCCTTCATCTTCCACTCCCCCGTTATCATCGCCGTCACCTGGTACGCCCGGAACAGCCTCCTCGGCTATCCTTTCGTGAAGTTCATTTCCGTCTTCATCATCGGGACGGTCCTCACCTTCCTTGTCTGCCATTACTTCATCAGGAAAATCCCCTACGCGAAAAAGGTGCTCTGAACCTTATGACCGGGACCCCTCTTAAAAATCACGGCGCATGGTTCCGGGATGGATCCGCATTCGAGGGTATGTAAATTTTCAATGTATTATATGGTGGAATAATGGCGGAGGGAGTAGGATTCGAACCCACGGGGCACTTGCATGCCCAACGGTTTTCAAGACCGCCGCTTTCGGCCGCTCAGCCATCCCTCCGGTATTGATAATTGTAAACGCTTCCCGGACAAATGTAAACCCGTTACCACCGAATGAGGCTGCTCCCCCACGTGAGGCCGCCTCCGAAGGCAGTGAGAAGCACCAGGGACTCTTTCCTGATCGTACCGTTGCGAACAGCCTCATCGAGGGCAATGGGGACCGTCGCTGAAGAGATATTTCCGTACTTCTCAATAGTCATGTATATCTTCTCTATGGGAACACCCAGTTTCTTCGCAACGCCCTGGAGGATCCTCAGGTTGGCCTGGTGGGGAATGATGACATCCATGTCGCCTATGGTATAACCGCTCGCCGCGGCGGCTTCTTCGCTCGCTTCGGCAAAACGGTTCACGGCCACCTTGAAGGACTTGTTTGCCTCGATCATCTTGAGGAAGTGGAGGCCCTTGTCGACACTCTCATGAGAAATGGGCGTCGTTTTCGATCCGCCGCCGGGCATGAGGAGTGTGTCGCCCGCCGCACCGTCCGTGTGGATGTGGGTGGAAAGCACCTGCGCGCCCTCGTCCGATTCCGTCACAACCGCAGCCCCGGCGCCGTCACCCCAGAGGATGCAGCTCTCCCGCTCCTTCCAGTTCACGACCCGGCTCATGATCTCACCCGCAACGACAAGGACATTCTTGTTTGCGCCCGCCTTGATGAACTTGTCCGCAACGTGAAGTGCAAAGAGGAACCCGGAACAGGCAGCAGTGACATCGAAGGAAACCGCGTTATCGCAGCCCAGTTTGGCCTCGAGCCAGTTTGAACCCGCGGGGCAATGTGTATCGGGAGTGATGGTGGCAAGGATGATGAGGTCAATGTCCGCTGCCTTTACACCGGCCATGTCCATGGCCCTTTCACAGGCAACTTTGCACAGGTCCGAGGTGGCCTGTCCTTTGTCGGCTATCCTGCGCTCCTTTATGCCTGTGCGGGTGTAGATCCATTCATCGGATGTGTCAAGGAATTTCTCGATGTCGAAATTGGTCATGATGTGCTCGGGAAGATATGAACCCGTCCCGACAATGGCGGTCTTTTTCATGGACGCTCCGTTTTGTCTTAAAGTCAGTTGTTTAATAGAACAAAAATATTGCCGTATTGTCAAGGGAAAAGCCGGACTGCCCGCCATCCGGAACATGAGGATTTTAGGCTTAATTTCCTTGACATGCAGCTGTGTAAGTTTATAACATGACTCACACTCTCAATGAAAACGGACCACATCGACACACGGGGCTTTGTCACGATCCTTATCCTTGCCGCTCTCTGGGGGATCAACTATTCCGCGATCAAGATAACGAACACAGGCCTTTCCCCGATCTTCACGTCCCTTCTGCGCTCCGTCGTGGCCTCTGCGCTTGGCATTGCCTACTGCGTGGCCATAAAGCAACCGCTCTACCATCGGGGAACGCTCCTGATCCACGGGATCGTGGTGGGGGTCCTCTTCGGACTGGAATTCGCCTGTCTCTACCTGGGGATGCTCTTCACCGACTCCGCCCGGGCCGTGATCCTCATATATCTTTCGCCTTTCATCGTGGCCGCAGGCGCCCATATTTTCCTCGGTGAAAAACTGAGCCCCCTCAAGTGGGCCGGCCTTATCCTGGCATTCGCCGGTCTCGTCAGCGTCTTCTACGGTAAACCGTCGAAGTACACGAGCCTCATGCTTGCAGGTGACATCCTGGAGATACTTGCGGCCTTCTTCTGGGGCGCCACTACGCTTTACATTAAAAAATACCTTGCTGAAAAAATGCACCCCATCAACACATTCCTGTATCAGCTTGTCTTTTCCGTCCCCGTTCTCTTTCTCTGTGCTTTTTTCATCGAGGATCGGTGGATACACGATCCGGGGCAGATGGTGCTCTGGTCCTTCCTCTTTCAGGCGGTCATCATTGCCTTTGCGTCGTATCTGATCTGGTTCAAACTTGTCCACGATTACCCGGTGGCAAAGCTTTCCGTCTTCACCTTTCTCACGCCCGTGTTCGGCGTTGCCTTCGGTTTTCTGTTCCAGCGGGAAGAGCTCACGTACGGTTTGATGGCAGGGCTTTTGATGGTAAGCATCGGCATATACGTAACCAATTACAGGAAATGAAAAAACACAGGCTCATCACCATAATCGGCTTCATCATCAGCATCGTCCTTCTCTATTTCTCTCTTCGGGGGATTGAGTACCGGCAGCTCGCCGAAACCATAGGAAATGCCGACCTTCGCTTCGCATTCCTGCCCGTCTGCTTCATATTGCTCTGCCTCACCATCTGTTCCTACCGATGGTCGAAGGTGGTCGGCAACAATATAACGCTCAGGGATGCATTTATATCGCTGCTGATAGGCCTCTTCATCAACAATGTCCTGCCTGCCCGTATCGGGGAAGTTGCGCGGGGATATGCCCTCTCGCGGCGTAAGGACATCCCCTTCACCTACGCCGTTTCAACGGTGTTCATCGACAGGGTCTTTGACCTCGTAGGGCTCCTTGTAATGGTCTTTATATTCTTTCCAAAGGAGACCCTCCCTCCATCGGTCTCAAAAGCGCTGTATGTCCTTGTCGCCATCCTCATCGTCTGCGTAGCCCTGCTCTTTGCCGTGAGCAGGGAGAGGATCGCCGCCAGGATCTCGTTGTTTCTCGAAGGGTTTCACCGACCCTTCCTGGACAAGCTCGCCCACAGGATCATCGAGATACAGGCGAATCTTGTCCGCATAGGCACACCAGGGAAGCTCGTTTTTTTCATGTCCTTTTCCCTGGCAAGCTGGCTTTCAATGAGCTGCGCCCTCTATTTTTCGCTTCGAACCGTCGGGGTGACGCTGCCGTTCGCTTACGCCCCCTTCGTTTGCGCCCTCCTGAACATGGGGCTCGTTGTACCCTCCTCTCCCGGGTACATCGGCGTGTACCAGTTCCTCCTCGTATATCTCCTCGCCATCTTCGGCATACCCAAATACGAGGCCTTCGCCGTTTCCCTCTTCTTCCACGCATCGTGGTACATACCCTACAACGTCCTTGGATTCATATTCATCCTCAAGGAACATCTGCATATAAAGGATATTCAGAAACTTGAAGAGCAGGAAGATGGGTGACAGAAAAGGCAGTTTGAGGGTTCGGGTGTTTGTGGACCGTTTAAAGAGAAGGAATTAGCCTTCCGTATCGCCATATAAACTTTTTAAACCCTCGAACTCTGGAACGGTTTTTATGGATATTGAGGTATGATCGAAAGACCGGCATCTTCGGGGAGACCCAGGGCCGTGTTCATGTTCTGCACTGCCTGACCGGAGGCGCCTTTTACGAGATTGTCAATTGCGGAGATGATGATGACCCTGCCGTCTTCAAGGACCTTGAGACCGATATCACAGTAATTTGAAAAACGGACGAAGCGGGTATCTGGATAATTGTTCTCATCCATGATACGCACAAAATGATCATTCCTGTACGTTTCACGATAAAGGCCAAGTACATCGGAAGTCTTAACCTGTTTTGCAAGTCTGCCGTAAACCGTTGTCAAAATACCTCTCGACATGGGAACGAGATGGGGGACGAAGGAGATCCTGAGAGGCGCATATTTGGCCACCTCTTTTTGTATCTCCGGTTCATGACGGTGGATCCCGACGTTATATGCCCGGAAACCTTCAGAAACCTCGCAAAAGAGACTGCCTACCTTTGCTTCCCGGCCTGCGCCGCTCACTCCGGATTTCGAATCTATGAATATGTCACCTTCAAGCATCCCGTTTCTGACAAGGGGATAAAGGGCAAGGATGGCCGACGTTGGATAGCACCCGGGATTACCTATGAGCCTTGCTCCTGCGATCTTTTCCCGGTAAAGCTCCGGCATCCCGAAGACAGCCCCGGGTATGAGCTCTTTTGCTGTGTGCGGAACATAGGCGCTTTCATACAGGGAGACATCCTCGAAGCGAAAATCCGCGCTCAGGTCAACAATGAGGGCCTTCCCATCGAAAAGCTCCCGCGCCTTCTCCATGGATGTACCGTGGGGAAGGCAGAGAAAAAAGACATCGCATGACCCGCGGTGGTCCTTGTCCGTAGGCTGCAGGACCTCTTCAAAACACCCCCTTAAAAAAGGAAAGATGTCCGATATCTTTTTGCCTTTGTAAGTATTTGATGTGATAAGGGTTATCTTTGCATCGGGATGGGTAAGGAGCAAGGACATCAAGACCGCGCCTGTATAGCCCGTTGCTCCTACGATTCCGATATTCAACATGCGGATTATCTCTTAGAGAACTGGAAGCTGGCCCTTGCGCCTTTCTTGCCGTATTTCTTCCGCTCCTTAGACCTCGGGTCCCTCGTGATAAGGCCCTGTTTCTTCAGTGCGACCCTGAGACCGGCGTTCACTTCAAGAAGGGCCTTGGCGATGCCATGGCCGAGCGCCCAAGCCTGGGCTGGTATCCCGCCGCCGTATATGTTCGCGACGACGTCAAATTTGCCTACGTTTCCCGTCAGCACAAAAGGCTTGCTGACTGTCAACCGCAGCTCTTCAACGGGGAAATAATCTTCGAAAGGCCTGCCGTTGATGATAAATTCACCGACACCCTGTTTGATCCATACCCGCGCGACGGCGGTCTTTCTTTTACCAGTTGCGTAGTACCGTTTTTCAGGCACCTTGTACCTCCTTCAGCGATATCTCCTTTGGCATCTGCGCCTTGTGCGGATGTTCGTTCCCACGGTAGACCTTCAATTTCTTGAAGATCTTCCGGCCAAGGCTGTTTTTCGGCAGCATACCCTTGACGGCCTGGTATATGACCTCTTCCGGCTTCTTTTCAAGCATCGTCCTTGCGTTCGTTACTCTCAATCCGCCGGGATAATTGCTGTGTTTCTGATAGGTCTTCTGAACCAGCTTTGCGCCTGTGAGCTTAACTTTTTCAGCATTGACAACAATGACAAAGTCCCCTGTGTCTGCGTGAGGTGTAAATACCGGTTTCGTTTTGCCCCGCAGGATCGTTGCCACTTTTGCGGCAAGCCTTCCGAGAACGGCACCATCGGCATTCATCACATACCAATCGTTCGAAACTTCACCTTCTTTTGGAAAATATGTCTTCATAACCATTTTCACCCTTAAAAAAATTTGTCTAAATTAATACATTTAGCGTTCTAAGTCAAGCAAAACTTTACGGTTTACGCGCTTTGGGAGAGGGTTTCAGGCCTCCCTGTCCCAATCTTCCACTGCTTTGTCATCCTCGCCGGGTCGCTCTTTGTCCCTGTTGCCTACCCGAAAAATGACAAGATCATTCTCGTCCTTTTTTTCCGCTTCAGATATTTGAACAAGAACCCTGGCCAATGAAGATGACCTGCATGTCTTTTCCACGCTTTCCGAAAATGCTGCTTCGGTGACCAGATATCCTCCCGGTGTCGCGGCGATAAAAGTGCAAACCTCCTTCAGGCCTTTAAAGGCCCTGATGGGCGCGGGAGGGTCGAGATAGAACAGAAACGATGAATTTCCCACCCCGTACATGGCAACCGCTCTGTTGTCCACATTCAGCAGAAGACCTCTTGCCTCCTGCGCGAAAGGCTTAAGGGTCCGCTTTTTCTCCGCCAGTGACGCTCCAGCAGTAAACACCCACAGGAGGATCCCGGTCATCAAAAAGGCAACCGTGACGAATCCGCTGCCGTACCGCTTTCGAAAAATGAAAAACAACGCTGCCGCCCCGGCAATCGTCACAGCAGGACCAAGAAAGACAAGGGACAAATGGCGGTATTCAGGCAGCTTGAAGTACCCGACGATCATGGCCAATCCTGCAAACACCGGTAAAAATGCCGTGACAATGAGGGTGGTTTTTATAGCAACGGAAAACTTTCCTTCCGGTGATGAAAAAAACCCGGCAAGGCAGCGTCCCATGATCAGGGCAAAGGCAGGGACAACGGGCAGGATGTAGTAACTCCTCCTCGAGCCTGAAATAGTGAAGAACATAAAGATGGCGAAGGCAACGACGGCAAGCCATCTCCTTCTCCAGTCCTCCTCCCAGGTGCTCATGTATGCAAGCGACGCAGCCGCGATAAACGTCCAGGGGAGCAAAAATACCGGCAGGTGTTTGAAATAAACGTAAAAAGGTTCGACGTGGTCGAAGGGCCTGACAAACCTGAGTACGTTCTCCCGCCACATGAGCAGTACGGCATCCCACGAACCCGTCACGATAACCGGCAGAAATAGAAGGACAGCGAAA
>ENA-UOWG01001379-UOWG01001379.1-activated-sludge-metagenome-genome-assembly--contig:-NODE-1379-length-24424-cov-32.388444_pt1 | contig 24424 bp, 18 predicted proteins | sample MGYA00238147_ERZ761563 | MGnify/ENA primary metagenome ERZ761563 (study PRJEB28884, sample SAMN05720216) | anaerobic digester metagenome | isolation source: active sludge of municipal... | reverse complement strand
TTTAAAAAAATAATGCAGGCACGGAATAATTGAAATGACATTTATGAAAAACCACTTTGGAATATTGATATTACGCTTTGCGGTAGTGGCGGTTTTGATGATGGGCGCGGTAGCGCCTGGATTTGCCGCGCGGATAGACACAGGCGCGCCGGCCAAGCCGGTGTCAACCATGACATCGCCTTCATCGCAGACCGCGACGCAACCTCCGGCTCCCGTCACGCCGGAAAAGTCCCAGCCCGCTTCCGAAGCCCCTCAGGTATCCAATGTTCCCGCGACGGAGCAGGCCGCAACCGTGCCACAGGAACCCACGAAAGCTGGAACCGAAACAGTGCCGTCATCAATCGCTGCCGGACAGGAAACTATTTTACGTAAAGCGGGAGATAAGGTGCCCGCGCGAAAAACTCTTACAAAGCCAGAGACTAGAAAGACTGCCGATAAATACGTCACATTGGATTTCGATAACGTGAATATTGAAACATTTGTGAAATTTGTCAGCGAACTGACCGGCAAGAATTTTATCATCGATGAAAAAGTTAAAGGTAAGGTTACCATCCTTTCGCCCAAGAAAATACCGCTTCATGACGTTTATAAAGTATTCCTGTCGGTTCTGGAAATAAACGGATTTGCGACGGTTCCAGTTGGCAATATGATCAAGATTGTCCCTTCGATTGTCGCACGGGAAAAAAGTTTGGAAACGAGGATCAAAAAGGACACGTCCGATCCGGATGACAGAATGGTCACTCAGATCATTGCGTTGGAGCGGGCCAACCCCGATGAAGTCAAGCGCGTGCTGGATCCAATTATTTCCAAAACCAGTTCAGTCTTGTCCTATCCGCCGGCTGGTATTTTGATTATCACCGATTACCTTTCCAACATCCGGCGACTGCAGGAAATAGTCAAAGCGCTGGATGTGGAAGGCGCGGGCGAACAGATTACCTATCTGCCTTTGCTCAATGCTTCCGCATCGGAAGTGGCCAAATCTCTGACCAACGTTTTCCAGCAGCGCCGACCCAACCTCACGCCGATTCGGATGGTGCCAGATCCCAGAACCAATTCCATGATTATCTTTGCCAGCGTCGCCGATACGGAAAGCGTGCGCCGGCTGGTGGCGATGATGGATAAAGACGTGCCGCGCGGCGAATCCAATATTCAGGTTTACCGTCTGCAAAACGCCGTATCCGAGGATCTGGCCAAGGTGCTCAACAACATCATCAAGGACACAGGTAGCGCGACCAGCGCTGTAGCGGGTGCGGCAGGTGCCGCAGTGCAAAGAGTTGCCGCGCCGATGGTGTCCAAGAATGTTCAAATTGTTCCGGACAAGGCCACCAATACCCTCGTGATTATGGCCGAGCGCGAGGATTATAAAGTTCTGGAAAATATCATCAAACAGCTCGATGTGGCGCGGGCGATGGTTTATATCGAAGCGCTGATTATGGAAGTCAATGCCACTAAAGACTTTAAGCTGGGTGTGGAATGGAGCGGCGTGAAAGACACGGGTCATATCACGGGTTTTGACGATAGCAAATCAGCAGCCTTTGTCAGTTCCGGCACCGGTGTGTTTTCGGGTCTAACCAGCACTGCTACCACTGCCGGTACCCTTCTCGGATTCCCCAGTGGTTTTTCTATGGGTATTATTGGCGCAGGCATCAAAATTGGTGACGTATTGTTTCCCACCATTGGCGCGATGGTTCAAGCGTATAAGACTGATGCAGATGTGTCAATTCTTTCAACGCCGCAGCTTCTGACACTGGATAATGAAGAAGCGGAAATTAATGTCGGGTCCAATGTACCTTATATTACCCGACAGGATTCAACCACAACCTCTGCTCAGTATCCGGTTAATTACAATACCTATGAATATAAGGATGTCGGAGTGATCTTGAATATCACACCGCACATCAATGAGGAAAATTTTGTCCGCCTGAAGATTTCTCAGCAGGTGACCAAGGTGACCTCCGGCGCGGATAAAGCGACGCCGACCACATTAAAAAGAACGGCCAAGACGACCGTTGTTGTCAAAGATAATGAAACCGTTGTCATCGGCGGTTTGGTGGGAGACAGCACGGATGATGGTGTAACGGGGGTGCCTTTGCTAAGCGATATCCCTCTGCTGGGCTGGCTTTTCAAGGCCAAGACCGTAAAACGCGAAAAAACAAACTTGTATGTTTTTTTAACGCCGCACATTGTCCGTACGCAAAAGGAAGCAGCCGATCTGTATCAGGGGAAAAGAGAATCCATGGGTGACGTGGTCGAAGGCGTCATTAAGTTGAATGAGCGCAAACAGGAGACGTATCCGCTGGCCTCTCCGAAGCCTGATGAAAACAAAACGCCGGCCAACCCTTAGATCCAAAGGCAGCTTTGCTTATGTCCACAATACCAACAGCCTTGAACGCATCCGCAGGCATTGATAAAAATGTTGCTTTTCTCGAGGGGCAAAAGGCCTCTTCTCTGGATGAAAAATTGCTTGCCGCAGGCGTGCCCCCCGAAACGCTGACTGAAGCATACAACGCCAAGGGCAAAGGCGGCGTGGGATTTTTTGAGCTGTTGACCCGCAAAAAAGCCATCGATGAAATCCGACTCTTACGTCTTCTGTCAGAGCATTTCAGCATTCCCTTCTGGCGGGAACTGCCCATGGAAAGCATTAACATCGATTTTACGCAAAACGTTCCAATCCATTATTTAAAAAAACACAAGATGGTCCCGATCATCACCGCCGAATCTCAGGTGATTGCCATCAATGATCCCTTAAATTTTCAGCCCGCCGACGACCTGCGCCTGCTTTTACAAACGCAGAATCTGCCGATCGTTCTAGCCTCACTGGATGCGATCACAGCCGCCATTAATCTGGCCTATGACATGAGCCGCGCTTCCGCCAAGGATTACTTTGAAGAAATGAGCGAAGCGACGGCAGACGATTTGATTTCGGAAATCAGTGAAACCGCCGATCTGCTTGATGAAACCAGCGATGCCCCAATCATCAAACTGGTGAATCTGCTGGTTTCCGAAGCAATCAAAGACCGGGCCAGCGATATTCACGTCGAACCTTATTCCAGCAGCTTGAAAATCCGCTACCGAATCGATGGTATTTTATATGATATTCTTAGCCTGCCGCGCCGGATTCAGTCACCGCTCACGTCCCGTCTAAAGATTATGGCCAAACTCAACATCGCCGAGAAGCGTCTGCCGCAAGATGGCCGCATTGAGCTAAAGATTGCCGACCGGCTTGTCGATGTCCGCGTCTCCGTTTTGCCCACGGCTTTCGGCGAAAGGGTCGTTTTGCGCCTGCTTGATAAATCCTCCAGTATTCTTTTGCTTTCGGATCTGGGTATGCATGATGAACGCATCAAGCTGCTTGAAAAGTTGATCAAATCACCTTACGGGATCATTTTAGTGACCGGTCCTACCGGCAGCGGCAAAACCACTACGCTGTACGCTGCGCTTTCCACGATCAACCGCCCCGAGATCAACATCATCACTATCGAGGACCCAATTGAATATCAGATCGACGGAGTCGGACAGATTCAGGTCAATCCCAAAATCGATCTGACCTTTGCCGCCGGACTTCGTTCCATCGTTCGCCAGGACCCGGATGTGATTCTGATCGGTGAGATCCGCGACCGGGAAACCGCTGAAATCGCCATCCAGTCGTCGCTCACCGGCCATCTGGTTTTCTCAACGCTGCATACCAATGATGCAGCCAGCTCCATAACGCGTCTGATCGACATGGGGATTGAACCGTTTCTGGTGACCTCTTCGATCGTGGCCATTATCGCGCAGCGTCTTGTCCGCGTTCTTTGCCCGCACTGCAAGGAAGTTTACACACCTGATGAAGAAACCCTGGTGAACCTCGATCTCAATCAATCGGTTTTGCGGGACAATACTTTTTACCGGAAAAAAGGTTGTAATCTTTGCATGCAGACCGGTTTCCATGGTCGGTCGGCGATTTTTGAAATTATGGTAGTGGACGATAATATTAAAAGACTGGTGTTGAAAACATCCGATGCCACTCAGATTAACGAACTGGCCATCAAGCAGGGCATGATCACGTTGCGGCAGGACGGCATTCAGAAGGTGATGGCCGGTGTCACGACAACCGAAGAGGTGTTGCGCGTGACGCGATCGCTCAACCGCAAGGATGATATCGTTCAGGAAACGTAAAATAATGAACAGGGATGAATCCCGTTTAATCAGCTTTTACAAAATGAGCGGTAGCGGTAATGATTTCATCATTATCGACAACCGCGATCAGACGTTGAATGTAGGCAATCTATCAGCTTTTGCGCGCCGGGTTTGCGCACGTAAAATTTCCGTCGGTGCGGATGGTCTTTTTTTGATTGAACCATCGGCATTTGTGGATTTTAAATGGCAGTTTTTTAATTCCGACGGCAGCATGGGTGAAATGTGCGGCAACGGCAGCCGCTGTGTGGCGCGTTATGCTTATCTCAGGGGAATCGCCGGGGAGAAAATGTCCTTCGAGACGATTGCTGGAATTATCACCGCCGAAGTCCGTGGCGATATCGTCAAAGTCAGACTTACCGATCCATCGCCGTTAAAAATTGATCAACAAATTTTTCTCGACGGTCGGGAGGTTCTCGTGGACTGTATCGACACAGGAGTGCCTCATGCAGTCAGTTTTGTGGATCATCTTGAAACGTGCGCCGTTTTCGACACGGGACGTAAAATCCGCCGTCATGAATTCTTCCAACCCAAAGGCACCAACTCGAATTTTGCCTGTGTGCTGGACCGGCATAAGATGGGAGTCAGAACTTACGAACGCGGCGTTGAAGATGAGACGCTGGCCTGCGGCACGGGCGTGGTTGCCTCAGTACTTGCCGCCGCCGGCAGGAATCTTGTGGATTCACCGGTTGATGTAACTGTGCAAAGCGGTGAAACCTTGCGAGTTTATTTTACCCGTCGGGATAACCGTTTTGAGGGAATATATCTTGAAGGGAAAGTAAAAATAGTCTATCAGGGATTGCTTTTTGAAGAAGCGTATAAATAAACGGACCAGAGAGGAATGATAGCTGTGCAGACTGCGGATAGATTAAAAAAAATACCACCATATCTGTTTATGGAGTTGCGGAAAAAAATCAATCAAGCCAAGGCCGAGGGTGTGGATGTTATCTCGCTTGCCATTGGCGATCCGGTGGAGGCAACCCCGAATTCCATTATCGATGAACTGTGCCGGAGCGCCCGTGACCCGATGAATCACCGCTATCCAATCGACGAAGAAAAAGGCATGCTGGCTTTCCGTAAAGAGATTGCCCGCTGGTATTCGGAAAGATATGGCGTCAGTCTCAATCCCGAGAATGAAATACTGGGCCTGATCGGCTCCAAGGAAGGCTGCCATCATTTTGTGCTGGCGCGCATTAATCCCGGCGATATCGTGCTGATGACCGATCCCGGCTATCCGGCGTATCGCTCGAGTATCCTGATGGGTGAGGGCATTCCCTATAATGTTCCCATCCTGCCGCAGAATCATTATCTGCCGGTATTGGAAGACATTCCCACGGATGTGGCCAAAAAAGCCGGCGCGATGTTTTTGAATTATCCGAATAACCCGACGGGTGCATGCGCCACGCTGGATTTTTTAAATAAGCTGGTGGCCTTTGCCGGCGAATATGACATTGCCATCTGCTACGATAATCCTTACAGCGAAATCGTCTTTGCCGGACAGGAACGCATCAGTTTCCTGATGGCGCCGGGCGCAAAAGATGTCGGCGTGGAACTGAATTCCCTTTCCAAACCGTTTAATATGTGCGGCTGGCGGCTGGGGATGGCATGTGGCAATCCCGATCTGATTGCCGGTATCAGTAAAGTTAAGGAAAACACCGATTCGGGAATTTTTAATGCGGTTCAGTTTGCCGGAATTCAGGCCTTGCATCACGAAGCCGGTTTTATAGAGGAAATGCTCTCCATTTATGGACGCAGACGAGAGCTTGTTTTAAAGACGCTCAAGAAGATCGGCATCGATTTCAATCCTCCGCGCGGCACGTTTTATCTCTGGGTGCCGGCGCCCAAGGGCATGACGTCGCTCGAATTCACCAACCGCCTGTTTGATAAAACTGCCGTTGTGGTTGCGTCAGGAACGGCTTACGGTCAATACGGCGAAGGTTTTGTCCGCATCTCTCTCACCGTGCCGGATGATAGATTAAAGGAAGCGATGACGAGAATCGAGAAAGAGTTCACATAATGGAAATGGGCATTCTGGGTCTTCCCCAGAGCGGGAAGAGTACTTTGTTTGAAATCATGACCGGGGTGAAAAGCGGTCAATCGCACAACGAAACAGTTGTGCGTGGCCAGGCGTCCGTTCCGGATGAGCGTTTTGACAAACTGGTCGAAATCTACAAACCGGTAAAAATTTCGCCGGCCAAAGTCCCCTTTGTTGATGTCCATGCCGTGGGCGAACATCCCTGGGACTCCATCCGTCAGAACCTAAGCGGCACGGACGGTATCCTGCATGTTGTCGATGGTTTTTCCCTGCCCGATACATCCCTCAGCCTGGACGCCTACCGTAAGTTGGAAGATGAGTTGATTCTCTCCGACCTTTTGATCATTGAAAAAAAGCTGGAGCGTCTGACCAAAATGTCCAAGAAGGCGATTTCGCCACAGGAGACGGCGCAAAACGACCTTCTGCCAAAATTAAAAGAATGCCTGGAAGCGGGGAAACCTTTGCGCACGGCTGGCTTGACTTCTGCTGAAGTTTTTACGCTACGGAGTTTTTCTTTCTGGTCCATCAAACCGGAACTGGTCGTGGTCAATGTGGGCGAAGATAATCTTTCTTTTGCCGAAACTTTTGCCAAAGAAGCAAAACTTTCGGAACCCGTTCTGGGTATCTGCTGTAAAATTGAGGCGGAACTGGCTGGACTCGATGCCGCTGATCAGAAAGAATTTTTATCTTCGATGGGGATTGCCGAACCGGCTTTTGGCCGCATCATCCGCGCCGCTTTTTCTCTTCTGGGTCGCCTGTCTTTTTTCACCGTCGGCGAGGACGAAGTCAAAGCCTGGGTGATTCCTGCCGAGACCAAAGCGCCCAAGGCAGCGGGCGCCATTCACAACGATTTCGAAAGAGGTTTTATCAAGGCAGAGGTCATGTCTTTTGATGATTTTATGGCTCATGACGGATCACACGCACAGGTGAAATCAGCCGGCCGCCTGCGCCTGGAAGGAAAGGAATACATCGTTCAGGACGGCGACATCATCAACTTCCGCTTCAACGTCTGATGAGCCGGCACGAGTCGGGATAATATTGCCTGATTGAAGTGAGTCAGGCCGAAGGTCAAAAGCAATAAACATAACGCTCGTTCGATGACAAACATCAATATGGCACCTCACATTTTGTGGGCCAGATTTCCTTGACATTGAAGAACAGTTTTCCTATATCGTTTGCACGAAAGGGGGTTCTTATCCCAATTTAAGGGAGGTTTATACATGAGTCGATCATTTTTATGGAAAAGTCTGATTGTCGTTGGATGCGCAATAGTTGCTCTTGCGGCAGGTTCAGTACCTTTAATCGCCGCTTCAGTTGGCCAGGAGGTATCTAATCCTCAACTCAGGGATGCAAATAATAAACCTGCAACCATTCCCGATTTTGGCACCCACGTGGTTGTGTTAACCTATGCCGACTCAAGCGCCGGTGATTTAGGTGATCCGTTGGCTGACGCGATGATGGCAAAAAAATACAGCAAGGATGTCTTAAGGGGAATAGGAGTTGCCAATATGAAGGACTCCAGCGGGATTCCAGACTTCATTATTCGAAAAGCAGTCCGGGGCAAGATCGAAAAATATAAAAGTGTCATCCTGACCGATCCTGATCTTACGCTGGCCAAAGCTTGGGGACTGGGCAATTGTAAAGGCAAGTCGGTATTTGTATTGATCGGTAAAGACAAAAAAATAAAATATTTAAGGTACACCGATAAAAACAACCCATGGACCAAAACAGATATTGACGCTGTTCTTCAAGCTGTGGATGGTTTAACGCTGAAGTCATGATTTGAACCAGAAAGCTTAATCGTTTTTAGTTGACAGAAAAAAACCCGCCCTACAATTCAATAACTGTAAGGCGGGTTTTTCATTATGAACGATATGCAATAAAAACCTTTTCCTTCCATTGACAATTTTTTATCAACAGGTATTGAAATTTGGATAGAGGGAAGTTTACAGGGAAAACTGGCGGAGAGAGCGGGATTCGAACCCGCGGTACACCTTTAAAGGGCGTACAATCGCTTAGCAGGCGATCGCTTTCGGCCACTCAGCCATCTCTCCGCTGATTATTTCAGGCCTGTATTTTAAAACATGGCGGCAAGTGTCAATTTGCCGCTTGTTATTATTTCTGGCGGAGGGAGCAGGATTCGAACCCGCGAACCTTTCGGTCAACGGTTTTCAAGACCGCCGCCATCGACCACTCGGCCATCCCTCCATCAATAACGTATTCTTCGGTTATTCCCCGGATTACCTTAAAGAGTAATTCGTTCCAGACCTCTCATATAAGGACGCAGGGCTTCCGGAATAATAACACTGCCGTCGGCCTGCTGATAATTTTCCAGTACTGCCACGACAGTTCTGCCAACAGCCAGACCAGAACCGTTTAAGGTATGGACAAATTCCACCTTGCCGTTGTCTTTCCTTCGGAACCGGATCGCCGCCCGGCGCGCCTGAAAATCGTCAAAGTTACTGCAGGAAGAAATTTCCCGATAGGTGTTTTGTCCGGGCATCCAGGCTTCTACGTCATAAGTTTTGGCTGAAGAAAAACCAAGGTCGGCCGTGCACAGACATACTGTCCTGTAAGGAATGCCGAGCTTCTCGAGAATTTCTTCCGCATTGGCGGTCAGTTTTTCCAGTTCATCATAAGAAGTTTCCGGTTTGGAAAATTTAACCATTTCCACTTTATTGAACTGGTGCTGTCGGATTAATCCCCTCGTGTCCTTGCCGTAGGAACCCGCTTCCGCGCGGAAACAGGCTGAATAAGCCACAAAATAAATCGGCAACTTATCTTCTTCCAGGATCTCATCACGAAAAATATTCGTGACCGGAACTTCCGCTGTCGGAATCAGGTAATACTCCATGCCTTCAATCTTGAAAAGATCTTCCTTGAATTTGGGCAACTGGCCCGTTCCGGTCATGCTTTCAGCGTTGACCATGAAAGGCGTAAATACTTCTGTGTAACCATGGCTTCCCGTGTGCAGATCCAGCATAAAGTTGGTGATTGCCCGCTCCAGTTGAGCGCCTGCCCCGCGATAAAGCGTAAAGCGCGCTCCGGTTATTTTTGCGCCGCGCGCGAAATCCAGAATGTTCAGGTTTTCGCCCAGTTCGAAATGCTGTTTGGGTTCAAAGCTGAAAACCGGTTTTTCACCCCAGATGCGAACAACGGTATTATCTTCGGGACCACTGCCTTGCGGAACGGATTCATGCTGGATATTCGGCACAATCATGACAAAGGCATTCAACTCTTCTTCTGTGACACGCAGACTTTCGTCATATTCTTTTATCTTGGCCGATACGTCTCCCATCTTTTCAATGAGCGCTGAGGCGTCCTCTTTCTTCTTTTTGAGTTCGCCCACTTGCTTGGACACGCTGTTACGTTCGTTACGCAGGGTCTCTACGGCCCCCAGAATGTCTCTTCTTTTTGCGTCCAAACGTATAAAACGGTCAAAATCAATTTTTTGTCCCCGAGTGTCCATTTTCTGGCGGACGAAGTCGATATTTTGTCTTAAATATTTAATATCTAACATAAATTACCTCTTATACCTTTTCCTGGCTCCTGCCAGCCTAGGACAGGAGCTCCTATCACTTTGAGATATTGAAGTCAATGATTTTATCGGCTGAATGAACGCTAGGGGCGGCTTAACCGCTTTTTGACCATATTGATGAGAGCGTAAATTTCCTGACTTTTCAGGAGGTAGGCAGAGATAAAGAATACACAGGCGCCTGCGACAACAGAGCTGGTGAGGAAAATCAGTCTGGAGTGAAGGCCGGCGTGTGTGTTCCAAGGCATAAAATATTCAATGATTCCGATTCCCCCGAGCATAGCAACAGAGGATAGAATAATTTTAATCAAAGAGATGTAAAAGGTGCGATCAAGGAACGATCCAATTTTGTTTCTCAGAACAAAAGCCAGAATAAAGACATTGGCAAAGGCGGACAGTGAATTGGCCAGAGCAAGTCCCTTGTGTTTCATCGGATACATTAAAGCCAGACTGAAAACAAGATTGACGGTAAAAGCAATCATGGCCGCTCTCATCGGCCATTTGGAATCTTGTAGAGCATAAAACGATTGAACAAAAACACGGACGACGGAAAAAGCCCACAATCCCATGCTGTAATAGAACAGGGCCTGTCCGGTGCAGACAGCGGCCCGGGCATCAAAAGCTCCGCGTTGGAACAAAACGGTAATAATCGGGGTATTCAAAGCCATCAGCGCGAAGGTTGAAGGAATCGTCAAAAATAGCATCAGCCGCAACGCGAACGATATGCTGGATTTCAGTTCATCCATGTTACCCGCGGCAGTATGCCTTGAAAAACTCGGCAGGATCGCCGTTCCGATGGCAATGGCAAAAACACCAAGCGGAAGTTCCATAATCCGGTCGGCGTAAAAAAGATAGGTGACGGAACCGGCCGGCAGCATCGAAGCCAGCATGCTTCCCACGAAAACATTGATGGTGGTGATCCCTGCGCCAAGTGTGGCCGGAATCAAAAGAATACCGACTTGTTTCAGTCCCGGATGCCGGAAATTGAAACGGAATTTCAGCCGGACACCGCATTTCCGTAAAAAAGGCCACTGCAGGGAAAGCTGTAGCACACCACCGACCAGAACGCCGATGGCTAGAGACGTAATCGGTTCGGCAAAGAAAGAACGCAGGCATAATGCCGATGTGATAATGGCAAGATTCCACATGACCGGAGACAAAGCTGGAGAGGCAAAACGCCGGAAGGAATTCAGAATTCCCATGCATAAAGCCCCCAGCGAAATGATAAATACGTAAGGAAACATCAGTCGATTCAGAAAAACCGCCAGAGCGAATTGCCTCGGATCCGAAACAAAACCGTAGCCGATCACGCTGATAATAAAGGGTGAAAAAATAATGCCCAGCACCGATACAAAAGTCAGAATAATCGAAAGAAAGGTAAACGCGTTGTACGCCAGTTCCAGGGCTTCCTCTTTTGTTTTCTTGTGCAGGTATTCGGTAAAAACGGGAATGAAAGAAGCGGTCAGCGATCCCTCGCCCAATAGACGGCTCAGCGTCGTTGGAATGCGGAAAGCAACCCAGAAGGCGTCCGTCATCCAACTGGCGCCGAAAAAGGCGGCAATGACCATGTCGCGCACAAGTCCGAAAACGCGGCTAACCATCGTTGCTGCGCTCACAATTCCAGCGGCTTTAGCTACTTTGGCATTTTCTGATTTTTCTGCTGTGCTTTCCATCCTCTTCCTTCGGTTCTCTTGTGTTTTAAGGGATGACGAATTGCGCGTTATGAATGATCAATAGCCAGTTTATGGATTTTCTGTTCCAAATCCGCTTTACTGATTTCACGGACCAGAATCGTTTTTTTACGTCCTCTGGCGCCTGCGGATATTTTCATCTGGCTTTTTCTCAGTCCCAGTTTTTTGGACAGCAGTTCGATACAGGCATCATTGGCCGCCCCTTCCACCGGTGGAGCGGTGACTTTCACTTTCAGCATCCCCTCCGCTAGGCCCGCGATGTCGGCTTTTGAGGCATGCGGATTGACATGGATGTCAAAGGATAAGCCGTTTTTTGTTTCACGAATCAGAATCGTCTGGGTCAAGTCGTCTGCCTTTCTATAAGCCGCTTGCCATTTGAATCATGGTTTGAACGAAGAAATACTGTAAGAAAATGATGATCAGCAAAACAACCAGCGGTGCAAAATCAATGGGCAGGCTATGCCGGGGAATAATTTTGCGTATTGGTTGCAACACCGGTTCGGTCACACGGTATAAAAAGATGACAATCTTATTGTATGGATCGGGGTTGACCCAGGAGATGAGCGCGCGGGCAACGATGATCCACATGTAGACTGTCAGAATGATATCAATGACTTTCGCCAGAGCGATAATTAAATTACTGGTCCCGATGGTGAGCATAAAATCCACATCCTTTATGATTCTTTTGTGTGAACGGCCTGCGACAGTGCCGCGGCGAAATCTCGCAAGGTATCATTGAACGCCGATGGTTTTTCGATCATGACCATGTGTCCCGCGCCTTCGATCAGGACAAGTTTTGCTCCAGCGATGCCGGCGGCGATCTGCTCCGACGAAGCAGGCGGCGTCATTTTATCCTCCGTGCCGCAAATAACCAGCACCGGCGCGATGATTTTTTGGAGTTCCCCCGTCATATCGAACTTGCTGCAAGCCAGCATGTCGCCGGACACAACATCAACATTGGCCTGACCGAGGCTTGCGCGCAAGGCATCAAAAAATTTAGGGCGGTTTTCTTTGGCCAGAGAAAATTTGCAGATCATGTCCAGGACAAATTCCGGTTGTTTACGAAACCCATCCAGTATGTCGGGGTTTACAGGCAGGGTTAATCCGCCACCCGTGACGACAACACCGCTAATATCCTGCGGATGTTTTGCGACAAAATCAAGGGCAATTGCCGCGCCCATCGAATGCCCGATCAAGACCGGCCGTTTCAGTTTTAAAACGCCCAGGATTTCTTTTAAGTCGAGCACATATTCAAAAATATCCTGCTTGCCGTGCCCGCCTGATTTTCCATGACCGGGAAGATCGACAGCGGCGATATTGAAAAATTTGTGCAGCTTGGCGTATTGATGAGACCAGGCGCTGGAGTTGCCGCCGGAACCGTGGATAAAAACGAGGCTCTGCTTGTGTGCGCCGAAGTCGCGCGGATTGATCCAGCAGGCCACTTTATTGTCTTTTACCGTGAAATATTTCAACATCAATCATAATCCTTTCGACAAAGTGACTATCACAAAAGCAAATTTTTATGCAACGGAAGAATCTCAAGTATCATTACTGGTATTTGGACCTTAACGAGTTCAGGTGTAAAAGAATTGACAAAAAGATCTTTGGTCTATTGCAGATGACTTTCGTGATGCTCACTGGCCGGATGGTTCACTACCAATCGATATTGAAAAAATCGTCCAGCGCCGGGGATATTACCCAGCCCTTAAAGATTTCAAGATCAAATATAAATAGAACCGTCAATAGTTCGCATCATCTGCGCCATTTCTTAAAACGTTCTTCGCATTCCTTATGCGGAAGCCAACTGCCTTTATCAAGAATACTTTCAAGCGCTTCAACGGCTGTAGATTTAGTTATGATCTTTTTTCCGATTAGCGCATCCATCAACCATAATAGACCGTGTGTTATAACACCTTCGTGCTTAGCGGCATTGCGCAAGGCATTATCGCCGGTAATCAGATAACACGCGTTACGCTTTGCCAAATAAAGAGCAACAAGATCATTTGTTGATGGGCTCACATATTCGTTCCTAAGCGCAACAATCTCTTTTGTTTCTTCACCGGACGTGCCCTCTTCTGTAAAACCAATCTTCAACAGCAATTCGCCAGCAGGTTCTTCTAACTCTGCGACAATAACATCAGGCAGCACAATCTTATGCGGTAACTGTAAAACAGCTTTAAGAAGTTTGCCATGATACAGATCAACACATACTGAAGAATCAAGAATTAGTTTTTTCAAGGCCGTCTATCAGTTCCTTGCGCAATGTGGCATATGGAATATCCAAGAATTCAGCTGCGCGTATAGGTGAAATAATCCCCTCCGTCACAGCTTGTATGACTAATAACTTGAATCTTTGCGGTTCCTCTGGTTTAACGTCGATAGGCTCTTGCCGACGCCATCCTTCTCTGCTAAATTTTTTGAACCATTCAGTTGCTCTACTTTCTGAAATAATATCTAAGTCTTTGGCACGATAAATCCACTGCTGCATGCTCATGCCGTATTTTTTCTTAAGTAAAACCAATTCAGAAAGATCAAGGTTATTTCGTTTCTTACCAAGCTCGCGATACACCGCATCAGCGGGCGCCAGAAACGCACCAGAAAAACGCTTTGCCGCCTTCTCCTCATTTACAGACGAAACTTTCATTATGAGATGACCAAGCTCGTGGGCTAGATCTGATCTCTGGCGATCTCCCATAAGGCCTTTTTTAACCACAATAACTGGTATGTTGTCATTTGCCCAACATGATAGCCCATCAAATTCCTTAGATGCTTCCAGTGGAATAACCATTGCCCCGCGATCTTCGACAATATCCGTCATATTTTCGATGGGATCATTTCCTAAAGACCATTCTTTTCTTAAATCATCTGCCAACTTTTCAATATCACTACTTTTATGTATATTTCGATGTCTCAATTTACTAATGCTGATTTTGTTAAAACGGTCTTCCGGGAACAGTGCCTCTATTTCCAGATACTTTTCGACCTTATCTTTAACTTTTGCATGAATGGATTCGAGATATTTTTTGGGTACAGAAGCCCTTTTTCTATAAATTGGACAACTTAACGAAACTTGCACTGCAGCCGGCCTGAAAAAATATTCAACTTTCACACCCAAAGCTTTCGCCAGTTTAATAAGAACATCAGAACCGGGATTGGTGATGCCCTGTTCATACTTTTGAATAACCTGAGCGCTGATGTAATTATCTGACGTTTCAGCAAGACCTCGCAAAGACAAACCGGCGGCAATTCGCGCCTGCTTAATTCTGTCTCCCAACATATTTTTTTATCCTCCCTTGGTTGACAAAATATCAATTAATTATTAAATTGTCAACCAAGAAAAATAGAGAGGAGGTGAGCCCTTACGGCTAAGAATCCACCTTATGGAGACAACCATCGGCATGGGCAGGTAACAGACCGTTCACAAACGTATAATCCGCATAATGATCGCTGGGTTAAGCGTGATACGGATACTGGCAGATTCATTGATCAAAAAGCCGACCATGATCCATTCAAGGGCGTCAGAAAAGAAAAATAAGTCGCAGGTTATTAAGCACTTAAAGCTTATCAGGGATTCGTCAGCGTATAAACCATATCGCCGACGAAGCGGCGGAAGGATTCATTTTCGACGAATTGCTTATAGACCTTTGTGTCTTCCTTGAGCAAGAGCTGCATCACTTTACCGAGGGCCTGGTCGTGTGCCATGCGCGCGGTGTGTGGTGTATTTTCTTTGGCGTTTTTGTATGCGGTATCCGCAGCAACCTTGGGCGCAATATCTTCACGAATCCGTTTCACAACACGATCGGCATCCGTAAAAAGCGTACCGAACTGTTCATTAAATGTTTTGAGGATATTGCTGAGATAATCGAGTTCCGCCACTTTTTTGTGGCCTTCTGCTTCCATCGGCACAGGTTCGATTTCCGCATCCTCATCCGCCAATGCAATTTTCATTGCCGCTTTTTTCTCTACCCGATAACTGTCCATATCGATGGCTTCCAGAATACCTTTGGAAAGATCGGGTTCCTGCGGCGCAGGCAATTTGGGCACAAGCAGATTAAGCATGATAGAGAGCTTTTCCCACTCCTGATTATTATAGGGGAGTATCGAAGCAAGGAAATCATAAGTGCGGCAGAACGCCTTGGCTTTACTTTTGAAATCCACCTGCTGATCTTCATCCAGCGATTCTTTATAAACCGCAACGCAAACATCCAGAATGGGATCAAGCTTGTCTCTTTCGGCGCCGCCGAGAAACAACCCGACTATTTCGTCAACTTGTTGCGGCGAATAAACTTGCGCACCATCCAAGGCCGTTTTCAGATCGTTGAGTTTATTGGGATCGGTCTCCTCGGCAAGCAATGTCGTGCGATAATAATCCTGAAAAGCATACCGAATTGTTTCGCTATCGTTTTGAAAATCAAGGACAAAGCAATCATGCTTTTGCGGATGGGCGCGATTGAGGCGCGAAAGTGTCTGCACTGCTTTGATGCCTTCCAGCGGTTTGTCCACATACATCGTATGGAGAAGCGGTTCATCATAGCCGGTCTGAAACTTATCGGCGCAAATAAGGAAACGATACGGATCAACCTGAATCCTATCGGCAATATCGCCACTGGAAAATCCATTAAGAGAAGCTTCGGTTACTTTGCTGCCATTGTATTCATGCTCGCCGGAAAAGGCGACAATGGCTTCATATGGACTCTTGCGTTCAAGAAGATAAGTTTTTATCGCATGGTAATATTGGATTGCCCTTTCAATGCCGCTGGTCACCACCATCGCCCTTGCCTGCCCGCCAATCTTTCCGGCTGCAAGCACCTGCTCATGAAAATGATCCACCATGATTTCAGCTTTTAGCCGGATGGCGTGATCGTTGCTTTCCACATAGCGACGCAGTTTTTTGCGCGCCTTCTTTGTGTCATATCTCGGATCGCCAGCGATTGTCTTCACCAGCTTGTAGTAGCTGTTGACCGGTGTATAGCTCTTGAGCACATCAAGGATAAATCGTTCTTCTATGGCCTGCTTCATCGTATAAATATGGAATGGGCGATGTTTGACCTTGCCCTCGGCATCGCGCGGCAACTCATCGCCGAACATTTCCAATGTTTTGTGTTTGGGTGTGGCGGTGAAGGCAAAATAGCTGGCGTTGGTCAGCATTTTGCGCGCATTGATGCGCGCCTCCAGAGCAGCGTTGATGGTATCTTCAGGATCTGTCTCTTCGCCATCTTTACCGGCGCCCAGCGTTTTGCTCATGGCCGCCGAGGTTTTGCCGCCCTGACTGGAATGCGCCTCATCAATGATAATGGCAAATGTCTTGTCGCTGACTGCGGCAATCTCATCCAGAATGAACGGGAACTTCTGGACGGTTGAAACAATAATCTTTTTGCCCTGCTCGATGAATTTGCGCAAATCGCCCGCGCTTTCGGCATGCCCAACCGTCGCCTTCACCTGCATGAATTGCTTGATTGTATTCTGAATTTGATCATCCAGAATTCGTCTATCGGTCACCACAATAACCGAATCGAATATTTCCTTACCGGCGCGTTTGACGCCGATCAGTTGATGCGCAAGCCACGCAATGGAATTTGATTTCCCGCTGCCCGCCGAATGCTGAATCAGATAACGCTTGCCCGAACCGCGTTTGCAAACGTCAGCCAACGCTTTTCGCACAACATCAAGCTGATGGTAGCGGGGAAATATCTGGTTGCGTTTCTTCTTGCCGTTTTTCTTGTTTTTGACCTCGACTATCTGCGCGTAGTTTTCCAGAATATTGGTCAGCCCCGCCGGCGTCAGCATCTCTTTCCATAAATAATCCGTCTTCAAGCCGTCCGGATTGGGCGGATTGCCGGCCCCATCGTTGTATCCCTTATTAAATGGAAGAAACCACGACGCTTTGCCCTTGAGTTCGGTGCACATGCGCACCTCGCTGTCATCTACGGCAAAATGCACAACACAGCGGCCGAATTCAAAAAGTTTCTCACGCGGGTTGCGGTCGCGCCGGTACTGTTCGACGGCGTCTTCCACGGTTTGCTTTGTCAGTCTGTTCTTTAACTCGAAGGTGGCAATCGGCAGGCCGTTAATAAACAAACACAGGTCCAGCGCCCGGCGTGTTTCATCTGCGCTGTATGTTAGTTGGCGCGTTATCGAAAAGCGGTTTTGTGCATTGAGTTCCATCGCCTTGACGTTGCCTTCCGATGGCGTGCCATAGAATAAATCAATATGGCCGATGGGATGATGCTCTATGCCTTTGCGTAAAACATCAATGACGCCGCGCTTTCCGATTTCCGATGAGATGCGGGTGAGAAACTTCAGACGATTGATGTCTTTTGCATCACGATAGCTTCCCAAACCGAGTTTTTCGAAAATCTTTGGTTGCGTAGAATGTAGAAACTCAAGTAGCTGCGGAACGTCGAGCGCGTGGGCGCGTTCGTAATCGCGGGCAAAGCCAGTAATATAACCGGTGCCGTCTGCTTTCCTGCGAGCGATTTCATCCGGTGTTTCAGCTACTCCATCTTTTGCATTGTCCAGCCCGTCCGTGCCGGTCATGTAACGCATGATGATTGTTTCAAGACCTTTTTCGCTGATATCAGTTGTCATACGGCAATCTCCTCATCGGAAATTTCGTCTTCACTGCTTACATCAACTTCTGCCGGCATTTCTTCGTCTGGCAACTTGGCAACCACTTCGCGGACGTCAAGTTTACCCGTAACCACATCGGCGACAAGACGTGTGCGGTATTCATTCAAGTGTTCGATCTCGCGTATAATGCATGAAATAGTAGTCATCAACATCTGCGTTTCACGATCTGCATACTCGACGATGGCGATTTGTTCCGATAAAGTTGGCACGATAGAACGCACATTGTAGAAATTTTGGTTCGAGAGATTCTGAAGCCCAACGGTCATGCCATTTGAATAACCAGCATAAATTGCCCTGTAGGGGTAACTGTGAAAAAGTAGTTCGAAGTACTTAGTATGCAGTTTACGTAATGGTGAAAAGACACCATAATGGAAAGAAACAATGCCACGAAGTGTTGTAGCGAAAAAGACACCAAGATGAGCTTTGAATCGATTGAGTACCAAGTCACCTGGAACGGTGACCTTCCAATTGTCGTATGAAGCAGTTTGGAGCGAACGTTCCTGCATATCCTTTGTCGCAATTAACCCATCACGCTGTGACAAGGATAGTTGTGTTTCAGGTTTACCATTATGAGGCCGAATATTCTCTTTGAAGATCCGTTGATTTAGAGGTGTATTCCAATGTTTCGGAATATCGCCGAGCCAAGGAATGCCAGAAGGTTTTAATGGCACGGAAGAATCAAGCCCGCGAGTGACGGCACGGTGTATGATGGCCTGCTTTTGTTCATTCAACAAAGCAATGACTTTTCGCTTTGCCCGAATTGCTTTTTCCAACCGGATATTCGCCCAATTCAGAAAACGAACAATGGCGTCCTGCTCTTCTCTGGATGGTTGCGGTGTATAGATAACTTTAAAATGTTCCGGCCTGAGGCTCCACATATCCGATGTAATACCATACGACCAGCGCTCCGCTTCTTTAGCAAACTGAGGTGTGCGATAAAGATGATGAAAGTAACGTGGCGTATTTTCTTTATTTCTCAATCTCATAACAATGTATGCGGGACTTATAATGCCGCGAAATTCTGAAACACCAATTGCTCCCTGCCATGTCCTCATTTTGTTATACGCAATGTCGGCGGGTTGTACAAGCTTGTAAGCCGATTTGTTGAGATTAGAACTGTCTTTCTTTGAACTATCCGCGAGTAACGTTTTTTGTCGCACAACTCCGCGCTTGATAGTGACTGACAACATTTCCTCATCAGGATGATTGCGATCTTTCACTTCAAAAAAAAGCGCACGATTCGGCAATACGCCCCAGTGCTTGGGTACAACACCAAACCAATCTTTCTCCGTAGCCTTATATTCAGCATATGGCTTAAGAGCAGCGATCATTCTTCAGTTTCCTCTGATACAAGCATCCATACTTTCTTTAGCGGAAGATCTGCCTGAATTTCAGCGGGTAAATTTTCATAATTACGGTAAATAGCCTCAACAAGATCACTACTATCCCAAAGTCGTACGGTAAAGTAACCTTGTTTGGCTTCGGAAAGTACCGCTTTATTGAAGCCACCCCAACAAACAACTAGACCCTGTTCCGCTTTGAAACTTTGCATTGAACCTTGCAGTGTACGATATACGGTGACATCTGCCGGACTGGTTTGTGATTTTACTTGTACGCAAAGTCGAGGTTGATCAAGACCTAGTAATCCTCGACCGGCAAAAATATCTACACCACCGTCCGGGCCGGGCGGTGATGTTTTTGTTACCCAGCCTTCAGCATGCAATACGGCTGCCACTAGCTTAGTCAGGGAATGTTCTTTAAATTGGCTTTGGATTTGCGCAACTATCTGATCATGTGCCTCTTGTGCCAGATTGCGGACAGCTACCTCTTCGGAAGACATTACAGCTACGGCCTTATTCGTATGCACGATTTCATTTACTGGTCCTGGATCAGACTTTCCCTCCAGTACTGTCGCAATCCTATCGGCAGCGCCGTTTCTGGAAATATTACAAACAGTCATGAATGCCCCGAATGAGGATAGAAGGTCTTGATTAAAAACAGATCTCGCAATATCAGGACGTATCCATTTTACTTTTCGTGTATGACGGAACTCATTACCTAGCTTTAAGTATTTATAAGGCCCGGTCACTCTGCCAAGCGCCACTTGCGATGTAAGCTTACGTGGCAAGACAATTATGTCATTTTCCTTCATCGCCACAGCGAAAGACCACAATTGACCGGCAAAATTACCAGCGGCACGAGGTTTCAGATCAGGCTTCGCTGTTGTAATTATCTTTAATATGTCTTCATAATTTTTTGCACCATCCAAAGAAGGGATGTCTTTATAACCGATAACAGCAATATTGTTATCAAGTACATATTCTTCATCCTGACCATCGCTGCCAGCTCTAACGAGATAAACTTTATTTTGTTCTTTCATAACTTACCTCCGGCACTGCCAATAATTTCATCCAAAAGCCCTTCGGCCTCTTTTTCAACAGCAAGAATATCTTTACGAATCTCTTCCAATGTGCGCAAGGGCTGCGGCTTGTAAAAGTGGCGGGTGAAGCTGATTTCGTAGCCAATTTTGGTTGCATTTTTTTTTATCCATGCATCGGGCGTATAGGGAAGAACCTCGCGTTTGATGAATGCTTCTATGCCGCCTTCTTCAAGCAGCGGCACTTGTTCCGTATCTCGCAATTCGCTGTCGGCTTCGTATTCGACGATAGCCGCTTTACCTTCCACGTTCGCTTCATACAGGCCACACAATGGGGCCGCCTTTGCTTTGCCCGGTTTGTGTATCTTTGAGATTACTTCTGGCGCTGTTTCCACACGCCAGCTTACTGCTTTCAGAATAAGCTTCAGATCAGGTGCGGATATCTTGATGTTTTCATTCTTTAGAGCTTCATCAATTTTTTTACGGAAAATATTATGATCCTCATAAAGGTTGTCGCCAAGAACTTCGCGCAGTTTTGTCGCTATCTCCAAGAGGCGTCCATCACGTTCCCATGTTTTGGCATCAAGTAGTTTCTTTTTCTTTTTTTCAGGCAATTCCTTAGGTGAATCGCCGTTTTCTTCACCTTCATCGTCATCTTTTCCCCAATCGGCAAGTCGTTTCTCCAGCTTCGCATATATTTTACCGAAATCCGTAAAAAGTTCTTCGCTGAATTCATCAAATAAATCAGCGCGGATTTCTTCATCGCCTGAAGCGTAACGCAGAGTTTCAATAGCCTTCAATGAAAGTTGACTGTGCAGTCGAAGCGGCCGCTCTACAGTTACCTTCCAATAACCAAAAGCTTCATTGGGGAATATCTTTGATTCAGGCGTTTCCTGGAAATCAAGAAATGTTTTGCTGATGCGTTCGATATCTTCCGGCGATAGCTCACAATTTTTCTTGCCGAGATTTTTGCGCAACGGCTTATACCATTGCGTTGCATCAATGAGTTGTACTTTGCCTTTGCGGTGTTCCGGTTTTCTGTTTGACAGCACCCAGATATAGGTGGCGATGCCGGTATTGTAGAATAAGTTTAGCGGCAGGGCGACAATGGCTTCCAGCCAGTTATTTTCGATAAGCCAGCGACGAATGTTGCTTTCACCCTGCCCGGCATCACCGGTAAACAACGACGATCCGTTATTGACTTCAGCAATGCGACTGCCAAGTGCTGATTTATCGTTCATCTTCGAAACCATGTTGGCAAGAAAGAGCATCTGGCCGTCACTCGAGCGGGTAATCAGCGAAAGTTCTTCGCCTTTGTGCATGACTTTAAAACGTGGATCGCGGATGCCATCTTTGCCACCCATTGCTTCGAGATCTTTCTTCCAGCTTTTTCCATAAGGCGGATTGGAAAGCATGAAGTCGAACTCTAGCGACGGAAACGCGTCATTTGATAAAGTTGACCATTCCGCGCCGCCGACTATGCGATCTGCATTTTCACCCTCACCTTTCAGCAGCATATCCGCCTTGCAAACGGCATATGTTTCGGGATTGATTTCCTGACCGTAGAGGCGGCTTTCTATTTGAAGTCGTCTTTTGTTTGCAATAGATTTTAGAGTCTCTTCGGCTACAGTTAACATGCCGCCTGTCCCGCATGCGCAATCATAAAGCAGATATGTTCCGGATTTGAGTTTGCCCTCAATCGGCAGGAAAACAAGATTAGCCATGAGCCTTACTGCGTCACGCGGTGTCCAATGCTCGCCTGCTTCTTCGTTATTGTCTTCATTGAATTTGCGAACCAACTCCTCAAAAACGGTTCCCATTGCATGATTGTCGATACCTGCAGGCGAAAGGTCTATTTCAGGATCGAGAAATTTTTCAATCAGCGTACCCAAAGCGTCGGCTTTGGAAAGAGTGGAAAGTTGATTACGGAATTTGAAATTTTCCAGAATATCCTGAACGTTTTGCGAAAATCCATTAAGGTAGTCTTCAAAGTCAGCAAGAAGCTGCTGGCGGTTGCCACGAGATTTCAAATCACGCAGCGTAAAACGTGAAGTATTGTAAAATGCCTGACCGGCAGCATCGGCAAGCGCGGTGCGTTGCTCGGTGATACGCGCATTATCGAGCATCTTCTTGGCATCGAGCACTGCCTGCTTGGTCGGTTCGAGAACTGCGTCCATGCGCCGGATGACGCACATCGGCAAAATAACATCGGGATATTTACCGCGCTTGAATAAATCTCTCAGCACGTCATCGGCAATCCCCCAGATAAATGATACGATTTTATTGTGAGTGGCCTGGTCCATTTGGGTTTTCAATCCATTTCATACTTATTACAACACGTGTATCGAAAATATTTTTTATAATGAAATTTTTGACTGCTGAATAATACAACTTCTTGAAAGCATTGCAAGAATAAAATGGGAAGGAGAAAGTATTTCTGAGTGCCGGATATTCACTACGAAATATGTTGTGATAAAAAACAGTTGTGGACTGTTTTCAATATTGTATTGACAGGATGCCCGGAAAAAGTGCATGTATTGACCATCACCGCGGAGGACGAAAAAACAATGTTTACAGGCAAGAAAGTTGCGATTATCGGAGGCGGAAAGATGGGCAGTATTCTTGCCCATGGGATGGTTGCCCGCAAAATTCTTTCCGCGCAGAATATCACCGTAACGGATATTGATCCCGCAAGGCTCGCTGATTTGCGCTCTTCTTTAAAAGTGCAGGTGACCGGCGACAACAAAAAGGCGGTAAAAAATGCCAATATTATCATTTTGGCGGTCAAGCCTCAAAATTTTCCGGAGACCCTCACAGAGATTCGACCCGTCGTCACTCAATCAAAGATGTTTATTTCGATCGCCGCGGGAGTGACAACAGATTTTATTGAAAAGGCGTTATCCAAAACGCCGCGTGTCTTAAGGGTGATGCCCAATGTCGCTGCGATGGTGGGCGAAGGCGCCGCCGCTGTAGCCCGGGGACATTTTGCTAAAAAAGACGACGTGCAATATGCACTGGCGATTTTAAATGCTGTGGGTCTTGCTGTGGAAGTGGATGAAAAATTCATGAATGCCGTTACCGGTTTGAGCGGCAGCGGTCCTGCATACTGTTTTGTAATCATCGAGGCGCTGACCGACGCCGGCGTCCAGCTGGGCCTGACGCGGGATCTGGCCGAGAAACTTGCAGCGCAGACAATGCTGGGTTCGGCACGTCTGTGTCTGACGGGCAAGCAGCATCCCGCACAATTGAAAAACATGGTGACCTCACCTGGCGGCACAACTGCTGTCGGATTAAAAGTGCTGGAGGAAGGAAAGATTCGATCAACGCTGATGGCTGCAGTGGAGGCGGCGGCAAAAAAAGCAAAAGAACTCGCCGGTTGATTAATGGTTCATCAACGGAATAAAAAAAATTTTATAAAAAAATTGATGAAAAGGTGAGAAGAAAAATGGAAGTAGCGGGGAAAGTCATCATCGTTACAGGTGCGGCTTCCGGCATCGGCCGGGGATTATGTCAACGGTTTGCAAAAGAAGGCGCGAAGGCCATCATTGCGGCCGATGTCAATGAACCGGGCGCAAAAGCCGTTGCTGATGACGTTAAGGGTGAAGCCTTTGCCTGTGACGTGCGCAAAGAATCGGACATCATCAGCCTGGCAAAATTTACGGAAAACACGTATGGCCGCATCGATCTATTTTGCTCCAATGCGGGCATTATCGCACTCGGCGGCTATGAAGTGGATAATGAAACCTGGCAGCGCATTTGGGAAATCAACGTGCTGGCGCATGTGTTCGCGGCGCGCGCGGTCATTCCCGGCATGATTCAACACGGAGGTGGCGCGTTCATGATTACAGCTTCTGCGGCGGGGCTTTTAAGCCAGATCGGCTCCCTGCCTTATTCCGTCACCAAACACGCGGCGGTGGGATTGGCAGAAAATCTTTCCATCACGTACGGCGATCAGGGTATCCAGGTCTTTGCCCTTTGTC
>ENA-UOWG01001370-UOWG01001370.1-activated-sludge-metagenome-genome-assembly--contig:-NODE-1370-length-24573-cov-30.873766_pt1 | contig 24573 bp, 27 predicted proteins | sample MGYA00238147_ERZ761563 | MGnify/ENA primary metagenome ERZ761563 (study PRJEB28884, sample SAMN05720216) | anaerobic digester metagenome | isolation source: active sludge of municipal... | reverse complement strand
GCCGGCAAGGGCAACCTGCAGGATGCCTCCAAGATCGGTACCGTGCTCTACAACCGTGGTGTTTCCGCCGCCGTGCTGTCGGTCGAGGCGATCCGCAAGGGTCAGGAAAAGTACGGCAAGGGCAAGGCGCTTAACGGCGAGCAGACCCGCTGGGCGCTGGAAAACCTGAACATTACCGATGCCCGCCTGAAGGCGCTGGGCGCCACTGACCTGTTGCCGGAAATCAAGACCTCCTGCGCCAACCACGAAGGCTCCGGCAAGGTGAAGATCCAGCAGTGGGATGGCAGCAAGTGGGTGCCGGTATCGGGCTGGATCGAGGGTAACAAGGCGCTGATCCACCCGCTGTTCCAAGCCTCCGCCAAGCAGTATGCCAAGGAAAAGGGCATCACGCCGCGCGATTGCGCCAAGGAAATGTAAGGCAAAGGAAGGGGATGGCGAGGGAGAAACATCTCGCCATTTCCCGGGTTCCACGTTTCGGGAACGGCTATGAGTGAATCTGCTACGACCATAGAAACAAAGGCTGGCCCCAGGGTCGACAACTATTTGAGCATCAATAATATCGAGGTCATCTACGACCACGTGATCCTCGTGCTCAAGGGCGTTTCGCTGAACGTGCCGAAGGGCAAGATCGTCGCCCTGCTCGGTGCCAACGGCGCCGGAAAATCGACGACCCTGAAGGCGATTTCCAACCTGTTGCATGCCGAACGCGGCGATGTGACCAAGGGTCTGGTGGAATACAAGGGCCAGCGTATCGATCAGCTGACGCCGAACGAACTGGTCAGGCGCGGCGTCATCCAGGTCATGGAAGGCCGCCATTGCTTCGGCCATCTGACCATCGAGGAAAATCTGCTGACCGGCGCCTACACCCGCCGGATTTCGCGGGGTGAACTGAAGGAGAGCCTGGAAAAGGTTTACCATTATTTTCCGCGCCTCAAGACGCGACGTGCCTCGCAGGCCGGCTACACTTCCGGTGGCGAGCAACAGATGTGCGCCATCGGCCGCGCGCTGATGGCCAAGCCGGAAATGATCCTCCTCGACGAGCCTTCGATGGGGCTGGCGCCGCAGATCGTCGAGGAAATTTTCGAGATCGTGCAGGACCTGAATACCCGCGAACACGTCAGTTTTTTGCTGGCCGAACAGAACACCATGGTTGCCTTGCGCTATGCGGATTTCGGCTACATTCTGGAGAACGGTCGGGTCGTCATGGAAGGCGATGCCGAGGACCTTAGAACGAATGAGGATGTGAAGGAGTTTTATCTCGGGCTGAGTTCGGCCGGCAGAAAATCCTTCAAGGATGTAAAGCACTATCGCCGCCGTAAACGCTGGCTCTCTTAGCGGGTTGCAGTGCGCCGCGCATGGCGGCGTTGTCGGCCGGCTTGTTGGCAGGAGCCAAAGGCGCCGGCCTCCGCCTTGCCCTGTGCGGCTACTTTGCAACCCGCGGGCAGGGTGGGTGTATCGCTGAATACCTGAATTCCACGGTGAACCGGAAAAAACGGAGAAAAATGAAATGAGTTTTTACGATCCTCTCGAAACCCGGGATCCGGAAGAGCGCGAGCAGAATTTGATGGACAAGCTGGCGCGCCAGGTGGCGCATGCCAAGGAAGCGACGAGCCATTATTTTCATGCGCTGGCCGGGATTAATCCGTTCGGCATCGTGACGCGCGAGGCGTTGGCGAACCTGCCGCTGACCCGCAAGCGCGATCTGATCGACCTGCAGAAGAAATCGCTGCCGTTTGGCGGGCTGAATTCGCTGGCGCCGCGCGACGCCAAGCGGGTATTCGCTTCGCCCGGCCCGATCTACGAAATGCAGGGCAAGGACATCGACCCGTGGCGCATGGCGCGTGCGCTCTATGCCGCCGGTTTTCGCCATGGCGACCTGATTCACAACTGTTTTTCCTATCACTTCACGCCCGGCGCCTTCATGTTCGAGGGAGGTGCCCGCAAGCTCGGCTGTCCGGTTTTCCCCGGCGGTACCGGACAGACGGAACAGCAGGTGCAGGCCATCGCCGACCTGCGGCCACAAGGCTATGTCGGTACGCCTTCATTTCTGCGCATCATCGTCGAGCGGGCTGAAGAGATGGGAGTCGATATCAGCTCGCTGCGCAAGGCCTGTGTTTCAGGCGAAGCCCTGCCCACCGTCACGCGCGACTGGTTGCGCGAACGTGGCATCAGCGTGCGCCAGTGTTATGCCACTGCCGACATCGGTGTCATCGCCTACGAAACCGATGCCGAGGATGGGCTCGTCGTCGAAGAAGAATTGCTGGTCGAGATCGTCCGCCCCGGCACCGGCGATCCGGTTGCGCCGGGCGAGGTTGGCGAGGTGGTCGTCACGACCTTCAATGCCGATTACCCGCTGATCCGCTTCGCCACCGGCGACCTTTCCGCCGTTCTGCCCGGCCGCTCGCGCTGCGGGCGCACCAATATGCGGCTCAAGGGCTGGCTCGGCCGTGCCGATCAGACGACCAAGGTCAAGGGCATGTTCGTCCATCCCGAACAGCTGGCCGATCTTGCCCGGCGCCATCCGGAAATCCATCGTCTGCGTCTGGTCGTCGATAATCCCGATGGCCAGGATCGGATGGTGTTGCATTGCGAAACTGAGGGGGGCAGCGAGGCGCTCGCCAAGGCAATGGTCGCCAGCCTGCGCGAAGCCACCAAGTTGCGTGGCGAGGTCGCCTTCTGCGCCGCCGGTAGCTTGCCCAACGACGGGAAGGTGATCGAAGACAGCCGGACGTATTGATTTCGCACGTTGATCCGATGCGATTCCTGCCGGCGCTGATCCTGCTGCTCGTCTTGCCACTGTTTGCCGGTGCTGCCGAGTTGCGCCCATCGGCCCGTCTGGTGGAAGCGGAGCCCGAGCATCTGCAGCCGGGACGTTGCGTGGTCTACGCCGAAAAGGACAGCTTTCTGGCGTCGACCGCAGCGGAATACTACGTGCGCGGGCGGGTACTCGCCGACCGGGTGGTAGAGCGGCGCCTTGTGCGTTGTCCGGAGGTGGCGGGCAGGGATATCGAACATTACAGCCGCGAGGAATTCAACCGTCTGGCCCTGGCCCAGCCCTGTGTGTCGGCGGAGCAATATGCACACGATGTCAAGCTGGGACTGGTGCGCGTGCGGGTAACGGAATGGGAAACGCCGCATGCGCTTCGCACCGCCAACGTCGGGCGCCTTTATCGCGGCATGTTCATCGGGCAGAAGCTGGCAGCCGGCATGGAAATCGAACTCGAAGCCGACCTGCTCGGCGCCTGCGCGCCATGAGCCGGCCGGGGCCGCTGGCCGGCATCCGCATCCTCGACCTGACGCGCCTGTTGCCGGGGCCGGTCGCCACGCTGCATCTCGCCGATCTCGGGGCCGACGTCATCAAGATCGAGGATCCGCAAGTCGGCGATTACGCACGCACGCTGGGCACCGGGCAGGGTGAGGACAGTGCTTATTTCCGGATGGTCAACCGCAACAAGCGCGGCCTGCGCCTCGATCTGAAGCTGGCGCCCGGCGTCGAGGTCTTCATGCGCCTCGCCCGTGATGCCGACGTGGTTGTCGAAAGTTTCCGGCCTGGCGTCGTCGACAAGCTCGGCATCGGCTACGCCGCGGTTGCCGCGATCAATCCGAAAATCACTTATTGTTCGATCAGCGGCTACGGGCAGGATGGTCCCTACCGCGACCTGGCCGGACATGACATCAACTACCTCGGCTATGCCGGCGTGCTCGAACAGATCGGCAGTGCGGGCGGCGACCCGGCTATTCCCAATTTCCAGATCGCCGACCTGCTCGGCGGTTCTATGACCGCGGCCATGGGCATTCTGGCTGCCGTGATCGAGGCGCAGCGCAGCGGTGAAGGCCGTTATATCGACATCTCGATGACCGACAGCGTGCTGGCCCACAGCTATTTCGCGATGCTGCGCCTGAACGACGTCGGTTGCTCGGCGCCGCGCGGCGGCGACCTGCTTTCCGGTGGCCTGCCGTGCTATGCCGTCTATCGTTGTGCCGATGGGCGCTACATGGCGGTCGGTGCCCTCGAAAGCAAATTCTGGAAAACATGTTGCGAACTTCTCGAGCGGCCGGCGTGGGTTGCCCGGCAGTGGGATGGCGCTTTGCGCGCCGAGTTGGCCGCGCTGTTTGCGACGCGACCGCGAGATGTGTGGACGGCGCTGTTCGTTGCGGTCGACTGCTGTGTGACGCCGGTTTTGACGCCCGAAGAAGCTTTACAAAACGAGCAGATCGTCGCCCGTGGCATGGTCTTGCTGAGCGACGGCCTGACGCAGTTTGCGCCGCCGCTGAAACTCTCCGGCCACGAATTCTCGATCCGCTATCAAGCGCCGAAAGCCGGCGAGCACAATGACGAAATTCTCCGTGACGCCGGCTGTTCCGTCGCCGAGATCGATCGCTTCAGGGCAGCAGGCGCGTTCGGCTGAAGCGTGACGCCGGGCCGGTGATCGGGCACACTGGGCAAAGCGCGGATACGCCGTGCCGATAATCGACAAGGGGCCGGAAATCATGACCAGGAATATCGACGAACTCGTGGCGCGCATCCGCGAGTTGCAGGACGAGCTTGAAGAAGAATACCGCCGGACTCGCGACGAGTGGGCCGAGAAGAAGCTCAAACTGGCCGAGGAACTGGTGCGCCAGCAGCGCCGCTACAAGACCAGTCTGTTCCGCTTCATGGTGCGCAGCCGTCTGCTGGTTGTCCTGACCGCCCCGGTGATTTACGCGGGCTGGATTCCCTTTCTGCTGCTCGATTTTTTCGTCACCTTGTATCAGGGCATCTGTTTTCCGGTCTACCGCATTCCCAAAGTCCGGCGTGCCGACTATCTGGTCTTCGGCCGTGAAGACCTGCCTTACCTGAACATCGTTGAAAAATTCAACTGCCTGTACTGCTCTTACGGCAATGGTGTGGCGGCCTATACACGTGAGGTGGCGGCGCGTACCGAACAATACTGGTGCCCGATCAAGCATGCGCGGCGGATTGGTGCGGCGCACGAGCGCTACCCGAAATTTTTCGACTATGGCGACGCCGAGGCTTTTCAGCAGGGGCTGGAGCGGCTGCGCAGACAATACGACGACGTAGGCGGATAGGTGGAGGCTGGCCTTGTGTGCAAGCGGGTCAGGGGCGGTTCGCCAAGATATGAAATAATTGCTGCGAATTAAATTGGCAAGCAATATAATTTACGGCCAAAATTCGCATACCCCTGATCTTGCCAGGCCAGACCGTGAAAATTAAGACCGAGCGTTTTTTTCCCTTGCTGGAAATGGAGGTGTTGCAGCAGTTTCGCCTGATCTATGGCTCATTGCGACAATACTTCCGGCTGGTCGAGGAGCGCTGCGGCATGCCGGGCTCGCAGATGTGGATGCTGCAGGAAGTGCAGCGCAGCCCGGAAATCGGGATCGGCGAACTGGCGGCCCGTATCGGCGTTCATCAGTCGACGGCCAGCCTGCTGGTCGACAAACTGGTGGTCCAGGGCTACCTCAGCAAGAGTCGTCAGAACGTGGATTTGCGACGAGTCGGGCTGTGCCTGACCGAGCGCGGACTGGAAGCGCTGGCTGCCTTGCCGGGGCCGGCCGAGGGTATTCTGCCGGCCGCCCTGGCCGATCTGCCAGAGGTCGTGTTAAAAACTTTGCATATCAATCTTGATGAACTGATTCGTCATTTGCCGGGCAGGGATGATTCATGCACCGGCACGCCGCTTGCCGAAATGATCGAAAGCCGGAAGCTGCAAAATGAGTGATCCGCGCCGCCTGGCTGCCATGCTGGCAGCGTTTTTGATCACTGGTTGTGCGGCCATTGCGCCGGCTCCTGAAGTCGAGCAGGGCGCGAAGGCGCCTGATACCGTGACCATGCCGGCGCTGCCGTCAGGACCGCCGCCGCTGAGCGAGGCACAGGTCATCGCTGCGGTCGACATGGAAAACAGCCTGTTTTTCGACTCCGGCGTCACCGAGATCGACGCGGCCGGCAAGGCGAAATTGCGCGCGCACGCCGAACGCCTGAAGGACGATCCGAAACTGCGCGTCAAGCTGATCGGCTACACCGATGAACAGGGCAGTCGTTCATACAACCTGGCGATTGCGGAAAAGCGGGTGCTTGCCGCCTACGAGGTATTGCGCAGCTACGGGGTTCGCGCGGGGCAGCTGCAACGCCATAACATGGGGGGGGAGAAGGGGCGCAAGTCGTGTCGTTCGGTTGAATGCCGCAAGCTGATGCGGCGTGTCGAACTGGTCTACCTGGATTAAGGCGCGGCCACTCAGCCTTTTCGGCCGAACAGTCCGCGCACGGCTTCCTGCAGGTCGGCCGGCAGCACCACCAGCTTGGCGTTGTCCCGCTCTCCCAGACGCTCCAGCGCGGCGATGTATTTCTCGCCGAGCATGTAGGACATCGGCCCGGTCTGCTCGCCGATCGCTGCAGTGATGCGGCGGATGGCTTCGGCCGAGGCTTCGGCCAGCATGACCTGAGCGCTGGCGTCGCGCTTCGAGGATTCGAGACGCGCTTCGGCTTCGAGAATGGCCGACTGCTTGGCGCCTTCGGCACGGGTCACCACTGCTTTCCGTTCGCGCTCGGCGGCGGCTTGCATTTCCATCGCCTTCTGCATCGACTGCGAGGGTTTGATGTCCTGGATTTCGACCGATTTGACACTCAAACCCCAGTCGACCGCCTCGTCGGCGATGCTTTCGCGCAGCCGCGCCTTGATCTTGTCGCGCGACGACAGCGCCTCGTCGAGTTCCATCTCGCCGACGATCGAACGCAGCGTGGTCATGATCAGGTTGCGGATCGCTTCGGAGAAATCGGTCACGCCATAGACCGCCTTGACCGGATCGGTGACCTTGATGAAGGCGATGGCATTGGTCAGGATCACCGCGTTATCGCGGGTGATGACTTCCTGCTCCTGGACGTCGAGGATGATGTCCTTGGTCACCAGCTGGTAGGCCACCTTGTCAAGGTAGGGGATGACGATATTGAGTCCGGGCTTGAGCGTACCGTGGTATTTGCCGAGGCGCTCGACGATCCATTCCATGCCCTGCGGCACGATGCGCACCCCCTTGGCGACGGTGACGATGACGAAGGCGAGGATCGCCGAAGTGACGATCAGACCGGAATCCATGGGCATCATTTCAACCTCATTATGTCTTGCTGATTTTCAGAAAACTGCCTTCGACGGCCACGACCTTCACCCGCTCACCGGCCGCAATCGCCGTCTCGGCCATGCAGACCCATTCCTCGGAACCGAGCAGCGGCCGCTGAAAGCGCACCTTGCCACGCTGGAACGGGGCGACCGGGCTGACCAGCAGACCGATTTCACCGATCACGTCACCGTCGGCCGTGCCCGCCCTGGTCTTGATGAAGCTCTGCTTGAAAATGCGGAACCAGAGGACGACCATGGTCAGCGAAGCGAGTGTCCAGGTCGCCAGCTGCGCCGTCAGCGACAGGTCGACAGCCAGTGCCAGCAGGCCGACGAACAGCGCGCCAAGTCCGAACCAGACGATGAAGAACGACGGAATGAGCAATTCGGCGAGGACCAGCAGGATGCCGCCGACAATCCAGTGCCACCATTCGGGATGCATGTTGTGTCTCCTTGAGGCAACGAGTATTTCGGGTTTGTGCGGCAGGGTCAAGGCGCAATGTGGTTTTTACGTATATTTGGCGGTCGACCGCAGGAATTAGAATCCGTCCATGCCCACCGCCCTCCAACTTCTCCCCGACTTTGCACTGATCCTGCTCGGTGTCGGCATCCGGCGCTGGATGCATCTCGGCGACCATTTCTGGACCGGAGTCGAGAAGCTCGTTTATTTCATCCTCTTTCCGGCGCTGCTGATCAACGCCATCGTCAAGACCCGTCTCGATCTGGGGGCGGCGTTGCCGCTGCTGGCCACCGCCTTTGCCGCGATGCTGGGCGGCATGCTGCTGGCGCTGCTGCCGCGTCTGGTCATCAAAATTCCGCCGCTGACTTTCGCCTCCTTGTTCCAGTGCGGCTACCGTTTCAATTCCTACATCGCGCTGGCGATCGCCGGCATGCTCTACGGCGCTGCGGGCATCGCCACCATGGGGTTGATTGTCGGTGCCGCGGTGCCGCTCGCCAATCTGGTTTCGGTGTGGATGCTGGCGCGCCATGGCGAAGCCGGCCTGTGGCGCGAAGTGGCGCGCAATCCGTTGATCTGGGGCACCGCTGCCGGTTTTCTCCTGAACCTCGCCGGTTTCTTGCCGCCGCCGCCGCTCCAGGCCTTCCTCGGTCGGCTGGCTGATGCTGCGATCGCCCTTGGCCTGATCACCGTCGGCGCGGCGTTACGCCTGAACGGGACACCGGGCGTGCGCGGCTATTCGCTATGGCTGCTTGGCGTCAAGCTGGTCGCCCTGCCGCTGATCGCGGCCAGCGTCGGTGTGCTGCTCGGGCTGGATGCGATGAATTATCGGGTCGTGGTGCTGTTTGCCGCGCTGCCGACCGCGTCTTCGGCCTATATTCTGGCCATGCGCATGGGCGGCGACGGGCGCAGCGTCGCCTGGCTGATTTCGGCGACCACGCTGGGTTCGATGCTCACGCTGCCGCTGTGGGCAGCGTGGCTGAGCCACTGATTACTTGGTTGTGCGGCGGGCCGGCGCTTTGCGCGCCGCCGGCTTTTTCGCGCTGGCCGCCTGTTCGACGGCTTCGGCGGTAGCTTCTGCCGATTGCTGCATCTGGTCGCGCAATTGCTGCATCATCTGCCAGGGCCACATCGCGGCATCGGAAAATGCATTCTTTTCCGCGTCGACCGCAGCACTCGCCGGGGCGGTCTGGACCGCAGCTTCCGGCGCCGTTTCCGGCGCCATCGCGCGTGCCGATTCGGAGGCCATCTTGCTCATCGCCTGCACCGCACCGAGCGTCGTGCGCTGCATTTCGAGACCCTGAATGGTCATCTGCAGCATCGACAGATTCATGCGCAGCCAGCCTTCGACCGCCTTCATGTCCTTGATGCGCTTGTCGAGTTCGTCGACATCGAAAGTCGGCGTCACCATGCCGGGCATCGAAACGCCCATGCCGCTCCACATGCTGCGCAGGAAAGCCAGCGGGTCATTCATGTTCTGGTTGTCATGAGACATGTTTTTCTCCGTGCGATTGTCTTGTCGCATCTTAAACCACTTTGACAGCAGCAATGTTAGATTGATAAACAAGAGAAACAAGGGGGTCGCGATGCTTAAAGTACTGGTCGTCGAAGACCACGCGCTGGTGCGTGAAGGCTTGGTGCGGCTATTGGCGCAACTCGAGGCCGGGGTCGTGGTGCGTGATTGTGCGGATTTCGATGCGGCGCTCAACTTGCTCGAAACCGAGGACGAAGTCGACCTGGTTCTGCTCGATCTTGCCTTGCCCGGGATCGATGGCTTTGTCGGCCTCGACATCCTGCGCCGTCGCTTTCCGGCGATTCCGGTGGTCGTTGTTTCCGCTTTCGACGACATGCCGACGATTACCCGGGTCATGAACCTCGGTGCTTCCGGCTTCATCCCCAAAGCCTTTTCCGGCGAGGCCTTGCTGGCTGCCTTGCAGCAGGTGCTGGCCGGCAATATCTTTCACCCGGACCGAATCGGTGAAGCTGCGCAGCTCGATGACGAGCAGCCGGTGCCGCCCGCCGCCAAGGGGGTCACAGCCGCCGATGTCGGGCTGACCGAGCGCCAGGCGCAAGTCCTGGCGCTGATGGTGCGCGGCCTTTCCAATCGCGAGATCGCAGAGCGTCTCGAATTGTCCGAGGGAACGGTCAAGATTCATGTGACCGCGATCTTCAAGACGCTTGGCGTCACCAGCCGGACTCAGGCGCTGGTGGCTGTCGCCCGCTACGGCATCGGTTTCGACAAGGTTTTCTGAATCTGCCCGAGCAGTGCACGCAGCTTGGCCGGGCGCAGCGGCAGCGAGAGCGGAAAAACGCCATCCGGCATGATGGTTTCCTTGGTGTCGACCAGCACGATGATCGGTATCGTTGGCGGACAGGCGGCCCGCACGGAATTCGCCAGGCTGGCCAGCGTGACCACGATGGTGGGGCGCGGGATGTCCGGAACCGGGGTGACGATCGAAGGCTGCCAGCTAACTGCGTAATTCCAGGTGCGCATCAGCCCCATCGTCGACTGCAACTGGTCGCCAGGGCCGACGAGGTGAATCGCCACTTCGTTCCCGGCGGGTATCGGCATGGCATTCCCGGTTTCAGGACGTGTTTTGATCAGCAGCCCGAAAACGGTTCCGCGACCGCTGACCGAGCGTAGACGCACCTCAATATCCAAGGCCCGGGCCAGGCGATCGATGATCGACAACCCGAGACCAAGCCCCTTGCCTTGCTCGCGGGCCGGGTTGCCAACCTGGTAGAACTCGGTGAAGATCGCCGCCTGGTGTTCGCTGGCGATGCCGCGACCATTGTCGCGCACCTCGATCAGCACATCGGGACCGCGGCGCCGCGCGGCGACCAGGATGCGGCCACCGTTCTGGGTGTAGCGCAAGGCGTTGGAAAGCAGGTTGGCGAGCATCCGTTCGACCATTTGCGGGTCCGAGTCGACGCACAGGGCAGAGGGCCTGAAAATCAGCGTTTGCTGGCGGTCGACCGCAGCACGCCGGAACGCCGCAGCCAGGCGGTCGAACATCAGCTTCACTGCAAAAGTCCTGATTTCCGGCTTGATCCCGGCGACGTCGAGGCGAGATATGTCGAGCAGCGAATCGAGCATTTCGCCGAGCAGGTTGGTCGAAGTGGTTATCTGTTCGGACAGGCGCCCCAGTTCGTCCGTCCTGCCGCTGCGGATCTGGCGTTGGAGGTCGGCCGTGAACAGCGCGAGCGCATGCATCGGCTGCCGCAGGTCATGGCTGGCGGCGGCAAGGAAGCGGCTCTTGGCACGGTTGGCCTGTTCGGCCTCGTCCTTTTGGGTTGCCAGTTCGTTGGTCGCTTCCTTGACGCGGTCGGCGAGCTTTTCGTGGCTGCTCGCCAGTTCCCGGGTCATCGCCAGCATTTGCAGGACCTGGCGCCGGGCCAGCCAGGCGCCGAGGAGCAGAATCAGGGTGACGACGGCGACCAGCGCGCCCAGTTGTTCGGCACGCGAGCGCCAGCCGACGAGGAGGCTGGCCTCGGGCAGCACGCTAAGGACCTGCAGATCGCTGAAGCCGGGTACCGGCGACAGCGAGGCGATCAGCCCGTTGTTGCGCATCACGCCGGTGGCCGGCAGCCAGCCTTGCAGCTTGCCGCCGTAGAGCACGTCGCGCGCAGTGGCGCCGAGGGTCGGCGACTGCCTGCTGAGATCGGTCGGCCGACAGGTGGCGACGATCTGACCGCCGGCGTTGATGATCACCGACTCGAAGTCGTCGGCAAGGCGGTTGGACCAGCAGAAGTCCTGAAAATAACCGGTCTCGATGGCGGCGAAGGCGATGCCGGCGAAACCCTTGTTGGCATCGTTGATGCGGCGCGCCACGGCATAGGTGTAGCGTCCCGAATTGCGGCCGATGTAGGGGCCGAAGGTGGTTCTCATCTGTCCGGCCTTGAGCGCGGCGAAGTAGGGCCGGTCGCGGACGTTGATGTGCGGTGTCGGGAAATAGGTCGAAATGAAAAGTTGCCGGCCATCGCGGTCGAAGATGATCAGATCGCGCAATTGCGGCAAGCTGTGCGAGTGGCGGGCCGCCAGGTAATTCCAGCCTTGAACGGGCTGCCAGTTCGTCCAGTCATGTGTGTCTTCCGAAAGATCGATGGCAATCTCGCGCAGCAGGATGTCGACTGCCTCGAAGCTGCGTGCAGTGTGCTCGCCGATCATGATGCCGAAATGCTCGACCCGGAGTTCGCCAATTGTCAGCTCGCGTTCGCGGGATGCGATCAGGTCGCCGACATGGGCGGCGACCACGGTGAGCGTGCCGATCAGCAGGATGAGCAGGACCGCGAGGTCCGGGCGACGCTGGATCATCCCGGAAACGGGTAAAGGAACCAGGCGAGAGGCATGACGATGGCGTGCATGATGCGCCACGGCCACGGCTGACGCGCCAGCGTGGCGAAGACGAAGGAGACACCACCAATGGCGAACGCGGTTTCGCGCCACGGCATGGCCTCGGCGGTCCAGCCGAAATACGGCCAAGCCAGCGAAAGTACGAGGATGATCGCCGCCCCCTGCAGGGCCAGTTGGCGATAGGGTGTCAAGGGCATGCCCTGATTCTAAGCCATCAAGGCGCGGGCAGTACCTTTCCAGGATTGAGCAGGTTGTGCGGATCGAGCGCGGTTTTGAGCAGTCGCATGACGTCGACCGCAACGGCGCCATGTTCCGGGATCAGGTATTTGCGCTTGCCGAGGCCAATGCCGTGTTCGCCGGTACAGGTGCCTTCCATGGCGATTGCGCGTTCGACGACGCGCGTGCCGATCCATTCAGCTTCCGCCATGTCTTGCGGATTGTCGCGGTCGACCAGCACGACGAGGTGAAAATTGCCGTCGCCGACATGGCCGAACAGGGCAATCGGAATGCTGACCCGGGCGATGTCTTCGTTGGTCGCGGCGATGCATTCGGCGAGGCGCGAAATCGGCACACAGACGTCGGTCGGGAATGCGCGGCTGCCTGGCTTTAATTGCAGACAGGCGAAGTAGGCGTCGTGGCGCGCCTGCCACAGGCGGCTTCGGTCCTCCGGGTGGGTCGCCCATGCGAAGTTGGCGCCGCCCAGTTCGTCGGCGATGGCCTGCACGGTTTCCGCCTGCTCGGCGACCGCAGCCGGGCTGCCGTGAAATTCGAAGAACAGCGTCGGCGCCTCGGTCAGTGTGGTTTTGCTGAACCGGTTGATCGCCTGCAGCGAGAGCGCGTCGAGCAGTTCGATGCGGGCGACCGGGACGCCGAGCTGGATGGTCTGGATCACCGTCTGTACCGCCGAGTCGATGCTCGGGAAAGTGCACACGGCGGCCGAAATCGCCTCGGGAATCGGGTAAAGCTTCACTGTCAGCTCGGTCATGATGCCGAGCGTGCCTTCCGAACCGACCAGCAGGCGGGTCAGGTCGTAACCGGCCGACGACTTGCGGGCGCGGCCGCCGGTTTTCATGATGCGACCGTCGGCGAGTACGGTCGTCGTTGCCAGCACGTTGTCCTTCATCGTGCCGTAGCGCACGGCATTGGTGCCGGAAGCGCGGGTCGCAGCCATGCCGCCGAGCGTTGCATCGGCGCCGGGGTCGATGGGAAAGAACAGGCCGCTGCCCTTCAGTTCGTCGTTGAGCTGCTTGCGCGTGACGCCGGCCTCGACCACCGCGTCGCCGTCCTCGGCGTGAATGGCGATGACCTGGTTCATGCCCGAAAGGTCGAGCGAGATGCCGCCACCCGGCGCCAGCACATGGCCTTCGACCGAACTGCCGACGCCGTAGGGGATGATTGGTATGCCATGTTCGGCACAGAGACTGACGGTCAACGCGACTTCTTCGGTATTTTCAGCCATGACGACGCCGTCGGGCAGCGCCGGCTGATGGACCGATTCGTCTCGCCCGTGCTGCAATCGCTGCGATTCGCCACACGAGAAACGGGCGCCGAAATGCTCGGCCAGCGCCTGACGCAGCGTCTCCGGCAAGGGGGTGGCGGGACTGTGCTCAGCCATTGGACAGAAAGCGCGTGGCCTGGTCGAGGTCACCCTGGGTGCGACCGTCATAGAGCGCGTTGACGAACTTGCGCCAGACAAGGTCGGGTTCGCCGATCTGGAAGCCGTAGCGATGGGTCCCGGCGAACACAGTGTCCTGAACGCAGCGAACCTGGAGCAGGGCGGTTTCCTGGCGACCGAGCTGGATCACCGCGTTGAGCCAGGTGTCCGCTGGCACCGCCTGGCGGGTACTGGCACGAAAGCCGTAGCGCGAAACCTCGCTGATTTCCATCATGAACGTTATTTCGGCAGCGTCGACCGGCGACAAGCGCCCTGGGCATTTGACCGAGAAGCGCCGGTGCTGGCGGACGACGCGCTCGCGATCATCCTGTGACGGCGGCATTACACGCTGGTATTCGGGCAGATCGTAGATCATGTTCATCAACGTCTTCTTGCGCGCGCTCAGGTTGGCGAACACCTCGGTTTTCCGGTTGAAAAAATAGTCGATCAGTTCCGGGGTCATGACCGGATCGTTGGTCGTGTAGAAACGCCGGTTGGGCAGCTCGATATTGGGCAGGTGCATGGCCACGAAATAATGGTAAAGGTTGTGCCGGAGCGGTCGTTGGTCGTAGTACTTGCGCAGGATTTCCGGCGCGTGCTTGAGATCGAGCGTGGCGCCGACCGCTGGGGCGCCATTGACGAAATCGTAGCTGGGAACAACCTTGCCCGACAGGCGGCGGAAGAATAGTAGCGATTCGTAGGTTTCGATATACCGCGGATGAACCGCGATTACCAGATGCCGGGTATCGAAGAGAACGGTACAGTATTCATACAGAAACTTGATCAGCGGCAGCAGCACCATGCCGCGGAAACCCTGGAAAGCGGGATGGATGGCGAGTGCCGAAACCTCGGCGATATTGCCGCGCTTGGCGCGGACACTGGTCAGGTCAAAAATCCTTTGCAGCGGAAAACCGATGGCGCTTTCGCGAATCAGCGACAGCGTGCCGACCACCTTGCCGTCGAACATCGCGCACAGCGTCGTCGTCGTCGGCAGTGCATGGTAGATCGTCACGCGCATGCCGGAAGCGTCGGGCTTCATGAAGCCCTGGCTGACATAGACGTCGTGCAACAGGCGGAAGCAGGCTTCGAGTTCTTCCCGGGTCTCGGCAATCTTGAAGGTCAGGCGCGGACTGGGGGCCGGATCATAGTCGGCGAAAAAACGCAGGACGCGATAACGCTTGCGACGCGGAAGCACCATCAAAGCCTCACGTGTCGCCCGGTAGATGATATTCTTAACGAACTGTATCGGCCTCATTGCGAATGCCAGAATAATATGGCGCCCTGAAGCCATCATAGCACCTTGTTATTGACAGGACTTCGGCTGCTCCGGACAATCGACTGGCAGGCTTCGTACCATCCCCCCGACAACCCAGGAGAAAAAAACAATGCATGCCAGGCTTTCCGTCGTTGCCCTTTCAGTTGCTGCCGCTCTCGCTATGGGTGCCTGCGGCAAAAACGAAGAACCCAAAACTGCTGCCGCGCCGGCAGCGCCCGCCGCGCCGGCAGCGCCGGCGGCCAAGCCGGTCGTTGTCGTCAAGCTTGGCCACGTGGCGCCGATGACCGGCCCGCAGGCCCACCTCGGCAAGGATAACGAGTCGGGTGCATTGCTGGCGATCGACGAGCTCAATTCCAAAGGCATGGAAATTGGCGGGGCGACGGTCAAGTTCGAACTGCTCGCCGAAGACGATCAGGCTGATCCGAAGCAGGGTTCGATCGTCGCTCAGAAGCTGGTTGATGCCAAAGTCAATGGCGTCATCGGCCATCTCAATTCCGGTACCACCATCCCCGCCTCGAAGTTGTATTTCGATGCAGGCATCCCGCAGATTTCCGGTTCCGCGACCAATCCAAAATATACCCAACAGGGTTTCAACACGGCTTTCCGCGTGATGGCCAATGACGTTCAGCAGGGCAAGGCACTCGGCGAGTTCGCCGTCAGGCAGGGGGCCAAGACGGTCGCCATTGTCGACGACCGCACCGCTTATGGCCAGGGCCTCGCCGACGAATTCCGCAAGGCAGCCGAGGCAGCCGGCATCAAGGTCGTGGCGACCGAGTACACCAACGACAAGGCGACCGACTTCAAGGCCATCCTGACCAAGATCAAGTCCACCAAGCCAGACCTCGTTTTCTACGGCGGCATGGATGCGCAGGGCGGTCCGATGGTCAAGCAGATGCGGGAACTTGGCATCCAGGCCAGCTTTCTCGGTGGCGATGGTGTCTGCACGCCGGAATTCATGAAGCTGGGCGGTGCGGCAACCGAAGGCAACTACTGCTCGCTGCCGGGCATGCCGCTGGAAAAACTGGCCAAGGGACCGGAATTCCGCGACAAGTTCACCAAGAAATTCGGCGCAGAAATCCAGCTTTACGCACCGTATGTTTACGACGCTGTAATGGTGGCGGCCGATTCGATGAAGCGCGCCAATTCGGTCGAGCCCGCCAAATATCTGCCGGAAGTCGGCAAGACAAAATATGACGGCGTGACCGCATTGATCCAGTTCGACGAATTCGGAGATCTCAAGGGTGGCGCGATATCCGTTTATCGCTATCAGGGCGGCAAGCTTGAATATGTCGAGACGCTCGGTGGTGGTAGCGTAAGCGGTGCGGTCGCCGAAGCCGCTCAGGCGACCGGCGATGCTGCCAAGGCGGTTGCCGCTGCAGCGACCGATGCCGGCAAGGAAGCGATGAAGGATGTCGCCGATGCCAGCAAGGATGCGGTCAAAGCCGGTGCAGAGGCAGTGAAGGACGCGGCCGAGGCAACCAAGGCGGCGGTCGAGAAGAAGTAAGGTCGGTTCAGGCTGAACGAAACGGCACCGCAAGGTGCCGTTTGTTTCTGTTACGGTCGACTCGGAAATAATGGATATTTTCCTCCAGCAGATCATCAATGGCCTCGTCCAGGGCAGCATCTATGCTCTCGTCGCACTCGGCTACACGATGGTGTACGGCATCATGGGCCTGATCAATTTCGCCCATGGTGAAGTGGTGATGATCGGCACGCTGGTTGCGATCACGGTTGCCAGCTTTCTCATCAAGGCCGGCGTGCCGGTCGCACTCGCCGGACTCGCCGGCCTGAGTGCCTCGGTGCTCGCCTGCATGGCGCTCGGCTGGAGCCTGGAGCGCCTTGCCTATCGGCCGTTGCGCGGCTCGCCGCGGCTGACGCCGCTGATCACGGCGATCGGCATGTCCATCGTCCTGCAGAATCTGGCGATGATCGTCTGGGGGCGCAATTACATGACCTTCCCGTCGTTGCTGCCCAAGATCAATTTTGAGGTGGCCGGCGCCCACTTCACGGCGGTCCAGGTCGTCATCGTCGTCGTTTCGGCACTGACCATGGGCGCACTGGTGTTCCTTGTCTATCGCACCAAGCTGGGCATGGCGATGCGGGCGACCGCCCAGAACCCGCAGGTGGCGAGCCTGATGGGCGTCAATAGCAACCGCGTGATTGCCGCCGCCTTCGTCATTGGTTCGGCACTGGCGGCGCTGGCCGGTGTCATGGTCGGTTCCTATTACGAAATCGCCCACTATCAGATGGGCTTCATGCTTGGCCTCAAGGCATTCACGGCGGCGGTGCTCGGCGGCATCGGCAATCTTGCTGGCGCGATGGCCGGCGGCATTCTGCTCGGCATCATCGAAGCGCTGGGGGCCGGCTATATCGGCGACCTGACCGGCGGCTTCCTCGGTAGCCATTATCAGGACATCTTCGCCTTCATCGTGCTGATCGTCGTACTGATGTTCAAGCCTTCCGGATTGTTCGGCGAAAAGACCGGAGACCGCGCATGAGCAAGTGGCTGAATCCGCGTTCCGCGCTCGGTATCACGCTGATCACGCTGGCCCTGGTGGCCTTGCCCTTCGTTGCCGCGATGGGTGGGCAGGCGTGGGTGCGTATCCTCAATTTCGCAATTCTTTACGTTTTCCTGGCGCTCGGGCTCAACATCGTCGTCGGCTTCGCCGGTCTGCTCGATCTCGGCTACGTCGCCTTCTATGCCGTTGGCGCCTATGTCTATGCGCTGCTGGCCAGCCCGCACTTCGGGCTGCACTGGCCGTTTTGGGTGATCCTGCCAATCGGTGCGGCGGTCGCCTGCGTCTTCGGGGTGCTGCTCGGTTCGCCGACGCTCAAGTTGCGCGGCGATTATCTGGCCATCGTCACGCTCGGCTTTGGCGAAATCGTCCGCATCTTCATGAACAACCTGAACGCGCCGATCAACATCACCAACGGGCCGCAAGGCATCACGCTGATCGATCCGGTCGCCATCGGACCGCTGAAATTTTCCGGAACCAGCGATTTTCTGGGTTTCGCAATCAGTGGACCGCAGAAGTATTATTTTCTGCTGATCGTACTGGTCATCTTCGTCATCATCATCAATCTGCGCCTGCAGCATTCACGGATCGGCCGTGCCTGGCAGGCCATCCGCGAGGACGAAATCGCCGCCAAGGCGGTCGGCATCAACACCCGCAACATCAAGCTGCTGGCCTTCGCGATGGGTGCCAGTTTCGGGGGCATCGCCGGCGGCATCTTCTCGGCGACCCAGGGCTTCGTCTCGCCGGAGAGTTTCTCGCTGATCGAGTCGATCATGATTCTCGCCATGGTCGTCCTCGGTGGCATGGGCCACATCCCGGGCGTCATCCTCGGCGCGGTGCTGCTGACGGTGCTGCCGGAAGTGCTGCGCTACGGTGTCGGGCCGCTGCAGACGGCGCTTTTCGGAACCATGCTGGTCGACCCGGAAAGCCTGCGCATGCTGATCTTCGGCCTGGCGCTGGTGCTCGTCATGCGCTTCAAGCCAGCCGGCCTGTGGCCTTCGCCCGAGCGCCGGCGCGAACTTCAGGGGGGCGACTGATGGCCGAAACCCTGCTCGCCGCCAAGGCTGTCGCCAAACATTTCGGTGGCGTCAAGGCCTTGTGCGACGTCTCGCTGAGCATCCGGCGCGGTGAAATCTACGGCCTAATCGGCCCCAATGGGGCCGGCAAGACCACGTTCTTCAACTGCATGACCGGGCTCTACATTCCCGATGGCGGCAGTTTTGAATTTGACGGCGCACCGCTGGTCGCCGATGCGCCCCATCATGCGGCGGCGCGTGGCATCGCCCGCACCTTCCAGAATATCCGCCTGTTCGGCAACATGACGGCGCTGGAAAACGTCATGGTCGGTCGTCACGTGCGCACCAGGGCCGGTGTTCTCGGCGCGATATTCCGCAACAAAGCAACTCGTCACGAGGAGGCGGCGATCAGGCGGCGGGCCGAGGACCTGCTGCACTATGTCCGTATCGGCGACCGGGCCGACGATCTGGCGAAAAACCTTTCCTACGGCGATCAGCGCCGCCTGGAAATCGCCCGCGCGCTGGCCACCGATCCGCAGCTGTTGTGCCTTGACGAACCGGCGGCGGGCATGAACGCGACCGAAACCGGGGAACTGCGTACCCTGATCGACGGTATTCGGAGCGACGGGACGACCATCCTGCTCATCGAGCATGACGTCAAACTGGTCATGGGCCTCTGCGACCGTGTCGCCGTCCTCGATTACGGCGCCCTCGTCATCGAGGACGTGCCGGCCGTCGTGCAGAAGGATCAACGCGTGATCGAGGCCTACCTCGGTGCTTGAGGTGACCGGCCTTCATGTCGCGTACGGTGGAATCCAGGCCGTGCGCAGCATCACCTTCCACGTCAATGAAGGCGAAACCGTCGCCCTGGTCGGCGCCAACGGCGCCGGCAAGACGAGCACGCTGAAGGCGATATCCCGGGTCATCGATGCGGTCGGTGGCGACGTTCATTTCTGTGGCGAGAAAATTAGCCAGATCGCCCCGCACGACATCATCCGCAAGGGCATCGCGCTGGTGCCCGAGGGGCGCGGTGTCTTTCCCCGCCTGACCGTCGCCGAAAACCTCGCGATGGGCGCCTTTGTCCGGAATGATGCGGTCGACATCGAAAAAGACCTGAAAATGGTCTATGAATACTTCCCGCGCCTCAAGGAACGCAGCGTCCAGCTCGCCGGTACCCTTTCCGGTGGCGAACAGCAGATGCTGGCGATCGGCCGTGCGCTGATGAGTCGTCCGCGACTGCTCCTGCTCGACGAGCCGTCGATGGGCCTGGCGCCGCTGATGGTCAACAAGATATTCGAGGTCGTTCGCGCTGTCGCCAGCCAGGGTATGACCATTCTGCTGATCGAGCAAAACGCCAAGCTGGCCCTGCAGACCAGCCAGCGCGGTTATGTCATGGAAAGCGGTGAAATAACGCTGAATGGCGAATCCGCGCAATTGCTCGATGACCCGAAGGTGCGCGCCGCCTATCTTGGCGAGTGAGTCGCGCGGATTCTTGGCGGCCAGCCGAAAAGCCCCGTTTGCCGAAAAGCATCGTTTGATGGAAGAGGACGCCAGAAGCGACGAACAGTTGATGCTTGCCTACGGCGCCGGTAGCGCCGCGGCATTCGAGGTTCTGTACGCCCGCTGGCGGCGCCAGATCTACCGGTTTCTGGTTCGCCAGTGCGCCAGCACTGGCACCGCCGACGAGTTGTATCAGGATGTCTGGTTGCGGGTGGTCAATGCCCGTCGTCAGTACACGGTGACGGCAAGCTTTTCGACGTGGCTCTTTCGTATCGCCCGCAATCGCCTCATCGACCACTGGCGCTCGGAGAGCCGGAAGCCTGTCGTTGAGATGGCCATGGCGGATGATGACGAGGCTGACCCTTTGGACAAGGTCGCGGCACCGGATGAACTGCAACCGGAGAAGATCATGGAGAGAAAAGATCGGGCGCGCCTGTTGATTGATGCCGTCGAAGCGCTGCCCGACGTGCAGCGCGAAGCTTTCCTGCTGCACGAAGAGGGTGGCCTGACGATCGACGAAATTGCCATGTTGACGGATGTCGGCCACGAAACGGCCAAAAGCCGCCTGCGTTATGCGATGACACGGCTACGTGTGCAATTGGAGGAATGCAGACCATGACAGCTGGCCACGACGACGAGGTACAGAAAATCTACTGCGAAGGTTCTGCAGAAGAACCGCCGGTTGCGATCGATCGCGCCATTCTCAAGGCGGCTCGGGAAAGCGTCGCGCCCGCTCCGAAGCCGCAGATACCCTGGTGGTTGCGTTTTGCTTTGCCGCTGCAACTCGCCTTTTCGGTCGTGCTGGTGGCCATGCTGGCGCTAACCGTGGACCGGAATCCGCAGGATGCCCCGGCACTGACCGACAGCGCAGAACCACGTCAGGGGCAGGGTTCACCAGCGAACGAGGCCGAGGCTCGCCTCTCTGCGCCACAAGCATCGAACGCGCAGGCGCGCCAGGTTGAGCGGAAAATGGAGGCAGCCCCGGTGGCACCGCGCGTGCCGGGGAAAGTCCAGGGCGATTCCGCCGAGAAGGCGCTGGCAGGGGATATTGCCGCCCCTGCCGGTGTGCAGTCGTCGGAGGCCGCAAGCCCGTCCGACTGGCTGGCGGCCATTGAGCGCCTTGCCGCTGCTGGGGAAAAGGCCGCCGCCGGCGTCGAGCTTGCGGCATTCCGCAAGGCATATCCCGACTACACGGTTCCCGAGCGACTCGAAAAAATGCTTACGCCTTAACCCCGTTGGCGGTGGCCCATCGTTTGCATGGGTGCAGCCAACCAACTCAAGGAGCAAGCCATGAAGTCCACTCTATCCCTTCTCGCCGCAGCGTTTTTCGGCTGTACCATCACGCCCGCCGATGCCGCGCTGGTCGCCGATCTGTCGATCATCAACCGGAGTACGGGCGAACGCCTGCCAACCTATCGGCACGGCGGCAAGCTCTATGTCGCCGGCAAACCCGGCGACCGCTATGCGCTTGAACTCAGCAACCGCACTGGCGAACGTTTGCTGACGGTGGTTTCGGTCGATGGTGTCAATGTCGTTTCCGGCGAAACTGCGGCACACAGCCAGCGCGGCTATGTTCTCGCGCCGCAAGGTTCGGCGGAGGTTGCCGGCTGGCGCAAGTCGAGCCAGGAGGTCGCCGCCTTCTACTTCACGGCCTTGCCGGATTCCTATGCCGCACGCACCGAACGGCCGGCGAATGTCGGCGTGATCGGAGTGGCCGCTTTCCGCGAATACCGCGAGCCGGTCATCACCAGCGAAGAGAACATCGCTGGCGGATCGCGCATGGGTGCCGCTCCGGGCGCCCCTGCTGCGAACAAATCCGAAGCGAAACGCAGCGTCGACGCTGCCGAAAGGCTTGGTACCGGGCACGGTGAGCGGCTCAACGCGCCTGCTCGCCAGGTCGAGTTCCGCAAGGCGAGCGCGCGGCCCGACGAGATCATTACGGTCTACTACGATTCGTTCGATAATCTGCGGGCGCGGGGAATCATCCCCGGGCTGCGCCAACGGCCGACGCCGAATCCATTTCCGAGCGATCGCTTCGTTCCCGACCCTTCATGACGGACGAGACGAAGCATCTCCTTCCGGATGCGGATTTTAGTTGCATCAAACGTTTCGTGGCCGCTGCAGGCGATAATGGACGCCTCGTTTCGACAGGATTCATTCATGACCTTCCGCCATTCCCTCGTCTTGCTGCTTGCCGCATGTATGGCCAGCGCACTTCACGCCCAACCGGCCAAGCCGGCCGACAACGTACCCAAGCTGGCCTACGGCCAGTTGATGAAATACAACGACAAGCTCGTCTTCTCGCCCTGTCGCGACCCCAGCTATTCGACGATGGAAGACATTTCCCAAGGGGGGGCGGTGACCAAGGCGCTGAACAGCGTCGGACTCGACGCCGGCAAGAAACTCTACGTCGAGTTGCTGGCGGTCATCGAGGGCGGCATCATGAAAGTATCCGCCGTCAATCAGGCACGTACCGAAGGGCACTGTCAGCTTCCCGGTGCCAACCGCGAATCGTGGCGGGCCGCCGGAAACGAACCGGGCTGGCTGCTGGCCATCGGCAATGAGGCCGTGGCGCTCAAGCGTCAGGACAAACCGGATGTCAGGATCCCCTACGCGGCACCGACGAGCGAGGGCGGCGTCACCAAATTCAACATCGTCACCGAAGCGACGCGAATGACGATCCGATTTGAAAATGTCCTGTGCAGCGACACGATGGCCGATTCCATTTTTGGATGGACGGCGACCGTCGAGGTCAATGGCCAGACGCTAAAGGGCTGCGCCTGGCAGCGCTAGCCGGTTTTCAGCCGCCAAGGGTGTCGATCAGCGCGAACAGCCGGCGATAGAAGTCGGGATCGGCGATCGTTTCTTCGCCGACCTTGACCAGCACATCCTTGTCGCCCTTCCAGGGCAGCGATATCGAGCCGATGCCGGCGACGCTGACGCCGGCGCTGGAGCCGCTCGCTTTCAGCTCGTAGCGGGTTTGCAGCGCATTGACGTAGAAGCCGGTACCAAGCTTGCTGGGCAAGCAGACCAGCGTGATGTTGATCTTCATCACATAATCTGGCTGTGGCTGGAAGAGTTTTTCGCCGTGTATGGTCTGCGGCTTCGAGTCATCGACCTGGTAGCCCTGGCTGAGCAGGGCCCGGCGACCAAGTTCGCAGGCGACCGCCGGCTCCTTGGTGCTCCAGTAGCGGAATGGCGCATCGGCGTCGAAGGTTTCCGAATTGTAGGCTGGCGGTGGCGGCGACGCGCAGGCGCCGAGCAGGAGGCAGCAACTCAGCGCCAGCAGTGTCGATCGCGGCATCTGCTGAAGACTCAGTTGGCGGCCAGGGTGAAAGCGTCGGCGAAAAATTCTTCCTCCGGCAGTCCGCAGTCCTTGACGAAGTCGCGGCGCGCCGCGTCGACCATGGCCGGGGCACCGCAGGCATAAACCTGATGTCCGGAAAGATCCGGAAAGTCGGCCATCACTGCCTGGTGCACGAAGCCAGTGCGTCCCGACCAGCGATCTTCGGCGGTCGCTTCGGAAAGCACCGGAACGTAACTGACATTGGCGTGTTCCGCCGCCCATTGTTCGGGCAGGGCGTTCTGATATAGATCGGCACGCGTCCGGGCGCCCCAGTAGAGATGCATCGGGCGCGCGCATTTCTCGGCGATGGCGTGTTCGACGATCGCCTTGATCGGCGCGAAGCCAGTGCCGCTGGCGAGCAGGATCATCGGCTTCGGCGACTCTTCGCGCAGATAGAACGTGCCATGCGGTCCGTTGATGCGCAGGATGTCGCGTACCTTCAGTGACGAAAAGACCTGATCGGTAAACACGCCGCCGGGAATATGGCGGACGTGCATTTGCAGCAGAGCGTCGTCATGTGGCGCATTGGCCAGCGAGAAGCTGCGGCGCTTGCCATCCTTGAGCAGCACCTCGACGTACTGGCCGGCGAGGAACTGCAGGCGTTCGCTGGCCGGCAATTTGAGATGGATGGCCATGACATCGGGGGCCAGGCGCTCGATTTTCTCGATGCGCGAAGGTAGCGTCTTGACCGGGATGTCGCTGCTCGAACCGAGTTGCCGGCATTCCAGCGTCAGATCGGATTGTGCCGTGGCGCAACAGAAAAGCGCCAGGCCGGCGGCTTTTTCTTCGTCGCTCAGGGCGTGCGCCTGGGCCTTCCCGTAATCGACGCTGCCAGCGAGCACTTTTCCCTTGCACGAGCCGCAGGCGCCATCGCGGCAGCCGTAGGGCATGGTCAGGCCCTGGCGCAGGGCCGCGTCAAGGACGCTTTCGTCATCTTCGGCGACAAACTGGCGGCCGCTCGGCTGAACGGTAATCTGGTGGCTCATCATTTCCTCATCGTCGTCGGCTACAATGCCGGCGTGCAAAAAATACTGATTGTCGGTAGCGGGGACGTGGCCCGCCGTATTCTTGTCCGTCTTGCCCGCCATTATCGCGTTTTTGCCATGCTGCGCGATGCTTCACGGGCGCCAGCCTGGCGTGCTGCCGGTGCGCAGCCGGTGCTGGCCGACCTCGACGATCGCGCCAGCCTGCATCGCGTTTCCGGGCTCGCCGACTGCGTGCTGCATTTGGCGCCGCCGCCAGGTGTCGGGCGGCGCGACCAGCGCACGCGCAATCTGCTGGCAGCTTTGGGCAAGGGCAAAAGTCTACCACGACGCCTGATCTACGTTAGCACCACCGGCATCTACGG
>ENA-UOWG01001367-UOWG01001367.1-activated-sludge-metagenome-genome-assembly--contig:-NODE-1367-length-24580-cov-40.536840_pt1 | contig 24580 bp, 19 predicted proteins | sample MGYA00238147_ERZ761563 | MGnify/ENA primary metagenome ERZ761563 (study PRJEB28884, sample SAMN05720216) | anaerobic digester metagenome | isolation source: active sludge of municipal... | reverse complement strand
AACTTAATTAAAAGTTTTCAGACCCATCAAACCGACACGGGCTCCAGCGAAATCCAAGTGGCCCTTTTGAGCGAGCAAATTGAGGAATTAACCAAACACCTCAAAAAACATCACAAAGACCACAATTCCCGCCGCGGTTTATTGAAAATGGTATCCAAAAGGAAAAAACTCTTGGATTATTTAAATAAAACTTCTAAGCGCCGATATAACGCCTTAATCAAAAAATTGGGGCTGAAGAAATAATCGGAGCTTTATATTTACATATGGTAATGAAACATAAGGAACAGAGAGTAGCGATTTTTTTTGATATTCAGAATCTCTATCATTCGGCAAAAAATATTTATCAGGCGCGCGTTAACTTCAAAGAGGTTCTAAAGGCCGCTTTGGCCGGCCGTAAACTCATCAGAGCGATCGGTTATGTCGTTAAAAGTGAAACCGCCGAAGGCGAAAGTTCGTTTTTTGACGCTTTGGAAAAAATCGGCATTGAATTAAGAATGAAAGATCTGCAAGTCTATCCCGGCGGCTTTAAAAAGGCCGATTGGGATGTGGGCATGGCCGTAGACGCCATCCGTCTGAAAGATTCGGTGGATGCGATCGTTTTGATAACTGGCGATGGAGATTTTGTTCCGTTAATTGAATATCTGAACGGCTTAGGTAAACAAGTAGAAGTCATTGCCTTCGGTCGAAGCGCCTCAGCAAAAATCAAAGAAGAGGCGGATGAATTCTTTGACTTAGAAAGCCAGCCGGGAAGATTTTTAATTAGCTCGAACTTAACAAAAAAACGTCAAATAAAATAATTTCCGCCTGAGGCGGAGCAAAACTGAGAAGGGTCAATTAAGGGTAGGGCTGAAGAAAAAGCATTTGTCAGCAAATAAACCAATTCTTTTTCTTCTGCCTTAAGCATTCACTCTTTTCGGGAAAAATTCACCCTGTTGAGTAAAAAATTTAATTAATTTAAATTTTTATTAATAATTTCATTATCATTAGAATAATGAGATTATTAATACTCAACGGGGTAAAAACATAAAAATATGGAGGAAAAGGTTTTCTCAGTTGATAATTTGGCTAATCGGCCCTTAAAAATTAGAATTTCTAATTTGGCCGAACAAGCCAATAGTTCGGTTGTCGTTCAATACGGCGACACCACGGTTTTAGTCACAGCGACAATGGCCAAACAAGATCGGCTTGGCCTTGATTATTTTCCGCTGACCGTTGACTACGAAGAAAGGTTTTATGCGGCAGGAAAAATCTTAGGCAGCCGTTTTGTCCGGCGCGAAGGCCGACCATCAGAAGCGGCTATTTTAACCGGCCGCTTGATTGACAGACCAATCAGGCCGCTTTTTGATCACCGGATGCGCCGCGAAGTCCAAATCGTGGTCACGGTGCTTTCAATTGACAGTGATAATGATCCGGATTTTGCCGGCTTGTTAGGCTCTTCCGTGGCCCTGGGAATATCCGATATTCCCTGGAACGGCCCGATTGCCGGAATCCGCATTGGAAAAATCGGCGAGAAATTCATCATTAACCCCACCTATGCCGAAAGAGAAAAGGGTGAATTTGATGTTTTCGTCAGCGGCACTGAAGATAAAATTAATATGTTAGAAGTGGCGGCCAAAGAAACTCCGGAAGAAGTGGTGGTTCAGGCTTTTAATCTGGCTCAGGAAGAAATCAAAAAACTGGTTCAACTACAAAAAGAAATATTCTCAAAACTAGCCAAGCCTAAGGCGACGGTGGAATTAAAAGAACCGGCTCCGGAATTCAAAGAGAAAATTAATACTTTTTTGGCCAACCGCTTGGAAGATGCGCTTTACGGCACGGATAAAATGACGAGACAAGTTAAATTGGATAATCTTAAAAAGGAAATGACCGAATGGCTAAAAACCGAGGAAATTGAAGAAACGCAAATACACGAGGCTCACTCCCTTTTAGAAGACGCAATTGACGAAGCGGTTCATAAAAACATTCTGGAAAAAGACAAACGGCCGGATGGCAGAAAATTGAATGAACTTCGACCAATCAGCTGCGAAGTCGGATTTTTACCCAGAGTCCACGGCTCGGCGATTTTTACCCGCGGCAATACCCGGGCCCTTTCCAGTATCACCTTAGCCGCGCCCTCTCATGAATTAACTATTGAAACAATGGAAGTGAGCGGATCTAAAAGATTCCTGCATCATTATAATTTTCCGCCGTTTTCCGTGGGCGAAACCGGTCCGATGCGCGGTCCAGGCCGCCGGGAAATCGGCCACGGCGCTTTAGCGGAAAAATCTTTGTTGCCGATTATCCCCAATAAAGAACAATTCCCCTACACTATCCGCGTAGTTTCGGAAATTCTGTCATCCAACGGTTCTTCTTCAATGGCTTCAGTTTGCGGCTCATCTTTGGCCTTGATGGATGCCGGCGTACCGATTAAGACTCCGGCTGCCGGAATCGCCATGGGACTGATGCTTGATCCCAATAACGACGAAAAAGGCTACAAAATCCTGACTGACATCCAGGGACCGGAAGATCATTACGGCGATATGGATTTCAAAGCCGCCGGCACCAAAAACGGCGTTACTGGCGTACAAATGGATGTGAAAGTTCAAGGCGTAACCATTAAAATCCTCAAAGAAACTTTGGATCAAGCTAAAGAAGCCAGAAGGCAAATTCTGGAAAAAATTAACGCCGTTATCAGCGAACCGCGCAAAACCTTGTCTCCTCTGGCGCCAAAAATTAAAATTATTAAAATTAATCCCGACCAAATCGGCCAAGTCATCGGCTCAGGCGGAAAAACCATTAAAGATATAATGGAAAAGGCTAAAGTGGAAATTGACATTGATGATGACGGCAGTGTCTTTGTCACGGGCTTGGAAGACGCGGGCGTGGAAATGGCTTTGAAAATGGTGGAATCAATAACACACGAATATAAGGTTGGAGAAATTGTGGAAGGAACAGTTTCCAAAATTCTTGATTTCGGCGCGGTAATTGATTTGGGGCCAAGCAAAGACGGCTTGCTCCATATTTCGGAATTAGCTTATTACCGCGTGGAAAAAGTTGAAGATATTGTCAAAATGGGCGAAACTGTCAAAGTGAAAGTAATTCGCGTTGATCCGGATGGCAGAATCGGCTTGTCGCTCAAAGCGATGACGCCGGCTCCGGAAGGAAACGGACCAGAAATGAATTACAGCCGGCGCGAACCATCTTCCCGGCCCAACCGCCGCAGTCCCAGACCGAGAAATAGATTTTAAAGCTGAAAGACAAAAAAACCGTAATCGCATTATGCGATTACGGTTTTTTAATAATCAATTATCAATTACTTTTCCGGCTTTTTCTCTTCTTTTTTATGATAACCAGTGCCAGCGGGAATTAAGCGGCCGATAATAACGTTTTCCTTTAAGCCGCGCAGAGGATCAACTTTTCCTTCAGTGGCAGCGGAAACCAAAATCCTGGTTGTTTCCTGAAAAGAAGCAGCGGACAGAAAACTATCGCTGGCTAAAGCCGACCGGGTGATGCCAAGCAAAAGCTGAACCGCTTTGGCTGGTTTTTTACCCAAGGCTTTTAATTTGCGATTGTCTTCAATAAAGCGGGAGCGGGAAACCACTTCGCCAACCAGAGACTCGCCTTCGCCCTGATCTTTCACTTTCACCCGTGAAAACATCTGCTTCACAATGAGCTCCAAATGTTTATTGTTGATATTAACGCCTTCGGAAACGTAAATTTTCTGAATTTCCCGCATAATATAATTTTCCACGGTCCGGCGATTGGTGGCTTTCAGCAATTCTTTAAGCTCAAGCGGACCCTCGCACAGCCTGGTACCGGCAGTTACTTTGTCACCAACATTAACCAGCACCTTAGCCCGTTTATTCATGGAATAGGTAAGAACTTCTGCTTTTATTTTTTTGAATTTTTTGGTCTTTTTGGCGTTTTTCTTAAGCTCAGCGTCGGGCTTGAGCGTTAAAACCGCTTCTTTTTCGTTTTCATCAATACTGATGACCACGCCATCAACTTCGGCCAGAGCCGCTTTATTCTTGGGCGGCCGCACCTCAAACAACTCTTCAATTCTCGGTAAACCGTGAGTAATATCCAAACCCGCGACGCCGCCGGAATGGAAAGTTCTTAAAGTAAGCTGAGTGCCCGGCTCGCCAATGGATTGCGCGGCAATGATGCCAACGGGTGTGCCAATTTTAACCGGATGATTATAGGCCAAATCATAGCCGTAGCACTTGGAACAAACTCCCCAAATGCTCTTGCAAGTCAGGGGCGAGCGCACCGTGACGCTCGTCACTTCAGAAACTTCAATCAATTTGGAAGTTATTCGATCAATAAATTCTCCAGCTCGGACAACAGTCTTTCCTTTAATTTTAATATCTTCCAGAGGCACGCGAGAGAACAATCTGTTGGAAAAACTAAAGCCAAAATCTTCGCCGTCCTTTCTGTTGATGACAACGCCTTCTTTGGCGCCACAATCGTCTTCGGTAATCAAAACATCCTGAGAAACATCAATCAAACGCCTGGTCAGGTAACCAGCGCCGGCAGTTTTCAAAGCCGTATCGGTAGAGCCTTTACGCGCGCCGTGACTGGCATTGAAATATTCCAAAACATTAAATCCTTCCTTGTAAGAAGATTTAACCGGCAATTCAATAATGTCGCCTTGCGGACTTTGCACCAAGCCCTTCATACCCATCATCTGGTTCACCTGAGTTAAAGAGCCGCGGCTGCCGGAATCAATAATGGCAAAAACCGGACCGTAAGTATCCAAGGCCTTGCTTACAATCTTGGAAATATCAGAAGTAGCCTGCTCCCAAATTTGAATAACGTGGCTTTTTCTTTCGTCATTGGTGAGCAAGCCCTCGTTAAATTGCTCATCCACCTTAGCTACCTCTGCCAAGGCCTTCTGAATGATTTTTGGCTTGTCAGCCGGAATTCTAACGTCGCTCATGCTCCAGGTAATGCCGGAACGGGTGGCATATTGGAATCCCAAAGCTTTGATTTTATCAATAATCTCAACGGCTTTTTCCAAGCCGACCTTATTAACTATGAATTCGGCTAATTTCTGGATAAATTTCTTGTTAATAACTTCGTTAATGAAAGGAAAATCAGCGTCAAAAATGTCATTGAAAATCAAACGGCCGACGGAAGTTTCAATGAGCGAGTTGACCGGAGAATTTTCCGTCTTTAGGGCGCCAGCTTCAACTTTCAAAATAGAAGATCTGGGGTTAGGCACTTTTATCTTCGCTTTCAAATCAATAAAGCCGCTGTCATAAGCCAAAGAGGCTTCACTGAAAGAAGAGAGTATTTTCCCTTCTCCTTTGGATTTTTCCTGAAGCTTAGTCAGATAATAGCAGCCAAGCACGATGTCTTTGGTGGGATCAATAATCGGATCGCCGCTCGCTGGCTTCAAGAAATTGTGAGAGGAAAGCATCAACTCTCTGGCTTCCTTTTGCGCTTCCTGAGTCAGAGGTAAATGAACAGCCATTTGGTCGCCGTCAAAGTCGGCGTTAAAAGCCGTACAAACCAAAGGCGGAATGCGAATGGCAAAATCTTCAATCAACAAAGGTTGAAAAGCCTGAATACCCAAACGATGAAGCGTCGGGGCGCGATTTAAAAGCACTAAGCGGCCCTCAATCACTTCTTCCAGAATCGCCCACACCTCAGCCGGGCCCTGATCAATCAGCTTATTGGCTCCGCGGATATTGTGAACGATTCCTCTTTCAATCAATTTATTGACGACAAAAGGCCGGAATAATTCCAAGGCCATTCTCTTGGGCAAACCGCATTCGTTATGGTGCAATTCCGGCCCCACGACAATGACCGAACGACCGGAATAATCAACCCTTTTGCCCAGAAGATTCTGACGAAAACGGCCTTGCTTGCCTTTCAAAATATCGGCCAAAGACTTGAGCGGCCGACGCTGAGCCGTCATCTGCATCTGCGAATCCCGGGCGGCATTATCCAAAAGCGCATCCACCGCTTCCTGCAGCATTCTTTTTTCGTTGCGGATGATGACCTCCGGCGCATTCAGCTCCATTAATTTTTCCAAACGATTGTTACGATTAATAACCCGACGATAAAGATCATTCAAATCGGAAGTGGCAAAACGACCACCATCCAAAGCCACCATTGGTCTTAAATCCGGCGGCAAAACCGGCAAGACCGTCAAAAACATCCATTCCGGCCGAAGATTATTTTTTATAAATGATTTGGCTAATTTAAAACGATAGATTATTTTTTTCTTATCAATCAAAGAGGCATTGGCCAATGATTTGAACAATTCTTTCTTTAACTTTTTCAAATCAATTTCTTCCAACAGCTTACGAATCGGTTCACTGCCAATACCAGCCTCAAAAATGTGGCCGTATTTTCTGCTCAGGTCCAAATATTCAATCTCTGAAAGAATCTTCAAAGGCTTCAAACCGATAATCTCATCACGGCGACGCTGGTAAACGGTATTGAGGACGGATTTCTTTTCGCCTTTCTTCTTAGATTTATATTCGCGCTCCAAATCTTCCAGAGCTTTCTTTTTCGCTTCTTCATTAACGCTGATGACAATATAGGCGGTGTAATAAATAACCCGCTCCAAATGTTGCTGAGGAATGCCCAAAAACATCCCAATCCGGGAAGGAATACTCTTCAAAAACCAAATATGGGCAACCGGGCAGGCTAATTTGATGTGTCCCATCCGATCGCGACGAACAATGGACCGCGTCACCTCTACTCCACATTTATCGCAAACCACGCCCTTATAACGAATACGACGATACTTGCCGCAATAACATTCCCAGTCTTTGGTGGGACCGAAAATCCTTTCGGAAAAAAGACCATCTTTTTCCGGACGCTGAGTGCGATAATTGATAGTTTCCGGTTTGGTCACCTCACCGTGACTCCAAGAAATAATCACCTCGGGCGAAGCTAATTTTAATTTTAGAGCTTGAAAATCTTCTGGTAGCATAAATTTATTCTTCTTTCGCCACTTCGTTAAAGGTAGCGGCTACTTCTTTATTAGCTGGTTTCTCTTCGGCCTTTTTTTCTTTAACCGGCTCTTTGACGCCTAACAACTCAATGTCCAGAGCCATGCTTTTCAACTCATTGATTAAAACATAGAAAGAAGCGGGGATATTGGGACTCTTAAATTCTTGGCCGCGGACAATCGCTTCATAAGCCGCTACCCTACCCATCACATCATCGGATTTAATGGTCAGCATTTCCTGCAGAGTGTAAGCAGCGCCATAGCCTTCCAGGGCCCAGACTTCCATTTCACCGAAACGCTGTCCGCCTAATTGCGCTTTGCCGCCCAAAGGCTGCTGAGTAATCAAGGAATAGGGACCGATGGAGCGCATATGCAATTTATCTTCCACCATATGAATCAATTTCATCATATAAATCTGACCCACCATCACTTTCTGATCAAACGGCTGACCGGTCCGACCGTCATACAAAACGACCTTGCCATCTTCCGGCAGTCCAGCTGATTTCAATTCTTGATTAATTTCCTCTTCAGTGGCGCCGGCAAAAACCGGAGTAATCGCCCGATAACCGAGCTTAGAAGCGGCCCAGCCCAAGTGCGTTTCCAAAATCTGACCAAGGTTCATACGCGAAACAACGCCCAAAGGATTCAAAATGACATCCACTGCCGTGCCGTCTTCCAAATGAGGCATATCCTCTACCGGAACAATCTTGGAAATAACCCCTTTGTTGCCATGACGACCGGCCAATTTATCGCCAGCCATAATATGGCGCAACTGAGCGATTTCAATCTGGATTCTTTTAATGATGCCGGGCTCCAATTTGTCGCCGCGATCCCGAGAAAAAACCTGAATGCCGACCACCCGACCGCGCTTACCATGTTTCAAAACCAAGGAAGTATCTTTGACATCTCGAGCTTTCTCGCCGAAAATTGCCCGAAGCAATCTTTCTTCAGCGGTCAAATCAGTTTCGCCCTTGGGCGAAATCTTTCCAACTAAAATATCTCCCGCATTGACTTCAGCTCCAATCCGAATAATTCCTTCCTCATCCAAATCTTTTAATTTTTCCAAAGAAACGTTCGGAATATCCAAAGTGGTGATTTCCGGACCCAACTTAGTATCACGCACATCGCAATAGAAATCTTCAATGTGAATAGAAGTAAACTTGTCCTCGCGCACCACTCTTTCCGAAAGAATAACCGCGTCTTCGTAGTTCGCACCTCCCCAAGAAATAAAGGCAACCAGCAAATTTTTCCCTAAGGCCAAAACGCCGTGATCAGTCAACAAGCTGTCGGCGATTACATCGCCTTTTTTAACTTTCTGATTTTTTACAACAATCGGCCGCTGGGAAATACAAGTGTATTGGTTCGCGCGCACAAAATTGCGCAAACGATAATTAACAAATTCAGCGTTGCCTTTCTTGCCAGAAACTTTGATTTTAACATGGCTGGCATCCACTTCGTAAACTTCACCGTCAACATCAGTCGGAATAACCTGACCCGAATCGCGCGCCGCTTTTTCTTCCAATCCCGTGCCCACTAAAGGGGCTTCGGATTCAAGATAGGAAACGGCCTGCCGCTGCATGTTAGAGCCCATCTGAGCCCGGTTGGCATCGTCATGTTCCAGAAAAGGAATAAGGCCAGCGGCAACGCTGCCGATTTGGAAAGGAGAAACATCAATGAATTGAATGGATTTAGCCGGATAAAAACCGGGTTCGCCGCGAAAACGCGCCTCCACTTCATTCTCCAAAATGCGTCCGTCCGCCGCCATCTTGATTCCGCTATGAGCAATGTAATATTTTTCCTCTTCCCAGGCGTCCATATAAACCACTTCGGAAGTGACGTGGCCGTGCTTGACTCGAAAATACGGCGTTTCCAAAAAACCAAAATGATTAACCTTGGCAAAGGTAGCCAAATAGCTAACGAGACCGATGGTCGCACCTTCGGGAGTTTGAATCGGACAAATGCGTCCATAGTGAGTGTGGTGAACGTCGCGCACCTCAAACCCCGCCCTCTTGCGAGTCAAACCGCCCGGACCCATAGCAGAAAAACGACGTTTATGTTCCAGTTCGGCCAAAGGATTTTCTTGGCTCATAAACTGGGAAAGCTGCGAGGTGTTGAAAAATTCCGAGACGACGCCCATCATCGGACGAGAATTGATAAGTTGTGCCGGCACTAAAGTAAAAATATCATAAGTGGACATCCGGTCCTGAATAATACGGCGCATCCGGGCCAGACCAATCCGCAAACGATTTTGCAACAGTTCGCCCACTGCCCGAATCCGACGATTGCCCAAATGGTCAATATCGTCCGGCTCGGCCTTCTCGTCATTATTAGAACTGATGATAAATTTCAAAATAGCAACCAAATCGGTGATGGTTAGCAAATGTTCGGTAGACACGCTCTTATCCAAACCCAAGCGCTGATTAAGTTTATATCTTCCCACCTCGCTTAAATCGTACCGGTCCAGACGGAAAAACATACCCTCAATCAAGCCGCGAGCATTCTCAGCCGTGGCCAAGTCGCCCGGCCTGATTCTCTTGTAAATCTCAATAAAGGCCTCGTCTTGGCTCTTGGAAATATCTTTTTTCAGGGTTTTTTCAATAAATTTTATTTCACCAGTATCTACATCTTTGAAAGCTTTGAGAATTTCATCATTAGTGGCTAAACCAAAAATCTTCAATAAAACCGTGGCCGGCACCTTTCTCTTCCTGTCAATTTTTACATAAATAGCGCTGTCGGCATCAGTTTCAAATTCCAACCAGGCACCCCGATTAGGAATAATCTTGGCGCCGAACAATTTCCGGCCTCGCGTCATAGCAGCGTTAAAATAAAGGCCGCTGGAACGAATAATCTGGGAAACCACCACTCTTTCAACTCCGTTAATAATGAAGGTGCCACGTGAAGTCATAATCGGAAAATCTCCGAAATAAACTTCTTGCGCCTTGGTTTCTTTGGTCTTTTTATTGATTAATTTCAACTTTACCCGCAGCGCCGATTCGTAAGTGAGATTTTTTTCTTTCGCCTGAAATTCGTCAAATTTCGGGGCATCAAAATAATAATCCTCGAAGTAGAGTTCGAGTTCTTTGCCGGTATAATTTTTGACCGGAGATATTTCTTTAAACAGCTCCCGTAATCCCTCTTTCAGGAACCAAGCGTAAGAGTCGGTTTGAAGCTGTGAAAGATTGGGTAGGATATCTAAACTCGTCAAAGCGCGCGGTTGACGAGTAAATACTTTCACATTTTTGAACATAAAAATATTTATCCCCAATGAAGCTTGGGATTTAAAAAAATACTATAAATTTAATTTAAAAATAGATGGACAATTTTTAATTAATAATTAAATTATATAAAAATTGTTTGCAAATTTAGGGGAAATTTGGTTGGTCTTATTTTATTCCCTATTTTCAATTTTGTCAACCCCGTTAGAGGTTTTACCAAGACCCCTCTTAGTTTGTGTTTCTAAGCCGTTAGGCGGCTTCGCCTTATGGGCAATCTTAGATTTGAAGATTTTTGTTTGAACCTCTAACGGGGTCAACACCCCTTTCTAACGCTTTATCGCTTAGACCACTGAGGCGATCTCCTGGCCTTCTTAAAGCCATATTTCTTCCTTTCTACCATGCGGCTATCCCTGGTCAAAAAGCCGGCCCGGCGAAGACGTTTCTTAAAATCCAGATTGAACTCTACCATGGCCCGACTAATCCCCAAGCGAATCGCTTCGGCTTGCGCTTGAATCCCGCCGCCAGAAGTTTTAATCGTAGCACCGAATTTACCCGGGCATTTCATTTTTTCAAATGGAGATTCTAAAGTTTTTTGCTGACGAACTAACGGAAAATAATTTTTATAATCGCGGCCGTTAACGATAATCTCTTTTTTCTTGGTAAAAAGCCTGACAATAGCCACGGCGGTCTTCCGGCGGCCAATACCTTCATAATACCGATCCTTCCCCTTACCATCAGAAACTGGCTCTTTTAATTCCAATGGGGTCTCCGGCATAATTTTTTCTTCCGTAGTTTTCTCTGTTACTTCTTTTTTCTTAGGCATAAATTATCAAATTTTTAATTCTTTTTGACCGCAATTTGTTTTTCGGCAACATATTCCAAACTGCTTTTCGCAAAACAGCTTTGGGATCTTTTTCAAAAATCTGTTCTAAGGTCTGACTTTTCAAATGGCCCTGATATCCGGTATGATGACGATAAAGCTTCTGATTAAGCTTCTTGCCGGAAAACTTAATCTTCGAAATATTTTCCACGATCACCCGATTATTACCGGCTAAACGCGGTTCGTAATGAGCGGAATTTTTTCCTTGCAAAAGAACCGCTATTTTAGTGGCTAATCTTCCCAATATTTGATTGGCGGCGTCTATTTTATATTCCTGCATATTAGTCAACAAATTCAATAATGACCATCTTTGCCGCATCTCTTTTGCGCAAGCGCGGGCTCTGAATGATTCTTAAATAACCTCCCGACCGCTTCTGACACTTGGGCGCAATTTTATGGAAAATTTCAAAGGCGGCTTTCTCGCCAAAGCGTCCGATAAGTAACTTCAAGCTTGCCAAATTCTGCTTTTTGGCCAAAGTCACTGCCTTTTCCATTATTCTTTTAATTTCTTTGGCACGCGATTCGGTAGTTTCGATTTTTTTATAAAAAGCCAGATTAGAAATCAGGCCTTTGATAAAAGCCCGGCGATCGCCTTTCTTTCTATGAAATTTTCTTCCTTTGGTCAAATGACGCATAAGTTAGAATTATTTTTTCACTTTGCTTTTCTTCTCGGACTTTTTGGTTTTAGCTTCTTTCTTGTCGGCTATCGCTTTGGATTTGGTCTTGGATTCTTTGACCACCGCGCGTCCCTCTTCCGGAACCTCAATGCCATTTTCAATCGTTTGAAAATGAGCGGTTAAAATTTCGGTTGCCTTCTTAAGGGCCAAACGCGCTGAAATGCTGCCGTCCGTTTCGATATAAATCCGCAGGCGGTTATAATCGGTTCTTTCTCCCACTCGCATATCTTCCACTTCGTAATTAACTTTCTGAATCGGTGAAAAGGCGGCGTCTAAACTGATGGTGCCGATTGGCAATTTGTCTTTTTTCCGAAATTCCGCCGGCACATAACCCAATCCCTGTTCAATGGTGAAAATTATTTCCAACTCGGATTTCTTCTCGGTCAAAGTGGCGATGTGCGCTTCCGGATTGAGAATCTCCACGTTGGAATTTTTATCGATATCCGCCGCACTTATTTTTCTTTCTCCCTTGGCCGAAAGAAACAACGTCTGCGGCTCATTGGTAAACATTTTCACTCTGATCTTTTTCAAATTGATAATAATCTGAATAACATCCTCCATTATCCCCGGCAAAGTGGAAAACTCATGCTGCACCCCTTTAATTTTAACAGTAGTAATGGCTGCTCCGGGCAAAGAAGAGAGGAGGACCCGGCGCAAGGCATTGCCAATGGTCAAACCATATCCGGTATACAATCCTTCAATTTCAAAAACGCCGACATTGTCTTCTTCTTTAATAATTTTTGGTTTTGATGGCAAGGTAAAATCCGTCATATATTTATTTAAATATTTATGGCCGCGGCCTTATTTAATTTAAATTTTATTTGGAATAAAATTCGACGATTAAGCTTACGTTAAAAGGAATCTCCAAATCCTTAACGTTCGGTTCGGACTTGACTTGACCCTCCAATTTCTCGGCATTAACCGTTAAAAATCCGGGAGTTTGATATTTCTTCAGCTTATTCTTTAAATCTTTGAAAACCGGGCGCTCGGCGCTTTGGGGTCGAATTTGAATCTTATCGCCCGCTTTTACTTCCAAAGATGGAGTGCGCACTGGCCGATCATTAAGGGAAAAATGGCCGTGATTGACAAGTTGGCGAGCCACGCGGCGCGAAGGCGCAAAACCCAAACGGAAAACGATATTGTCCAAACGCATCTCCAACTTTCTTGTCAGCACTTCCACGTTGGAACCTTTCATTTTAACGGCTTCTTTAAAGTAGCGACGCAATTGCCTTTCGCTAATGCCATAAGACAATTTGACTTTCTGCTTCTCCTGCAACTGTCGGCCGTATTCAGAAACATTGCGGAACTTGGCTTTTTTATGCATACCCGGCCGATAGGGCTTGCGCAAAAGATTACACTTTGGAGAATAACAACGCTCGCCCTTCAAAAAGAGTTTTTCACCCGCGCCTCTGCATTTTCTGCACTTCGCATTTAAAATCATAATTTCTAATTATTACACTCTCCGCACTTTCGGCGGTCTCACTCCGCCGTGAGCGACCGGAGTAATATCTTTAATGGAAACAATATTCAAACCTTGAGAAATTAACGTGCGCAAAGCCGATTCTCGGCCGCCGCCCACGCCCCGAATAAAAACCTGGAACTCGTTGAGGCCGGCTTTTCTGATTTTTTGGACTAACGCCTCGGCTACCCGCGCGGCGGCAAAAGGGGTCGCTTTTTTGGGGCCCTTAAACTGCAGGTGCCCGCCCGAAGTCCAACCAATAACATTTCCGGAAAAATCAGTGGCAGTCATAATGATATTATTATAGGAGGTGGCGATATAAACCCGACCGGCTTGCATGGGCCTTCTGGCCTGCTCGCCAGTTTCAGCCTTTTTCATGGCCGACTCCAAAACTTCCACTTCCTTAATGGCTTCTTCGTTGGATTGTTTAATGACCCTTTTCTTTCCCATAATGGCTTTACCTCAATTCCAATTTACGGCGGCCGCTACCGACGGTTTTCCGCGCGTTGCCGCGAACGGTTCGGGAATTGGTTTTGGTGCGCTGACCGCGAACCGGCAATTTTCGAGCATGACGGCTGCCCCGATAAGAACCGATCTCCTTGAGCCGCCTAACATTGGCCTGAATCTCTCGGCGTAAGTCCCCTTCAATACGATAATTTTTATCAATCACTTCTTGAATCCGGCCGATTTCTTCGGAGGTTAAATCCTTGGCCCTTTTTTCCGGAGGAACATTGGCTATTTTCAAAATTTTAGCGGATAAAAAGCGCCCGAGACCATAAAGATAGCTCAAACTGATATCAATCCTTTTAGGATCAGGGATGTTAACACCGGAAATGCGAACCATAGAGTGAAAAAATTAACCTTGCCGCTGCTTATGCTTGGGATTCTTACAAATAATAAAAATGCGGCCTTTGCGCTTTATAACTTTACAATTTTGACATCTTTTTTTAACGGAAGATTGCACTTGCATTGATTGATTATTTACGATAAATAATTCGTCCGCGATGTTCGTCATAGGGACTCAACTCCACCACGACCCGATCGCCGGCGAGAATTCTGATAAAATTTAATCTAAGTTTTCCTGAAAGATGGGCCAAAACTTCGCGACCGTCATCTAATTTTACTTTAAAAGTAGTGCTGGGCAACGCCTCCTCCACCACTCCCTCGAATGTGGGTTTTTTCATAAGGGATATAACACATTATATATAGATATTTTTTTTAGTCAACCCCAAAGCCCGCTGGAAGCGGGATATGGGAATAATTTTGCTATTTTCGCCTCTGAATTAATTGGCTGTCGGGTCTAAGACAATCTTAATATTCTTAACGTTAAGGGGCAAAAAATTCAAAAAGCTGGGTTTAACTTTGATGATGCCGCTTTCAATGCCCGGTAAATCAGCGAAAAACTTCTGAAATTGTTTCTCACTCAGACCAGCCAATTCCTTGGGGAAACCACTGACATCAATCTGATCACGAAAAACCAGGGTGGCGTTTACCGGAAAAGAAATCATCCCCTTTTCGAAATCAACCCGCGGCATGCCGTATTGGAAATCGCTGCTGAATAATTCTTTTTCCGCCAAAACCGAATCGCTTTTGATGGCGCTGGCCAGAAAAACTCCTTTAATGTCGGATTCGCGAAAAGCGATGGTTTTCAGACTGGCCGTAACGCTGCCGCTGAAAGTTTCCATCTGGTCTCCAACTAAACCGGAATAAACAATTTTTTCCACGGTAAAACTCTTGGCTTCATTCAATATTATAAAGCCCTGGGGAAATTTGCTCTGAAATTCTTCGTCCAAAGAAACTTGAGCCAATTCCGTTAGCTGACTTTTGGCTTGATTCAAATCTTCCTGACTGATAATTTTGGCTTGCCCGACATAGCCGCCAGTCATCGCTTCGCTGGAATCAGCGTAAAATTTATCGTATTTGGGCGTTCCCTGAAAACCGGGAATGGTAAAATGAGTGGGTTCAATGTTGTATTCGGCACCGGCTTGATCAGCCACTACCTTCACTTCAACAAAAGAGGGAATAATTTTCCCCGCTTCCACTTTGGCGCCGGGCACGATTACTCCAGCCGTCAACCTGAAAATCTTTCCGCTTTGCGAAAGAAAACGGGTGTTCACAACCAAATTCTGCGGCGTAGAACTATAAGCGTTAAAAATCTTTATTTTCCCCGAACTTTTAACTTTGACGTCTTTCAATCCTGTGGCCGGAAAATCCTGGGATGCCTGTCTGGAAAATTTTAAATACTCCGCCGGAATCTTAAAATTGACCTGATCCGCTTCGTCCAAACTTTTTAAGGCCAGAACGGCGCTCTGATTCTGCCAAGTAATCTTTTTGGTGACTATTTGAACCTCGGCGCTGCTGAATAAATAAACTCCGGAGGCTCCAAGCGCCAAAACAATAATAATCGCCAAGCCCGCCAAGACAACGCCTTTGGGTAAGTGCCGATGCCGTTTGCTTTTCCGCAGGGCCGATTTTTTCTCCGACTCCTCTTCTTGAGCATTGAGCCAATTTGAAGAAACGCTTTTTGAAACAAAATTATTTTTGGAAACAGCAGGAATTTCTGACTTTTCCAATGGACGGAGGACTTCTTCTTTTTTAACTCCATCAACCACCCTCTCTTTCTTATTTCTGACCGGAGGGGCAATGTCGCGAATAAAAGATGGTCCGCGCGACACCGGTTTAACCGGCTCTTTGTATTTCATTACCGGAATGCCGACTTCTTCGGCCATCGCCGCCACTTCTTCTTCTTCAGTATTCAAAAATATTTTCTTTTTCGCAGCCTTCGCCTCTCTGAGAAGAAGCCGTAAATTGAGAATGGTTTCGCTGATCTTAGCCTGCTCTGGCAGAAACAAAACGATATTATCGCTTTGCGTATTCAAAATGCGCTCAACAACCCTTGAGACATCATCATCGCTTTCAATATAAATATTCTCCATTTTCATAAGACGATTTATTATTTTAACCACTTAATGCGGCGTTTCAGAATCTTATTGAGCTCCTGATATGGCGATTCCGGCAGAAAAAGCTCGGCCATAGCCACGGTCAAAGCCAAAGAATCCGAACACGTTAAATTCTCCAATCCTTCCACGGCCACATTTATTTTATCAAAAATTCTTTCTTTTTGGTATGGTCCAATTACCGGCCGCCTCTTCAAAATAGTCCGCGACCAAGGATGGCTCCTGAAACATTCCAAAAGCCTGGGAAACCCGACCAATGAACCGCTCAAATAAAGATTCCAGCCCTTGGTATCCTCGACGGTAAAATTCTTAATCGCCAAACTAACGCCGTCAATTAAAATTTTCAACTCATTAAGCAGTATTTTCTCCAGATAATGCAGGCTGTGACCGCTTAAATTCCCGGCCTGGTAACGTTCTTTCAGTTCCCGAGCCGCTTCCAGCGGAACAGAAAAACTTTTGGCAATCAACTTCGTAATATTTTCTTCGCCCCAATTGAAGGATTCGGAATTTTTCAAAAAATTGCCCAGTTGACCGACACGAGTTTCCTCCGGCCCGATTTCCACTAAAATTCCCTGCTCGTCCAACAGGGAAAAAACCTTATCAAAAACCAAATTGTCCTCTACTAAAAAATTAGCTTCTCCCTTAAAACGCCTGGGAATTTTCATCAGTTTTTCCCAAAAATCTTTTTGGCTATACGTATTTTCAAAGGTAAAACCGAGGCGCCGACCGGCAAAGCCAATGGGATTTAAAATCTTGCGGCCGTCAATCCGAGGATCTTTAATTTTGGACGAGGTAAGAACAAGGTCAAACTCGGAAACGCCAAGGACCCTGCTGACAATCGGCCGCTCCCGATCATACAAGCGCCAAGCTAAATTCAAAATAACATTTTCCAGCTCTTCTTCATCAATCAACTCCAATGGTTTTTCCCGAATGATCGAAAAAACGGAGAGAGTGGATTTTAGGAATGGTTTTTCAAAAAGAAAAATCAATGACGTATTCCGAGAAGTAGCCTGGGTAATTTTTTCCAGATCGATTAAAGCATCGCCCATGCTAAAAGCCTCGCCAGCCGGAGCCAAAAATTCAAAATCGTTTCTTAGCCTTATCTTTTTATCAGCAAAATTAAAATCCGCCTCCAAGGCAGCCAAACCCTTCCGACTGATGTTAAAAATTAACACCCTGTTCCATTTATGGCGAAAAAGGTTGCGAAAATTGAGCATCTGATATTATTATACGATAATTTTTTACTCTCGGCTACTCTAAAACAGCTTTGATACGCCGTACTCCCTGAGAAACCGCCTCTTCTTTGATTATTTTAAAATGGCCCAATTCTTTGGTGTTTTGAACATGTGGACCTCCACAAATTTCCTTGGAATAATCACCAATGGAATATACTTTAACTCGGTCTCCATACTTCTCAGCAAATAATCCAATGGCGCCCGAAGCTTTCGCTTCGGCCAAAGACATCTCTTTCAGCATTGCCGGCAAAGCTTCATTGATTTTCTCATTGACAATATCCTCCACTTTTTTAATTTGTTCAGCGGTCATTTTTTGGCCATAAGAAAAATCAAAGCGCAACCGCTCAGCATTAATATTACTGCCTTTTTGGCCAACTTCCCGACCCAAAACATCGCGTAGGGCTTGCTGCAATAAGTGCGTAGCAGTATGATATTTTATCGCAATTTCCGAATGGTCTGCCAAGCCAGCCTTGAACATTCCGGCTGATGCGGTCCGCGAAAGTTCCTGGTGTTTTTTTAAGGCCTCAGCAAATTCCTGATCAAAATTTTCAGAGACCTTACGAGCCTCTTCTCTTATCATTTCTTTGGGAAATCCATAACTCTGATACAAATCAAATCCTTGCCGACCGGTAATGCTGGCTAATTGATTTTCCAAAACCCTCAATTCCTTTAATCCTTGCTCCAAAGTTTTAGAAAACTTTTCCTCTTCTCTAATCAACTGCTCTTCAATAAAATCTTTATTCTTTAACAATTCCGGATAAACATCTTGATAAATTCCAATAATCGGCTGGGCCACTTGAAAAGTAAAACTATGATTTATCCCTAATAATTTTCCGTAGCGCACAGCCCGGCGAATCAAGCGCCGCAAAACATATCCCCTTTCCGTATTAGACGGTTCCAAACCTTCAGCCAAAATAAAAACCGCGGCTTTAATGTGGTCGGCAATAATCCTGATACTTAACATTTTCTCCGCTCTTTCCTTTAAGTTATCAACTTCTTGATTAACAATACTTCCGGCATTATACAAACGGTCAAATGAACTTTCATAATCTTCCAAAGAAGCCAACTTTCTAATCACTAAAACAATGTCTTTAAATAACTCCGTTTCATAAACACTGGGTTCGTTATTTAAAATCGCAAAAGTTCTTTCCAGACCCATACCAGTATCAACATTTTGCTGTTTTAAAACTTCATATTTGCCTTCTTTGGTTTTATTATATTGCATAAAAACATCGTTCCAGATTTCCACCCATTGGCTGTCCTCGGGATCAAAAATTTCCGGCGCTTCTGTCTGACCAATCCAATAAAACATTTCCGAATCTGGACCGCAGGGTCCGGTTTCTCCGGCCGGTCCCCACCAATTATTTTTTTTCGGCAATTTAGCAATCCGTTTTTCGGAAATCACTAAATTTTTCCAAAGGCCATACGCTTCCTCGTCAAAAGGCGCGTCTTTATCTCCGGCAAAAACCGAGACGGCCAATTTTTCTTTTTCCAAACCCAGCCATTTTTTGGAAGTTAAAAACTCAAAGCTCCATTCAATCGCTTCCTTCTTAAAATAATCGCCTAAAGACCAATTACCCAGCATTTCAAAAAAAGTCAGGTGCGTATCATCGCCCACTTCTTCAATGTCAGCAGTACGAATACATTTTTGAACACTTACCAATTTTTTCCCAGCCGGATGTCTTTCGCCCAAAAGAAAAGGAATTAGAGGATGCATTCCTGCTGTGGTGAATAAAACCGTGGGGTCGTTTTCCGGAATTAAAGGTGCCGAAGGAATAATTTTATGTCCCTTGGCTGTAAAAAAATCAAAATATTTTTTTCTTAGTTCCTGGGCTGTCATATTGAAATAATAGCAAAAATAAAGGAAAAAATAAACGCCCAGAACTTTTTGGTTGAGGGCGTTTATTCTGAATAATATTTTGAATTGATTAACTATTTTTTAATCTGCCGGCGTTTATCCCAAAGATACCAATCATAAAGCAATGGGCTGGCGACAAAAATGGAAGAATAAGTGCCAAAGAAAGTACCGATGAGAAGAACGAGAACGAAATTCTTCAGAGAAACCGGACCGAAAATAAATAAGGATAAGAGGACTAAGATCAAGGTTAAGGAAGTATTGATAGAACGGGTCATTGTTTCGTTAATGCTTTGATTAACCGTGGAACTAAAGTCCAATCCGGGCTGCAAACGCAACTTCTCCCGAATGCGGTCCATAACCACAATGGTATCGTGGACAGAAAAGCCCAAAACTACGAGCAAAGCGACGATGAAATTAGCGTCAATTTCCCAGCCCAAGAAATGACCGAGCGCGGAAAAAACTCCAGCCGGGATAATCACATCGTGCATCAAAGCAATTACTGTAACCAAACCATATTTCCAAGAAGCCATTGGCCGGGACACTTTCCGAAAAGCATAAGTCAAATAAAGGCTGATGCCGAGGATAACGAAAATTATTCCAGTAATTGATTTGTTTTTCAATTCCTTGCCGATGGCCGGACCCATTGATTCAAAACGCGTTTCTTCAAGGCCGGAAAATTTATCTTTTAATTCCCGAATCAGCAGTTGATGCTGCTCTTCGCTCACTTCTTTCATCCGCACCGATAGGCCGTCAGAACCGATTCCGGTAATAATCGCGTCATTAATATCAAAGCTCTTGAGAACCTCTTGAATCTGCTCGTTGGTGACTTGAACATTGGTAATTTTCAATTCCAAAAGTGAGCCGCCGACAAAATCCATTCCCGCTTTAAAACCGAAGAAGATGAGGCTCGCCAAAGACAGAGTAATTAACGCCGCGGAAAAGATATAAGCAATTTTTCTATTTTTAACAAATGGGATTGTCATATTTTTTAATCACCTTTCATAAATACTCTCAAAAACGACCGGGTAACAGTGATGGCCGTAAACATGCTTACCACCACACCGATTAAAAGGGTCAAAGAAAATCCTTTAATAATAGAAGTGGTGAAATTATAAAGAATCAGGCAGGTAATGATGGTGGAAATATTGGAATCGCGAATTGACGGCCACGCCCTCTTAAACCCTTCTTCAATCGCCCGAAACTTATTTAAGCCCAATTTCATTTCCTCTTTGGAACGGGCAAAAATCAAAATATTAGCGTCAACAGCCATACCAATGGATAAAATAAAGCCGGCGATACCGGAAAGGGTCAAAGTTACAGGAATAAGCTTGAATATGGCCAAAGACAAAATTGTATAAATTATTAGAGCTAGGCTGGCAAAAAGCCCGAGCACTCGATAATAAAGAAGCATAAAAGCTATCACCAAACAAATGCCGATTATTCCCGCTTTAACGCCCAACTTTAAAGAAGTCGCGCCCAAACTCGCTTCCACGGATTGCTGCGAAACAAGTTTAATAGGAACGGGCAAAGCGCCGGCATTCAAGCTTTCCACCAAAGTTTTCGCCTGATCTGCATTGAATTTGCCATTAATCTGCGCCTTGCCGCCGGAAATCGGCTCTTTCACCTGGGGCAAAGAAATAGGCTGACCATCCAAATAAATCGCCAAAATTTTCCCCACATTTTTAGTGGTTAGCTCTTCAAAAATTTTCGCGCCCTCATCGTTAAATTGCAAACCGACATACGGCTCATAGGTTTGCTGATTAAATTCCAAGACGCTGGTTTTCAGATATTTACCGGTCAAGGACGGCTCCGAGGAAGTGAAATAAGGGTCGACATTAGCGTAAAGCGGGTCGTTGGCCTTTTGCTTTTCCAAAATTAAATTGGTTTCTTCTTCGCTTCTTTGTTCCTTGAATTCCAAGTAGGGGGTGGCGCCGATCATTTGAATGGCTTGTTTAATATCTTTGATACCAGCCAGCTCCACCACCAAACGATAGCTGTCACCCACTTCCAAAGTTTCCACCCGCGGCTCGCTGACGCCAAAAAGATTGACGCGGCGCTCAATCACGTCGCGCAAACCGCTCATCGTGGAAGCGCGATCCCCCTGGGGAATTTGACTCACATCGGCTTCGTATAAAAGCCGGGTGCCACCGCTTAAATCCAAGCCCAAGCGGAACGGCTTTTTCGCCCAATTAGGCAGAAAACCGACATTGCCGTAAGCGAATAGACCGGCCATAACGGAAATGATAATAATGGCAATCAGCCAAATCAAAGCTCTCTTTTTTAATTTCTTTTGATTGTTGTCCATCATATTTTTTGTTTTAATCCGCCCAAGAGCGGATTGATTACGTCCGCCCGGCAGGATTCGAACCTGCGACCATCTGCTTAAAAGGCAGTTGCTCTACCGGGCTGAGCTACGGGCGGAAAATATTGGCTAACGTATTTTTTAATAATAGCTTTTTTTTGGAAAAACGCAATGCTTTTCAGTTTACAACCACGTGGGCAACCAGACCCTCTCATTAAAAACCGACTCCGTTAACGGCAGACCGTAACTAAGCGGAGCGAAAAAAGCAAAAGACGCGATAATCAACAACAGCACAACAGCAACCAAATAGGGATATTTTTGAAAATATTTCCAAAGGAAAAATCCCAAAGCAATAAACAAAAAAATCAAAGAAGGAAAGTAATGATAAAGAAAGGAGACCCGGCTCACGAAAACGTAAGGTAAGAGATTACAAAAATACCCGGCCAAAATAAAGCCGATGCTGGTAAAATCCCGGTCTTTGTTTTTTTGGAAAGCCTGACGCCAAAACCAAAAAAACCAATAAATAATAGCTAAAAAGCCGGGCCACCAAATTAGCGGATTACCCTGCAAATAAATTTTACTGGACACATCGTCGCCGGCGCCAAACCAATAATAAATCGGCCTGATTAGAAGCGGCCAAGTGTACCACCTTGAACCGTAAGCATGGGTGGCAGTCAGGCCGGCGTTAGCCGAATACATGACCTTGTTCAATTCTATGAATTTTTGAAAAATATTGGCCGGCTTAATCTCCGAATTGCCGTAAAGCGGATTGCCGATCAGCGTCCGCTGGAATCTTTGGCTCATAAAGGCATCGCCAGTGCCGCTCTGAGGAAGGAGTTTTAAATGAATGGCAAAAATAGAAAAATAAAATAAAGAAGAAACCACCAAGAGCACCAGAAATTGGCTCAAGAAAACTTTAAATTGCTTATTTTTCAGCCAATCCGTCAAGAGAATGATTCCAGCCACGCCCACAAAAAGCAAAGCCGTCCACTTGACGCTAAGGCCAGCAGCCAAAAAAAGACCAGCCAGAATCAAAAAGACAAACCAGGAACAACTGAATGGCCGCTTCCGGCGCGAAACAAAAATAAAAACCAGGCCCAAAACGCCGAAAGCCAGAAGAAAAACATCCGTTAAAATAACGCGCGATTGCACCAAAAGAGCATTATCAAAAATTGCCAAAAGGCCCGCTAAAAATGCCGGCCATTTATTATGGAATAATTCTTTGGTTAAAAAGTAAATTCCGATTATTAGCATTACGCCGAAAGAACTGACCAAAAACCTCAAAATCTTATACGAATCATCCGGATAGGTCTGGCTGATATTCTTAAAATCAAAGGTGGTCGGCAAATCAGTGCCCAAAAGCTTGGCCGTGCCCGCCATCATCAATTTCGCCAAGGGCGGATGGATGTCAAAATAATAATCGCCCCTGAAATAATCAGTGGCGAATTTCGGAAAATAAACTTCATCAAAAATAATTTGATTCGGCTGGCCGAAATGATAAAAACGGGTCACAATGGCCGCCAAAACAATAATGGCTATCAAAAACCATTCTTTTTGGAAAATTTTTTTAACGCGCATACGTTAATGATAATGATTTTAGCAAGAGAAATCAAATAATCGGCAAATTAAACAATTTGATGCAGTTTTTTGTTGTTTGTTCTGCAACGGCCGAAAAATCAATTTTTTTAATTTCCGCTATTTTTTCAGCCACGTATTTAACGCAAGACGGCTCGTTTCTCTGGCCGCGAAAAGGAACGGGCGCCAAAAACGGACAATCAGTTTCAACTATTATTTTTTCTAAAGGGACCTCTGTAATTGATTTTTGCCTTTCCGAACCATAAGTGATGTTGCCGGTGTAAGAAATTAAAAATCCCAAATCTAAAAACTTCTTGGCCATTTCATAATCCCGACCAAAGCAATGAATAACGCCTCGGGATTTCGGCAAAGCCATTTCTTTCAGCAAGAATAAAATATCCTCATCAGCATCGCGGGAATGAATAATAATGGGTTTCTCAACTTCAATGGCAATTTGAACCAGCTTCTGAAAAACCTGTTTTTGCTTTTCTTTATCGCTTGAATGATAATAATCCAAACCAGTTTCGCCGATGGCCACAACTTTTGGATGATGAGCCAAATCCAAAAAGGTTAAGCCGATGAATTCTTCCTTATCAACGTCAATCGGATGCAGGCTGACGGTGGCAAAAATATTTTCGTATTTTTCCGCCAAGGCGATGGATTTTTTAGACGATTCCAAATTCGTGCCGATAGTGATTATCGCTTTTAACCCAGAATCAAAAGCCCGCTGAATAACTGAATCGCGATCCTTATCAAAATCTTCAAAATCCAAATGACTGTGACTATCAATTAAATAAGACATTATTGCTTGCGCGGAAAAAGAGCGGAGATTTTTTTAACTGCAAAAGTTGTTTTTGACCAATCTTCTTTTTTCTCATTTTTGATTCCTAAGGATTCTTTTATTTTCTTGCTGGTTTCCGGCATAAACGGTTCAATTAAAAGAGAGAGATTCGCCAAAATCAGCCACAAAGAAGATAGGAACTGCTCCAACTGTTCTTTATCCTCTATTTTCCAGATTTGTTTTTCATTAACAAAAGCGTCGGCCTTGGTAATTAATTGCAAAAAACTATCAACTGCCAAATTTATTTTAAATTCGGAAAAGGCTTCATTATATTTTTGCCAAGTTTCTTCAATGGCTGAACTCAATAAATTAAATTCTGGTTTGACCCGACCACCATTTTTCTCCATCAATGTCGTCACCCGGCTTAAAAGATTGCCCAAGCCATTGGCCAATTCTTTATTATAACGCTCCAAAAGCGTTATTCGATTAAAATCGCCGTCCTGAGCCAAAGAAAATTCCCTTAACATATAATAACGCAGAACATCGGGGCCGTATTCTTTGGCCAATTCAAAAGGATTCAAACCATTACCCAAACTTTTAGACATCTTTTCCCCTTCCGAAGTGATAAAGCCGTGAATGATAATTTTAGACGGCAAACGCAACTTGGCAGCCATCAGCATGGCTGGCCAATAAAT
>ENA-UOWG01001366-UOWG01001366.1-activated-sludge-metagenome-genome-assembly--contig:-NODE-1366-length-24587-cov-5.646013_pt1 | contig 24587 bp, 26 predicted proteins | sample MGYA00238147_ERZ761563 | MGnify/ENA primary metagenome ERZ761563 (study PRJEB28884, sample SAMN05720216) | anaerobic digester metagenome | isolation source: active sludge of municipal... | reverse complement strand
TAACCCATAACCCATAACCCATAACCCATAACCCATAACCCATAACCCATAACCCCGAAAATAAAAAAAGGGCCGGTTTTCCCGGCCCCTTTTTTATTTTCGCACTTCTTACCTCTTTATGTTCATGAGTTCCGCCAGGACCTCGTCGGTTGTGGTGATCACCCTGGCGTTTGCCTGGTAGCCTCTCTGGGCGATGATCATTTTGACGAATTCTGTTGCAAGGTCCACGTTGGACTGCTCCAGGGAGTTGGCGCTTATCTTGCCGAGACCGCCCTCACCGGGCGCATTCGTGTAGGCAACGCCGGACTCTATGGTTTCCGAATAGAGATTGCTCCCTTCCTTTCTCAACCCGTTTGGATTGTTGAAGTTGGCGAGCGTTATCTGGTAAAGGTTCAGGATCTGCCCGTTTGAATAGTGGCCCGAGATCACGCCTTCCCCGCTTACCGTCACGTTCTGGAGAACACCGGGGGGGTAGCCGTCCTGTGTCTGGAAGTTCGTCGTCGAGGCGATGGGGTACTGGGTAGTTGTCCCCCCGCCGGAGCCTGAACCGAAAACCAGGTCGATCGCCTGGGCCGGATTGGCTCCCTGGGAGAAGTCGAATGAAACGCTCGTGGCACCTCCGCCGGTTGTCAGGGCGCCGTTGTTATTGAACGTCAGGGTCCCCCAACCGGCAAGGTCGTTCACGCCTGTCGCGGAATCGGCTGCGTCAAGGTGGGCCATCCATTCCCACACGCTTGTCTGGGGCGTCGTCGTCTCATAGGCCTTGCGGAAATAGACCGTCACAACGTGGGGCTGCCCGAGAGAGTCGTACGCGGTGATCGATGATGAGTAATTCGAGGTGGTCGACGGGTTGACCGTGGCGCTCACATAGTCGGAGGAGAATCCCGAAAAGGTTATGGTCCTGGAAGCTCCGTCCGTGAGAGCGGCATCGGTTGTTATATCCAGTCCCGAACCGCCCAAATTGGTATAGGTGGTACCCGCAGCAACGGCGACCGGCCCGTAGGTCGCGGCTCCCGCTGCGCTGCCGTCCGGATTGACAAGGGCCGCCGTGATCGTTACGCCCGTCGCCGCGTTGTATGTGAGCGTATAGGTCCCGGCCCTCGGGTATTTACCGTCGCTGAGTGTTACACTGTTAACCGATCCGTTGGCGACACCGCTGAGGTTTCCCAGGGTTCCCGCAACGGGGCTGTCAGACTGGAGGTTGACATTCATGCCGATCAATTCTGTGGCCCTTGGTTCGCTGGGTGCCTGGGAAATGATGATGTCCGTATCAACACCAAAGGGAGCGTTGGTTATCCTGTCTATCTCCCTTCCCTGCAGGATCTCCCCGGCAGGATTCGTCATATAACCGTCGCTGTCAAACCGGAACTGGCCGGCCCTTGTGTAATAATTGGTCTCATTCTCGGCGTTGCGCACGATGAAAAACCCCTTGCCGCCTATTGCCAGGTCTGTCGATTCCGTGGTGCTCTCAAAGCTGCCCTGGCCGAAGGACGTGTCGACAGAACTGAGCGCCGTGCCGCGGCCGACCTGACTTGTGCCGGATGTCCCGTTGATGGACTGGTACAGAACGTCCTCGAAGCTCGCCCTGCTCCCCTTGAAACCCACGGTGTTCACGTTGGCGATATTGTTGCCGACTACGTTGATGGAAGAGCTGTTTGCCATGAGGCCGCTGATCCCTGAAAAAAATGAACTTAACATGGTGTGTTACCTCCCGTTAATTCTTTATTACTGTGATATCGGTTGCAGCATACTTGTCCCCGTTGCCTGCCAGAAGATACACGCTGCCGCTGCCGCTTGTGACCCCGCGGACGATACGATAAAGACTCGTTGTACAATTCACGACGGACCCGTCCTTTTTGGCATAGGCCGTCACGGTCACATCACCGGCGGCCTCATTTGTATACGTGAGGGCGTCGCCCTTGTTAAGGGTCACTTCAGATGTGGTGCCGTCGCTTACGTTCGTGATCGTCAGCACCACCTTATCGTAATCGGCCGAGGGCGTTATCAGTATCTCATCGCCCTGCGAAAGCGTGGTACCGTCGACACCGATCTTCTTTCCGATCATGTCGAGGAGATTGCCTGTTTCGATGGTCGTCTCCAGGTCGGTAAGGGAATCGTAAATGTTCTGGAGCCTTTCAACCTGGGTAAGCTGAGCCAGCTGGTTCATGAACTCGTTCGTCTCCATGGGATCCAGCGGGTCCTGGTACTTGAGCTGGGTCACAAGCATGTTCATGAAGGCATCGGGATCCAGCAGCTTGGTTGTTGATGATGTCGCTGTTGTTTCCGATGCGTTCGTTCCCGTTGTGTCCAGCGTGCTGGTAATGCCTGTGATCGACATATTTCCTCCTTATGACAATGCTTCTACAAAGGCACTGAAGTCCTGTTTATCCTGTTCGTCGTCATCCCTGCCAGCATGGTCATTTTTTCTGTCACGCCTGCCGGACCCGTCCTGGTTCAGATCGACATGGATCGAGGTGTGGATGTTCTTTCCCTCGAGATTTTTCGCGATGTCCTCCTTCTGAGACTGGAGGAAATTCATCATGTTCTCGTTCGTCGTCCTCACTTCAACGTTGATCCTGCCCCCATCTTCCTTGAGGCCAACGAGGAGTGTCTCCTTTTCATCTATCTTGAGCCTCACGACCATATCCATGTTCATATTCTTGCCGGCAAACTGCTCCGTCATCTTTTCGATCTTGTCGACCATCATGGCACCGAAATCGTTCTTGCCCGATGCCTTTGTCTCGGAGGCATTCTGAACGCTCTGACGGGAATGGTCCTGATGGGCGGCAATGCGGCCCTCCCTCTCATCACCGGGGCCTGCCTCATTGGTTTCCAGTACCCGTATAACAACCTTTTTCGGCACTTCCGCATTGTCCTCAACGGCATCCGCGCGTGCCGGCCTGATCAGAAAGCTGTCCTTTGCCTCTGCCGCATCTGCCGCATCTGCCGCGGCTGGTATCCGGGGTGACACCTCTGACCGGTCGTCCTTTACCGGTGATACCTCCCGGGCCTGGATCCTTTTTGCCGCTTTTACGATCTCGACGACAAACGCAGGGGCTTCCTGACCTTCGCTGACAGCGGTCTGTGCGGACCCTTTCGTCTGATCTGCCGCGAGAGGGGCCGGATCAGGCCTTTTTGTCTCCCGCGCAGCATCGGGGATCTCTATCCCGGGAGCAGGGGGGGCCATTTGCGCCTGACCGGTTGTTTCCTCATTGCCCCGGGCAGCGAGACGGTTCAACTGGTGGATGACCGACGCGAGCTGTCCCATGAAATTTCCGCTTCCTTTTGCCTGTTCCGCGAGACCATCACTCTCGCCCTCTTCGGGCAAGGCAGCAGCAAGGACGTCCATCCCCTCTTCGGTACTTTCCAGTTCGATCTGGTCGCCGTCGGAAAGAACTTCAAGCACATTCTTTAAAAACCCGATGATATCCGGGGCACCCGCGTCCTTGTTCTCAAAGGCCTTGCCAATGTCGAATGAAATGTCCCGGACGGAAAGAAGGGACGCGACCAGGAGCGAAATATCTCCGGGATCGAGGCTTGCCGCGACGGGGCCCTGACCGGCGCCTGCTTCTTCCTGAGGCACTCCCGTTTCCGTGTCGACCGCGTTTTCCACGGGCATGGAAAAGAAAGGCACGTTTTCCGCGTCTCCCATCTTCCCTGCAAGGATGTCAAAAAAGGCGTTTTGCCCTTCTTCTGAAAGCGCGATCTGTCCTCGGGGGAGAAACTGCTTACCCATGCCGATTAAATTTGCCATCAGACAATCAAATATTTGTTTTTCCATGCCCACCCATAAAACAAATTCCATGCCATTCTGCCACAGTCTATAATATCAACCACTTACAAAACGGAGGGGTTGAAAAGAGGACCTTTTTCAAAGGAAATTATTTCCACGAATGGGAAATTATTTCCCAGTTGAGAAAACCGGTTTATCTGGTTTATCTGGTTTGTATGGTTAAAAAGAGAGGGGGGTTCCGTTATGTACGGAGGGGCCATTTGTTCGTGCGATCAAGTTCAAGCGCGCTGCTTTTCTTTCCTTCAATGGCAATTCTTCAACTTGCAGAATAATGTTACCTATGGTATCCGGTCTGAAGGAGAAAAGATCTTGGGGGGTCAAATGATAAAAGAAAAAAGAAGTGTTCTTGTTGTTGCTACCATGGACACAAAAGGGAAAGAAGCGCTCTTTCTGATGGACTGTTTTAAGGAGACAGGGGTCCCCGTCCTTACCCTCGACGCCGGTATCATGGGGGAATCACCCTTCGAGGCGACCGTGGGCCGCAAAGAAGTCGCCCGCGCCGGAGGCATGGCCCTTGAACAGGTGAGAAAACTGGAACAGGAAGGGGAAGCCCTTGCGGTGATGATCAATGGCGCGGCCGTGTGTGCCCAAAGGCTGTACAGGGAAAAAAGGATCCACGGCATCATATGCATCGGCGGGTCCATGGGCACCACGCTGGGCACAGGTGTGATGCGCGGCTTTCCCGTGGGTTTCCCCAAGGTCATGATCTCCACCATGGCCTCCCGCAACACTCGATTCTTTGTGGGAACAAAGGACATCATTATGGTCCATTCTGTCTGCGATCTTTCTGGCATCAACCGCATCACCGCGCAGGTTCTGCGCAACGGCGCCCTTGCCATGGCAGGCATGATAAAAGGTGCCGGTAAGATCTGGACGGCCGGCAAACCGGCCGTTGTCCTCTCCACGCTTGGCACCACGGAACACTGCGCCCAGGCCCTTCGGAAGAGCCTCGAAAAAAGCGGAAAAGAGGTTATTGTTTTTCATACGGTCGGATCAGGCGGAGAGGCCATGGAGGGATTTATCCGCGATGAGCAGGTGGAGGCGGTTATCGACCTTTCGCTCCACGAACTTGCCGACCACCGCTTCGGCGGCGACTATGACGCAGGCCCTCTGCGCGGCTTAGCCGCGCTCACCAGGGGAGTGCCGACGATCATTGTCCCCGGCAATATCGATTTCCTGGTGACGGGTCCCCTCAAAAGCGCCCGTCAGCGCTTTCCGCGCCGCCGCTATCACATCCATAACGCCGCCATCACCACCATAAGAACAAGAAAAGAGGAGGTTGCGGCAATTGCCCGCTTACTGGTGAAATTTTGCAGCAAGGCAAAGGGGCCGGCGGCCGTCCTCGTTCCCTCAGGCGGGTTCTCTGTCTGGGACCGGGCCGGCGGGCCCTTTTACGATCCAAAGGCCGTCAAGGTATTTATAGAGATCATGGAGAAAAAGCTTTCACCCAAAATACCGTTACGCGTATTCCCGTACAACATCAACGATCCGGATTTTGCTGTTGCCGTTCATGAAACGCTGGAAAAGCTTTTGTCTGCTTCGAGAAGTTGAAAGGAAAAAGAATTGTGTTCAGAAACCGCTTTCCCCGTGCCGTGCTCTGGCTCTCATCAGTGCTTAAGCAGCCAGAGACTGGCGCGGGGGAGTTTCCGTCATGTGCGGAGGGGGGACTATTTGTTCGTCACTCCGCTGCGCTCGGCTTTTGGTCCCGCCTGCGGCGCGATTACCCACTAAGACTCGGAATTCACTCGGTCCGCGAACTCGTCCCGTCAAAGCCGGGGCTCAGACACGCGGACCGTCCTTACGGAACGTTCTCCCTCGTCAAGCGGGTCCCAACCGTGCTCGAAGTCGCGCCTCACAAACAACCCCCTCCACGCAGTTCTTCCTAAAAGCGTCAAATCTGATAAACCCCCAATAATCAAACCTTTCAACTGGAAATCGTGTCCAAGATTATCCTGAGACATCAGGATCTCAAAACAACCCAGATCTATCTCGGCAAGGTCAGCGAGCATGAAGCGATACGCTGGATGGATATACTTCATGGCAGATGACCGGCATCCCCATATTGATTACGAACAGTAACAGGGCGGTCTTTGGGGCGCTTTTTATATCAATATGTGGTGGCATGATCGCGAGGGCTTGGTGGTTATTGATTATGTTATTGGCTGTAATCTTTAACACGAAATTTCTCCAAAATCGCGAAGATTTCAGCTGTTAATTAAGGCTGTTGCTGTAGTGGCCGGCACTCAATGACAATACGGATAAATTTCTGCTACGCCCATCATCATTTCGAGAATGCGCCTTGCATACTGACTCACTAAGTGATATAGTTAGTTACGTGAGGGTGTTCAAGAACAAATGGTTCAACCGTTGGGCACATGGTGAGAATATACCCGGTTCTCTCTTGTTAAAAGCTGCGATAGAAATCGTTGAGGGTAAAGTTGAAGCAGATCTTGGTGGCGGCCTGTTCAAGAAACGTCTTGCGCGGACGGGTAGCGGGAAAAGTGGAGGATACCGGACGATTGTGGGGTATAAAAGGCCGAATTCGGAGCGGGTTATCTTTCTTTACGCTTTTGCCAAAAGCAAGAAGGCCAACATTTCCGCCAAGGAAGAGGCTGCTTTGAGCCTTGTTGCCGAAGCCTTTGTTTCGGCGACTGACAGCCAGATCAACAGGCTTCTGGCGGAAGGATCCATATGGGAGGTGCAGCAATGAGTGAGATTCTCGATATTGCAAACGAGATGGCCCGCGACCTGTTCAAAGTCGGAGCTATGGACGAAATTACCCTGCGCAAGATTGACGCACTGCGGCTGCCGATGAAGCGTCCATTCAAGCCCGAAGACATCCGCCGTATTCGCATAGCCAACCACGTCAGCCAGGCCGTCTTTGCGGCCATGCTTGGTATAGGCAAGTCAACGGTACAGCAGTGGGAACAGGGACAGAAGAAACCAAGCGGTCCCGCCCAGCGCCTGCTCGACCTCATCGATCGCAAGGGGCTGGCGGCTCTCGGCTGAGACCCGGGAAGGTGAATGGACTACGACGAAAACAAGATAGATGATTACACCCTGGCCCTTCTCTATCTTGTTACCCATGAAAGACATGAGGGTCTGGGGGCGAGAGCCTGGAAGGGATTTGACTGGGATACTATGAACAGGCTTCATGAAAAAGGATATATATCAAACCCCGCAGGCAAGACAAAATCGGTAGCAATGACCGAGGAAGGTTTCCTCAGAGCCAGAGAGCAGTTTAAACAGTTTTTTGCCAAACAAACAACAGTCATATCCCTGCCGAAGCTTACCCCTGATGCAAAGAAACGATGGAACGAAGTGCCGGAGCAAGCGAGAAAAGACATCATCGAGTCGGTCTGGTGCCCACATTGTAAAACAGGTGTACCAATGGAACTGCACGATGGGAAAATGGAAAGGCGGTTGCTCGTTCTGCGGGGCACATGCAAGAAATGTGGTGGTGAAGTGGCACGAGTGGTAGAACCAGAAGGATGAGATTGCCGAATCAAGAGGCTTAAGTGAATCGTCCAAAAACACCCCTTGCTGAACCGTAGGTTGTGCCGCATTTCTCCCGGCATTCACGGTCCTTCATCATGCTATCGGAAGGACGATATTTTCCCACACATTGCTGGGCAAGGCATCGTGAGTAGCTTCCTGTACTCCGTAATATCAATTACTTCCTGGGCATCGGAGGTTTCAATGCGTAATAGAGAGTACGATATGGCGGGTCCGATATAAGCGGACAGGTCCCGGCTTGCCACCGCCGGATTTCGTTCCATATGCACGTTTTACGCTTGACTCATGTATGACGGCTATATACAATAATTATGAATCCCTTTCACATCATTGCCAGAACAGAAGAGATGATTCTTTGTCCCCTCACGGGAAGATATGGGGTTCATGGACAAGCGTGATCTCCCCGGCTGCAAGCAGGGAGGATTACAGTGTTCTCGATGATTCCGCGACGATACAAGGGTTGCGTTCTGCTCTGCCTTTTGCTTATTCTCCCGCCGTTTGTTGCGCTGGCGGAATCCCTGACCGTGCCTCCCGATAAGACAATCGCTGCCGGCGTCAACTTTACAGTTGGCCTTGCGGACACCTGTGAGATCAATGCCGGGGGCACCCTCACGAACAACGGCAATTTCCTTAGCTATGTCATCGTGACCAACAACGGTGTCTTTGACAACAGCACTGATGCTTCCGTTAACATCCAGGATGGGTTTAGCAATAAAGCCGGCGCCACCCTGACCAACAACGGTTATATCTGGCTCAACGGTGGAACACTGACCAACTCCGGAACATTTACCAACAATTCAGGCGCTTTCTACGGCAGTACCCAGACAACAACCAACAGCGCCGGCGGAATCCTGACCAACTCCGGGCGATTTTACAACCGCTGGATGTCCAATTCCGGGACAATCACAAATGAGAGCACCGGCTACCTGCAATGCACCGATACTATAACAAACGAAGCAGGCGCAACCCTGACTAACAATGGCACGATCGAGAACGGGGCCACCCTGACAAACAAAGCAGGCGCAACCCTGACCAACAACGGTAATCTCACTAATAGCTCTCCATGGGCTGCCACCCTGACCAATGAGGGTATCCTCAATAACAACACAGGCGCTACTCTGACCAATTCCAGAACGTTCGCCAATAACGGTACGCTGAACAATCAGGGCGTGATCAACGTAACATCAACCGGTTTTTTGACGCAGGGAGCCGCCGCAACGTATACCGGATCAGGTTCCATCGGTCTTGCCGGTACGCTGACTAACAACCAGGGTGCGGGCACTTTTTCCGTCACGACCCTGGATGTCAGTCCCACAGCGACAGGCGTCCTCGCCGGCAGCGGCGCAACGGCAATAACAACGGGCAACGTAAGCGGTACCCTGAATTACACAGGTACGGGGAGCCTTTCCTGCACTACTCTCGATCTTTCGGGGGGTACCTTCAATAATAATGGCTCTGGCACCGTGAGCATAGCCAAGGCCACAGTTGCAGGCGGTCAAACCGGAACCATTGGAGGGACGGGAACAATTGAACTGACAACGGCGGATGTGAACGGAGCCCTTACGGTGAGTTCCGTGATCTCCGGCGCCGGTTCTCTCACCAAGACCGGGTCGGGTGCTCTCACCCTTTCCGGTGCCAACACATATACCGGCGGCACCTTCGTGAACGGGGGGTCTCTCATTGCCACAAACACTCTGCTGGGCCCCTTTACTATAGGCGCATCGGGTGTACTGAAGGGCACGGGCACGATAAACGGGGATGTGGTGAACTCGGGCACCCTCGCCCCGGGCAACTCCATCGGCACCCTCACGATCTCGGGCAACTACACCCACAACGCGGGTGCCGTCTACCAGGTGGAGGTCAACGCGGCAGGGCAGTCGGACAAGCTGATCGTGACGGGCACGGCCACTTTAAACGGGGGAACGGTGTCGGTTCTTGCCGAGTCGGGCAACTATAACTTGAGCACCACCTACACCATTCTCACTGCCGGGAGTGTCACAGGGACATTCGGGAACGTAACAAGCAACCTCGCCTTCCTCACCCCCTCCTTAAGGTATGATCCGACGACCGTCTACCTGGTCCTCACCAGGAACACGATGGGCTTCGCCGATGTGGCGGCCACGTCCAACCAGTACACGGTGGCATCCGCCCTCGACAGGATAGCCCCCGTTGCGACGGGCGACATGGCGGGTGTCATGACCACGCTTTTCGGTTTCTCCGCCCCCTCCGCCCGGGGCGCCTTCGACCAGATGGGAGGTCTCTCCCACACCGCCCTCACCGGTGCCACCTTCTCCTCCTTCAGCCAGTACATGGGTGTCATGTCGGGGAGGATGGGAGGGTTCATCTCGGGAGGACCCCGGTCGTCATTCGCCAACCGGCCTGTCATGCTCGCCTCCCGGACAGATACGGGAAGTGACGCGGGCAATACCCTCATGGCTGCCCTTTCGAATGCGGCGGGAAGGACCGGCACCTCCCGGGGTCTCTGGGCCGAGGGCTACGGCAGCCTGGGGCAGAGGAGGGGTAACGACATCTCCTCCCGCTACGACTCCGACATGGCCGGTTTCTCCGCGGGGTTCGACAGGGTGGTCGCACCTTCTCTCCTTGTCGGCGCCTCTCTGGGGTACTCCCACACGAAGGTGGACATGAAGGATCTCTCCGACAGTGCCACCGTATCGAGCTACCAGGGCTCCCTCTACGGGATCTATAAGATGAATCCCTTTTACGTGAGCGGCATCGCTGCCTGCGGGTACAACCGCTACGACACGAGAAGGGACATCGCCTTCGGCACCGTCTCGAGAAGGGCGAAGGCCTCCTATGCCGGACAGACCCTGGGGGGATACCTCGAGGGGGGCTATCGTCTTACCACATCACCCGTCGATATCATCCCCCTTGCCTCACTGACGGGTATATACCTCATGCGGGACGGCTTCACTGAGAGGGACGCGGGGGCGCTGAGCCTCAGCGCGGATTCCGACCACACCTCCTCCCTTGTCGGCTCCCTCGGTATGAGGCTCACGAAAGACTATAAGATATCCTCCTCGGACACCCTCACCCCCGAGCTCAAGGTCGCATGGGACCACGAGTTCGCAAACGGTGACTATGCCCTCGACGCCTCCTTTGCCGGGTATCCGACATCCACCTTCACCGTCCGGGGCGACAGGCCGAACAGGGACTCCCTCGGTGCGGGGTTCCGCCTTACCTGGCAGACGAAAGAGGACATCTGCCTCCATTTCACCTATGACGGCAGCTTCTCCGGGGACAACACACAGCACGCGGGGACGCTGGGGATACAGTACAGGTGGTGATCAACAGGACCCGATCGGTTTGGATCTATTTAGTAGTAGGTGATATACATAACATATCCACGCACCCCCTTATTCACGCCGCAACTTTAAGATGAATTAAAATGACTTGATCAGCATTGGATCCCCCGGCGGAGAGAACATGCCGGTTCCAGTACGTGGAACATATGGAACAGCTTTTAATGGGCTTCAAGATAAAAGAATCTATTCCGGCCCTGTATCGAAGATGATACCGAGGCGTCGACGAGGAGCCGACGCAGGCGTATATTAAGCAAGGTCAGGGTTTTTGTGATGTCTTTGTCGCTCAAGCATTCAAGAGGTTCTTCACCCAAATCCCTCCCGGCCTCCAAAGAGAGGGGTGACCTGTCTTTTTTTAGTTTTGGTTTTTCACATTAAAGCGATTCAACCACTCAAGCATTCAAGCCGCCTTACATCCTTTTGTCTTCGAGACGCAGGGCCATATCGTCAAGCATCTTCTGCTCGCGCCTGTTCTGTGATTTCTTGATGACCCTGGCGACCTTTTCCTTGAGTGTGCAGAGCATCTTCAGCTCCCGGGCGATCTCGAAGAACTCGGCTTTTAAAACATCGATCTGTTCCTGGGCGGATTCTTTTTCGCAGATAAGGCTTGTCTTTGTTATGTCCAGGTATTCAAGGTAATCCTTGATCACGGCGAAGTCGTTGCCGGTAAGCGGCGTTTCCGAGATCTTTTCATAGTTTTTTTCTATGTCGTTGTCGACGCTCCGGATCTCATCGCAGATGCAGGACATCTTCGAAACCGTCTCTTCGATCTCGCGCTCCTTGTCCTGCCTGAGCTTTTCCTTTATCTCGATTATCCGGTCTATGCGTTTCTTATCCATAAGTTTTTCCGGAGAAAAAAACAGGTGACAGGTAATAGGTTATAGGTGATAGGAAAAACAAAGGATATTGAATTTTCTTGTCTACTCAATGACCTGTAACCCATTGCCCATAATCTCTCTTCTTTTTCCCATGACCTATAACCCAATTACCCATGACCTCTCTTCTCACACGTAAAATAGGATCTTCATGCTGTTCTGCGTTTCCTCCAGCGTGACCTTCTCGTCGACATCCTGGGTAAGGAACGTCTTGACCTTGTCTATCATGGAGATGGCGTAGTCCACCTTCTGGCTGTTGCCCGGGGTATATGCGCCGATATTGATAAGGTCCTCGGCCCGCTCGAACTCCGAGAGTATCTCAACGATCCTGGCAGCGTACTCTGTCTGGTCCTTTGGAGAAATGTCCTTCATCAACCTGCTTATGCTCCTCAAGACATCAATGGGAGGGTAATGGTTTGCATCGGAGAGCTTGCGTGAAAGAACGACGTGTCCGTCAAGGATGGACCTCGCCGAGTCAGCTATGGGATCATCGAGGTCATCACCTTCAACAAGCACGGTGTAGATCGCGGTCATGGTCCCTTCGCCCTCTCCGTTGCCTGCCCGTTCCAGGACCTTCGTCAACAGCGAAAAAACGCTTGGTGTGTATCCCTTCGACGTGGGCGGTTCGCCTATTGCCAGGCCAACCTCTCTCTGCGCCATGCTGAAGCGGGTCAGGGAATCCATAAGCAGCAGCACGTCATTCCCCCTGTCCCGGAAATACTCGGCCAGTGCTATCGTGAGGAACGCCCCCCTCACCCTTATCAGGGGCGGTTGATCGGATGTTGCGACAACGACGACAGAATTCTTGATGCCGTCGCCAAGGTCTCGTTCAATAAATTCCCTCACCTCACGACCGCGCTCCCCGATAAGCCCGATCACATTGATATTGGCTTCGGTATTGCGGGCGATCATGCCCAGAAGGACACTTTTGCCCACACCTGAACCTGCGAAGATCCCTATGCGCTGTCCTTTGCCGCATGTCAGAAGACCGTTTATGCTCCTCACCCCCAGGTCCAGAGGGTCTGTGATGCGTTTTTTACGCATGGGGTTGACAGTCTCGCGGTAGATGGGAACTGATTCCGTGCAGTTAATGGGCCCTTTTCCGTCCATGGGATTGCCCAGACCGTCTATGACCCTGCCCAGAAGGCCCTCGCCGGCCATGATATCGACAGTCTTCTTTTTTGAGAGTATCCTCGAACCGATGCCTACACCCCTGAGATCGCCCAGCGGCATAAGCAGGGTTTTGCCTTCCTTGAAACCGACAACCTCCGCATCGATGGGAACCGTGCTGTCAACGGGGTAGATCAACGCCGAATCTCCCACAGAGGCGATAGGTCCCTTTCCCTCGATGACAAGGCCCACGACCTGGTTTACCTTCCCGTAAACACGGTAGGGGTATATACCGGAGAGCATGTCCCTGGTCAGGGACAGGGTATCGTCAATCGAGTTTTCCATTAAGGAACTCTTTTTTCAGTTCTTCTATCTGGACAGAAACCCGCCCGTCGATATCTCCGAAGTTCGTCTCGATGACAAACCCCGGTTCGTGGAGGGTATCATCCCTGATGACCTTGAAATTGCTCAGGTCTTCTTCCGCGATATGCTGCGCGTCTTCGCGGCGCATACGGATCGTCGTACCGCTGTGTTCCTCGCAGAGGGCAAGAGCCTTTCTGATCATGTGCAGGATCGTGTCATGATGCTCCCGGCATTCCCTGAGAATGATGGCCTCGGCAAAGATAAAAGCAAGTTCCGTTGAAAGGTGTTCCGCCCGCTTGACGAGCTGCTCCTTGAACAGGGAAAGTTCGGCGATGATCCCTCCCAGTCTTTTCACGAGCGGTTCCACTCTTTTCATCCCCATCTCGTGACCGGCCTTCTCGCCCTGCGCGAAGGCCTCTTCGAATACCCTACGCGCCTCTTCCTCCACGTTCAGCGGCGCCGTCGTCGCCTTCTCTCCTCCGGCGCTTTCCTGCTCATCAAAATACACAATGAACCCTGTCCCCTCTGCCTCAGGTTTTTCTTCCTGCTCTTCCATGTTCAGATCGTATAGGATAAAGGGTTCCATATCAGGGTTTTTCAAACGAATTCTTCGCTTCCGCGGGAAAGAAATATCTTTCCCTCGCCTTCAAGCTTCTTGGCGACCATGGCGATCCTGACCTGGGCCTTTTCGACATCGGAGAGCCTCACCGGGCCCATGGCATCGAGGTCTTCTTTCAGCATGGCGGAGGCCCGCTCTGACATATTGGAGAAGATCTTTTCCTTCATCACATCGGAGGCGCCTTTCAATGCAAGGCCGATGTCCTCCGAAGATATTTCCTTCAGGAGTACCTGGATGCTCCGGTCGTCGAGATGCGCAAGATCTTCAAAGGTAAACATGAGCTGCCGTATCCGCTCGGCCAGCTCCGGGTTCGTCTCTTCGAGCTTGCCGAGAAGTTCCGATTCGAGGGTCCTGTCCATCTGGTTCAAAATGCTGGCAACCACCTCGACACCGCCAAGCTGTTTGCCTTCGGCGCCCCCGAGGGTGTTTTCAAGCTGTTCCTTTATCACGCTTTCCACCTCGGCAAGGATCGAAAGGTCCACCTTTTCGAGATTCGCCATTCTCACTACAACTTCCGTCTGGGAACGGTCCGGTAACGAAGAAATGGCGTCCCCCGCCTTCTTTGTTCCCAGTGTGGACAGAACAAGGGCGATAGTCTGCGGGTGTTCGCCGCGGAGCAGGTTCGCGAGCACCTTCGGGTCGCAGCGTCTCAGGAACTCGCCGGGGATCCCTTTCTTGGTATCCAGGTTGCCCAGCAGCAGTTCGGCCTTATCTTCGTCAAAACTGTTCTTGACAAGCATGCGGAACCTGCTTTCACCGCCGACGACATTCTTGCCCTTTTTACTCGCCCGCGACATGAACTCATCCTGGACTTTCTGCACGAGATGGTCGGGGATGAGCTTGAGATTGGATATCTCCTTGCCTATGGCCTCTATTTCTTCCTCGTCGAGTCCCTTCATTACCTCCTTGGTCACTTCGTCATCCATTGTAAGGATAAGGATCGCGGCCTTTCTGAGTCCGGAGATGTCTTCGGAGTCCATTATCATGTTCCTTCTTTCACCCATTCCTTAATTACGGAACCGACAATCGATTTGTCCTTCATCGCATCGTTGAGCGCATTCTGCTGCTTGTTCTCGATGGGTGTTGCAGTTTCACCGCCTGTCACACCGCTCTTAACGTAAATATCCTTGACCTGGTACATCGGTGCCCGGTCCGCCTTTGCCTTCAGCACACCCATGAGAGGCTTGATGACGAAGAGAAAAATTGCAGCGAGTATCACCATGTAAAAGGCGTACTTTCCGAAGTTGAATATCATTTCCTTGCGTTCGGCAGACTCGATAAGGCCTTTCTCGTCGGCCATGTTTTCCACCTCGAAGGGAACATTGAGCACTTCGATCTTGTCGCCGCGCTCTTCGTCGGCTCCTACCGCCCTTGAAACGATGCCCTTGATATCATCCAGTTCCTTCTGGGAACGGGGCGAATACTTCAATTCCTCTGCGCCCTTCTGGCCTTTCACCTTCTCGTATTTACCATCGAGGACTATGGCGATGGATATCCGTTTGATATCGCCATGAGGCTCAATGATCTTCCTTACCACCTTGCTCACCTCATATGTGGTCTGTGATTCCTCCCGCTCGGATTCGCTGCCCCTGGACGTACTCGCAGATGTTTCCACTTTCGCGCTATCTTTACCCGCGATATTGGGAACGTTCGATGCTACACCCGGCACACCGCCCGTGGAGCCTGTCCTGTTGACAACCTTTTCCCTGCTTTTACGCTCGCCGGTGATCACGCTCTTGTTGGGTTGATATTCTTCCTCGACCTTCTCCACCTTCCGGAGGTTGAGCTCCACATTGGCGCGTATGATCGACTTGTTGGCGGGTATAAACTTGTCCAGCATCGATTGCACCGACTCCTCCAGCGTCTTCTCCACGCTTCTCTGGAGCTCGAACTGCTGGCCCGAGAGGGCAACTGCCGAACCCGAGGAACCGCTCTTGAAAAGCGTCTTTCCGAAGGAATCCACAATGGTCACGTTATCGGGCTTCAACCCCTCAATGCTTCCTGATACAAGATGGACGATCCCCGCCACCTGTTCTTTGGATATGGTCTTGCCCGGTTTGAGTTTCAGAAAGACCGACGCGGTGACGTCCTTCTCGCGGTCGGTGAAGAGCGTCTTTTCCGGGATCGCGATATGCACCCGTGAGCCCTTCACTTCAGGCATCTGGTTGATGGTCCTTGAAAGCTCCCCCTGAATGGCCCGTTTATAATTGATGTTCTGCATGAACTCCGTCATGCCGTAGTTCGTCTTATCGAAGAGTTCGAAGCCCACCCCGCCGGCACCGGGGAGCGCGTTCTGGCCGGCAAGCATAAGGCGCACATCGTAGACCTTTTCCTTCGGTACGGCGATAGCACTGCCTCCGAGACTGAGCTTGTATGGGACCTTCAATTCCTTGAGCTTGGCGACAACCGCGGAGGCGTCTTCCGTCGAGAGACCGGCAAAAAGCGTCTGGTAGTTCTCCTTCTGAAGAAAGGAGAGACCGATGATTGACCCGCCGACAAGAGCTATGAACAGAAAGAGATACATGTAGAGTTTGCTCTTCGGGGCTGTCCTGAGATAGTTTTTGGTGTTATTGAGAAGCTCGTCCATTGGCGCCATCGGTTACACCTGCATCCTCATTATCTCTTCATATGCCGATATGATCTTGTTCCGTATCTGCATCATCGTCTGGAATGACAGATCCGCCTTCTCGATAGCGATCATGGTGGTCTGAATGTCCGTGTTTTCCATCTTGACCAGTTTTTCAACCTCCTGATCCGCCTCTTTTTCGATCTCCACAACCTTTTTGATGGAGTCTTTCAGGACATCGCTGAAAGAGGTTTTCGCCTTTTCATTGGCCGGTTTCTGAATTTCGCCGAAATTGGGGAGGGTAAAATTTTCTACCTTCATGGATCTGCCCCCTATTTAATGAGATCGAGAGTCTTCAAGAACATGTCCTTCGTTGTATTGAGAACGTTCACGTTCGCTTCATAGGCACGCGTGGCGGCCACCATATCCGTCATTTCCTCCATCAGGTTCACGTTGGGATAGGTAACGTACCCTTCTTCATCGGCATCGGGATGACTTGGACTGAAGACCTTTTGCATGGGTTTTTCGCTTTCCTGGATCGACTCGGCCTTTACGCCTTCGATCTTCTTGCTGAGGGTGCCGCCGAAGCTTTTGTCCTCCGAAACATCGATGGCCTTGAAGACAACATCCTTTTTTCTGTAAGGACCGCCCTCGTCAGTGCTCGTCGTGTGAACGTTGGAAAGGTTGGATGCAACCACCTCCATCCGTGTCCTTTGTGCCTTCATCCCCGAAGCGCTGATCTTGAAGATGTCAAAAGCTCCCATGTTATTACCTCTTTCCCTCGCTTATAATGTATTTCATAAGCGAAAATCGTTTTCCCGCTATCTGGACCAGCGCGTGGTACATGAGCTGGTTCTCGGTCAATTTTACCGTCTGGCCTTCAAGGTCTACGGTGTTCCCGTCGATGCTCTTAAGGCCGTCGTTTCCCTGATTCTCGGTGACGTTGTAGTCGGAAGGATCGGACATTCTCTTTCCCGCCGCGGCACCGAGCCGTTTGCCGAGCTCGTTTTTGAAATCAATGTCTTTTTCCTTGTACGCCGGTGTCTGCGAATTCGCGATGTTGCCGGATATGACCTTGTGGTAAAAGGCCCTCACACCCAGCGCTTTTCCTATGAGATCAACAATCTCCATCAATACTCCTTCACCGGGATATCGATCCCCATTGTGCGGTATTCGTTTATCTTGTTCCTTAAGGTCCGTACCGTAATGCCCAGGATCGCGGCGGCCTTTGTACGGTTGCCTTTTACCGATCTCAGGGCGTCAATAATGAGCTTCGTCTCCATTTCTCTCACCGATCCGACAGCCATGTCTTGCAATGGCTGTGCCTCGCCGATATGGCTCATGGTGATCACTGAACCGTTGGAAAGAATGCACGCCCTGGCGATGACGTTCTCCAGTTCGCGCACATTGCCCTTCCAGTGCCTTGCCTCGAGATACTGCATTGTTTCGTCATTCACCCCTATGTCCATCCCCCTGGAATGCTTTTTGAGAAGATGGCCGACGAGGGGCGCAATGTCCTCCCTGCGGTCGCGAAGCGGCGGGATGGTGATCGGAAATACACTGAGGCGGTAATAAAGGTCTTCACGGAACTTGCCTTCACAGACGGTCTTAACGATGTCGCGGTTCGTCGTGGCGATAACGCGGACATCGATCTTCTTCGGATACCTTGAACCGACCGCCTCCACCTCCTTTTCCTGGAGAACTCGAAGCAGTTTTGCCTGGAGCCTGAGGTCCATCTCTGTGACCTCGTCGAGAAGGATGGTGCCTTTATCGGCAAGCTCGAACTTGCCCGGTTTCCTGGCCAGCGCACCTGTGAAGGCGCCTTTTTCATAACCGAAGAGCTCGCTTTCCAGAAGGTTTTCCGGCAGCGCCGCACAGTTCACGGCCACAAAAGGCATATCCGCCCTGTCGGATTTCTCATGGACATATTTTGAAATGACTTCCTTTCCGACGCCGCTTTCCCCGAGAACAAGAACGGTGGCATCCGACCCGGCCACTCTTTCGGCCTTGAGAAGCACTTCCTTCATTGCCCGCGACGAGTAAACGATCTTTCCATTCTTTACGCCGAGGGCGCGCTTGACAATACTGTAGAGGGTTTCCGTATTGAAGGGCTTAAGGATATAATCATAGGCGCCTTCCTTGATGACCTTCACGGCATCCTGCACTGTTCCGTAGCCTGTCATAAGTATGACGGGCATGAACGGCGACGATTCCTTGATGGCCTTCAACAGGTCGATGCCGCTCAGGTGGGGCATCTTCACATCTGTGATGACAAGATCGAAAATGTTGCGGTCGATCTCCGTCATGGCAGTTTTGCCATCTTCCGCGAGAGCGACATTGTAGCCGGCCCGCACGAGCGATTCCTTCAGGGCAATGCGCATGTGGTTATCGTCATCGACTACAAGGACGTTCGTTTTCATAAGACAGTCAACCTCTCCCTGGGAATATAGATAAGAAAGGATGAACCAGATCCCATTTCGGATTCAACCTCAATAAAGCCGCCATGGGCCTTCACAATATTGTAGACGATGAAAAGTCCCAGACCCACGCCTTTGTCTTTAGTTGTAAAAAATGGATTGAAAATGTTCCTGCGCAATTCTTCGGGCATACCCGGCCCGTTGTCGCTCACAATGAGAACACCGTAGCGTTCGTTTTCCTTGATATCCACCTTGATCTTCCCGTTCTGGCCAACCGCGTCTATGGCATTGCTCACAAGGTTCATGACCACGAGCTTCATCATGTCGGGATCGAAAAAGGCCGACCCGGAACTGCCCGGGGCAAAGTTAACGTTGATGTTCCTCGCGTTCGTCGACACGCTCATAAAATCAAGAGTGTCCCCGACGATCGACCTCAGTTCCTCCTTCTTTAATGCAAGTTCTCTTGGCCGCGTGTAGGAAAGGATGTTGTTTATGATCCTGTCGATGGTCTTGACACCGAAAAGTACATATTCTACATACTTGCGGTCCTTTGCCCGCATCTTACCCGCCATGAGCATTGAGAGGAAAAGCTCCATGCTTCCCAGCGGGTTCTTTATCTCGTGGGAGATGCGGGCCGCCATTTCGCCCATTGCCATGAGCCTCTCGTCACGCTCCATGTGCTCCTTCATACGCTCCATCTCGGTGACATCCTCAATGGCGATGACCTGTTTGCCTTCGAATCCGTTGGTCAGCCCTTCCTTCTTCCACCTGTAATGACCGCGGCCGTTCTTGATCTCGCCGGTCTTGCTGTGCCCGTTGCCAAGATTGCCGATGATGCCTTCAGGGATGAGCTCTTCAGCGTTCTTATTGGCAAAAAGAACAGTTCTGCCGTCAATGACGACAACACCGACAGGAAGGGAATCGAGCACCGTGTAAAGGTATTCGCCTGCCCGCTCCAATGCCCTGTTCTTTTCTTCCAGTTCGCTTTTGAGTTCCCTGATCTGGCCTTCCAGCGTTGCGTAATGGCTTATGATGGAATCCGAGGCCTTTGAAAATTCATAGAAGGCATTTTCGAGAAGTTTGGTTTCAGGCATTTGCATGGCTGAACAATTTGCAAGAAGTGTACCAAAGAAACCGAGTGATAGGTCATAGGAAAGACCGCGGTTTATCCTGTTTATCTGGTTTATCCTGTTTATCTGGTTTAAATAACTAAAGAAACTTAAAAAACCAGAGAAACTATAGAAACCTATTCATCACCCATGACCTGTGACCTGTGACCTGTGACCCAATCGTCATTTTATTGACAATCAGTCCAGGCCGAGGCGTTTCATTTTCTCTATGAGGGTTGTGCGGTTGATGTTGAGGACCTGGGCGGCCTTGCTTTTTACGCCCTGGGTTTCGCTTAATGCCTTTATTATGAGGGTCTTTTCAAACTCGGAAACGAGGGTATCATACCCTTTATCGATATCAATGGAGGTCTCCTGCTGCAGCACCGCGTCTTCCTTCTCAATACTGTACAGTTTTTCCGGGAGGTCTTCGATATCGATATGCCCGTCCCTTTTGAGGACCACCATGCGCTCCACAATGTTCTGAAGCTCACGCACGTTACCGGGAAAATCGTATTCCATCAAGGCCTTCATGGCTTCTTCGGAAAAACCTTCAATGGAGGCGGAATTTATCCTGTTTGACTGTTCAAGGAAAAAATTGATGAGGATCGGTATGTCCTGGCGGCGATCACGAAGCGGCGGGATGTGGATGGGAACGACATTCAGCCGGTAGTAGAGGTCCTCACGGAACTTGTTCTCACTGACGAGGTCCTCGAGCTTGCGGTTGGTCGCCGCAATGATGCGCACATCGACCTTGATCGTCTTTGATCCGCCGATGCGTTCAAAGGCTTTCTCCTGAAGGACCCGCAGAAGCTTCACCTGGAGATTGAAACTCATGTCCCCGATCTCGTCGAGAAAGATGGAGCCCCCGGTGGCAAGTTCGAACCGGCCCAACCGGGTGCTGACGGCACCCGTGAAGGCGCCTTTCTCATATCCGAAAAGCTCACTTTCAAGAAGGCTCTCGGGTATGGCACCGCAATTCACGACGACAAGAGGATTGTCACGCTTCGATGAGTTGTAATGGATGGCCCTCGCCACAAGCTCCTTTCCAACGCCGCTCTCCCCCGTGACAAGAACCGTCGCGTTCGTATCGGCAACACGCTCTATCATCTCGAAGACCTTCTGCATGGCAAAGCTGACACCGATGATGTTTTCGAATTTATACTTGTCCTTCAGCGCGCTCCTCAGGATAGTATTCTCCCGGATGATCTTGTTCTCCGCGTACCGCCTGAGAAGATTGGCCTTGAGGGTAAGCCCCTTGGGTATGTTGTCGCTTTTAAGGAGCTTGAAATAGTACATGGCCGAGTCTACTGTGGCAAGGACCTCTTCGAACTTGAAGGGTTTGAGAATATAATCAAAAGCGCCGCACCGCATGGCGCTGATGGCACTTTCCATGCTCCCGTAGCCGGTCATGACAATACCGAGCGTATCGAGATATTCCTTCTGGATGAAGTTGATGAGTTGAAGTCCGTCAACTTTGGGCATCATAAGGTCCGTGATGAGGACATGATAGCCGTTATTCTTCAATGCCGCGAGCGCTTTTTTACTGTCGATAAAAGGATCGACGGTGTAGCCGTTCGCTGTCAGGAACTCACTGAGCATAGAAAGAATATGCTCTTCATCCTCTACGATGATGACCTTGCCCTTCTCCATCTATTTCCGTTTGTCGATGATAATGTTGGAGTTCTTGAGCATATCCCAAGCCCTCTGTTTGTCGCGCTCTTCTTCCTCGACTGCTTTTTCTCTTGACTCGTCAGAGCCGACAGTGTAGGTCGTCCCGTCTTTGTCCTTGGTGATCTTGAGGTCATCCTTGCAAAAACCTTCCGACACGGTGAAGATTATCAAAAGGGAGAATAATAAGAGCAAACAACAATTATATGTAATACGCGAAGCCATACATTATTATATAGCCAATCCCGGCCAATAAGAAGAAAAAAATCACAGAAAGTTCAGCGCCGACAAGAATAACCTAAGACAATCTTGATGATAGACCAAATACCTGATAAGTTCAAACAAACAGCGTCATAATCTTTTTGTTTTCTTTATCCTTCTCATGTTAAGAACTTGACAATAACATCGATAACGGTATAGAGTTTGCAATTGGGTTTGGATATATGATGAATTTCAGCCGTTTCATGAAAAGATGCATGACGTCCGTTACCATCCTGGTCGTTCCACACACAAAATCACAGCCCCTGAAAGTCCGGTTGCCTATCGCCGGCCTGCTTGCCTGCATGGCCTTTGCGGTCATAGGCGCCGCTTACACCATTATCGCCGGGGTCAGGACCGCCGAATACTACGTCATGAAGAGTAAACTCTCTTACTTCTCCCGCGAATTCAACGAATTGAAGCTCACCATCGGTTCGCTTAAAGAAACAAACAACGAACTTTCGAGGCTCGTGGAACTCAAATCAAAGAACAACATCCTCAAAACCGCCGAGTTTGGAGATTCCGGGTCGATCGATATAGAGGCGATCAAGAGAGAGATGAAGGAAACCCTGGAATCCGTTGCGGAAATCAAAAAATATATCTCCGAGCAGAAGAATGTACTCCTTGCAACTCCCTCCGGCTGGCCGATCCATGGACAGATCAGCTCACATTTCGGAATGCGTCACCATCCTGTCACCGGTGTCAGCAAGTTTCACACCGGTCTTGACATACGGGCGTCAATGGGCACTGACGTTAAGGCCACAGCCGACGGGATTGTCAGCTTCTCCGGCTGGACAAGCGGGAGCGGCCATATTGTGGTTATTGAGCACGGACATGGTCTCAGTACCGCATATGCTCACAACAAGGAGAATTTCGTAAAGGTCGGCCAGACCATCAAAAAGGGCGAAAAGATCGCCGCTTCCGGTTCGTCAGGGATTTCGACGGGCCCCCATCTGCATTATGAGGTCTGGAAGAACGGTAAACAGGTAGATCCACACCAATTCCTGAAGGACGGATAATCATGCTGAGCAAGAAACAGGGATCGCTTGAAACCCTGATAGGCCAGGACTCGCTTATCAGGGGAGAACTCGTCTCAAAAGGTGTCGTGCGGCTTGACGGGTCCGTGGAAGGAAGCGTAGAGGCCGATCACCTCATACTGGGAAGGTCGGGAACCGTTAAGGGAGAAATGTCAGCACGGGAGGTCATCATCGACGGGACCGTGGAAGGCAGCATAAACGCGGAGGAGATGGTCGAGATAAAACCGGACGGCGTTGTAGAGGGTGACATCCGCACCTTCAAGCTCGTAATTGCCGAAGGCGCATTCTTTTCCGGTCACTCATACATGCAAAGGGCCGTTGCAGCGGAAGAATCCGGAGAAGAATCTCCCGAAGCAGCAGAAAAAGACAAAAAGGTCGAGCGGATCTTCTGACATCACTGTCAAGAAAACAGACAAACAGAAAAGCAACAACTTCGTTTTTTCCTTCATTTTCCACGTTGTAATAGGGAAACACTTATGCTATACATTAAAAATATATCAACATTCCGTTTGTGGTAAGTTTTTTGCATAATGAAAGGACGTGCGAAATGCTAAACATCTTTAACACTATTTTAAACAACAAAGGAGAGTTGACCATGATAGGCGAAAAAAAAGCATCAAATGGCAGCGATTTTGACGAAAAAGATATCACTACCATCGTTGCTGACGATCTGGAGATCAAAGGCACCATCAGGTTCAAAACATCTGTCATGCTTAAAGGCATATTTGAAGGGGAGATTTACTCGGAAGGGCTCCTTGTTGTCGGCCCCACCGCACGGGTCATGGCAAGCATTACCACGCAGACCCTCGTTTCCCATGGAGAGATAACGGGCAACGTCATCGCCAACGAACAGGTGACCCTTAAGAGCACATCAATACACAACGGCGATATTTCCACGCCGAACGTCATCATCGAGAACGGTGCTGTATTCAACGGGTCATGCGCGATGAGAGCAAAGGACATCACCGTTAAATAACGAAACAGACAAATAATTCTAAAGGGGGTACGGCATGGCATCACACATTCCCGAGATCAGGGAAGTAGCCGAAAATCAGATCACGACCGTTGTCGCGGAAGATCTGGAAATAAAAGGTACTATAAGGTTCAAGACCTCAGTAATGTTAAAAGGCATCTTCGACGGCGAGATCTTCTCCGAAGGACTGCTCGTGATCGGCCCGACCGCGAAGGTCACGGCGGCGATCAACACAAAAACACTCATCTCTCACGGAGTGATAACGGGCAACGTTACAGCCAATGAACAGATCGTGCTGAAAAGCACCGCAACACACAATGGCGATCTCCAGTCACCTTTTATCATGATCGAGAACGGGGCTGTGTTCAACGGCGCCTGCTCAATGGACAGGGCTCAACCCTCTTCCAATACGGCAAACATCCCTGTCTCAACGGAAATCGATCACCCGCAGGAAGAAAGCGCGGCAGAAGAAATAAGCGAACCTGAATACGGCACCATCGAGGAAGAAAACAAAGAACCGGCCGACTCTTACTGACTGGGTAAGACCGGGGAGGCCGCCCCGGGCCAATTGCCCACGCGGACGTCCGCTAAAAAACGCAAACGGCACCGGTAAGCGCACTATTCGCTGAATAGCTAAAAACTCTCTTTTTTAAAAAAAGGGGAAGGGACCAGACCTTCCTCTTTTTTTAATTCGTTCCAGGGTTTCAAGATATAAAATAGTTGAACCGCCTGAACGGCTTGAATGTTTGAACTGCTTGAGCCGCTTGAACCGTTAGAGATTAAAACTCTTTCAAGGAAGCAGTTTTTTTACACTTAAGCGGTTCGAGCCGTCTTTTATTCCCATTGCTTTTTTCCCGAAAACTTTTTATAGTACTACCATAGTGTGCGACCTTATATCTCCCGGAAGATCTGTTCAGACTGCGGGGAATGTGTAACGATATGTCCCTATGAGGTATTCACGGA
>ENA-UOWG01001365-UOWG01001365.1-activated-sludge-metagenome-genome-assembly--contig:-NODE-1365-length-24587-cov-6.569583_pt1 | contig 24587 bp, 25 predicted proteins | sample MGYA00238147_ERZ761563 | MGnify/ENA primary metagenome ERZ761563 (study PRJEB28884, sample SAMN05720216) | anaerobic digester metagenome | isolation source: active sludge of municipal... | reverse complement strand
CGCGCAGGCGCATCGCGATGCGGGTGAAGTCCGAGTCGCTCGACACGATGCAGAAGCCGTCGAGCTTCTCGGTGTAGAGCAGGTCCATGGCGTCGATGATCATCGCGCTGTCGGTCGCGTTCTTGCCCGTCGTGTAGGAGAACTGCTGGATGGGCTGGATCCCGTACTCCAGGAGCTTGTCCTTCCAGGAGCGCAGGTTCGTGCTCGTCCAGTCGCCGTAGATGCGCTTGACGCTCGCGACCCCGTACTTGGCCACCTCCGCGAGGAGGCCGTCGATGATGGAGGCCTGGGTGTTGTCGGCGTCGATGAGCACCGCCAGCTTGAGCTGGCCTTGGAATCCTTGGTCGTCTAGCTTCTTCATGCTTCTTCTCCGAATAGGGATGCGCGCACCCTCCGCACCGTGCTGACGGCGCCCAAGGGCACGCGGGCGGGGCCGCCCGTGCCGAGATCCTCGGCCTCGAGGACGAGCCCCTTGTCGGTCTTGTCGAGCCTCACCGGCCTGAGGAGGACCCGCGAGGGCTCCTCGCCGGGGAGGCGGTAGAGCACCTCGAGCCGGTCGCCGGGGCTCCGCAGCGAGCGCTCGACGACCCGCACCTTGCCCAGGTAATCCAGGCCGCCCGCCTCCATCCGCTCCGGCCGGGGATCGGAGCGGGCGATCTGCTCGGCCGTGAGGACGAGCCTGCGCCCGATGCGCTCGCCCAGCTCCTTGGCCTCCTCGGTGGCGCGGCCCGAGGAGGCGAGGATGCCCCGGAGCTCGGCGAGCCTCGGCTCGGGATCGAGGGGCTGCGCGGCCGGGGAAGAGCCGCCACCGCGGCCTTCGGCCGCGAAGGGAAACGGTACGGCGCGGCCCGGCGCCGCGTCAGCGTCGAGAGAGCCCGGGCGCCGCGGCCGGGGAGCGCGGCGCGGCGCGGCGACCGCGGCGTGGAGGACCTCGGGCGGGGGCTCGATGCCCGCCCGGCGGAGCTGGGCCGCCGCTTCCTCGGGCCCCTCGGCCGAGAGGAAGTAGACCCCGGCCGCCAGCCGCTCCGCGGGCAGGGCCCCCGAGCCGATGCCCTGCTCGACGAGGGGCCGCTGCCGCTCGTCGGCGACGAGGACGAGGCCGCGGTACAGGCGGAGCGAGCGGTACTCCTCCTCCCAGGCCGCGAGGGAGAAGGCCAGGCTCTGGGGCAGGGGCCTGGCCGCCATCCCCTCGAGCCGGGAGCGGATCTCCGCCGCCACGAGCCCCGAGGCGAAGGCGGCGCGGGCGGTCTCGCGGTCCAGCTCGAAGCTCCAGACCTTGCCCAGGGCGACCGGCCTCGCGGCGCAGCCGACCAGGAGGCGATCGGCCAGGGCGGCCTCGGGCATGAGGTGGAGGGCGTGATCCCCCTCGGCCACGAGCCGCGGCGATGATACGCCCGGCGATGATACGCCCGGCGATGATTCGCCCGGCGATGATACGCCCGGCGAGGCCGCGTCGCTCCGGGCCCCCAGCCGCGAGACGAGGGCCGCCCCGCCTTCGGCCGAGGGCAGGGCCGAGAGGAGGCCCAGGCTCTCGAGGGCGGCGATGGCGAGGTAGGGATCGCCCAGGAGCTCTGGCCTTCCCTCGAGCCTCGCCGCCACCCTGAGCCAGCGCGCCAGGGCCGGCCGCGGGAAGGCGAAGCCCTCGGGCAGGGAGGAGAGGGCATGGGAGAGGAGCCGCGCGAGGGCCTCGGCCGCCGCCAGCCCCGCTCCGGCCTCCTCTCCCGCCTCTTCCCCTCCCCCGCCCTCCTCGCGAAGGCCCGCGGCCGCCCCGGCCGCGGCTCCCCCTCCCCGCGAGAGCTCGAGGGACCTGGCCAAGGCCGCCGCGAGGAGGAAGGGCAGCTCCTCGCCCCACTCCTCGAGGAGGGAAGCGAAGGCGGCCCGGTCCGCGGCCCAGAGCTCCCCCTCCGAGCGCAGCGCCCCGATCCGGGCGAGGGCCCGGGCGAGGGAGCCGAGGGCCTCCTCCCGGGCTTCGCCCGGGAAGAGCCCGCGGAAGAGGGCTCCCGCCCGCTCCGAGGCCCGCTTCGTGAGGCCCCCTCCCTTGCGGATCGAGGCGGGCGCGTGGAAGAGGAAGGAGAAGAGGGCCACGGCGGCGGGAGCCCCGCAGGCGCGGCCCTCGTCGGCCGCCCTCCCCCTCGCCCCCGGGACGCCGAAGACCCAGGCGGGGTCGGCCAGGCGGGCGGCGAGCTCCCCGGCGAGGAGGGGGTTCACCGCGACGAGGCGGCGGCCGCCCTCGGCGTAGCGGAACAGCAGGAGCCGGTCGAGGAGGTTGGAAAGCCGCAGGCCGAGCTCGAAGAGGGGGAGCTCGCCGAGGAAGAGCTCCTTGAGCTCGGGCTCGGGGAGGGGCCCGACCGCGAGGCTCGTGCCCAGGATCCGGGCGTCGAGCCCGTCGAGGAGGCCGAGGAGGGAGGCCCTCGTCTCCTCCCTGCGAAGGAAGGCCTCGAGGCGGCGCACGAGCTCCCGCTTGTCGTAGGGCGTCTTGACCGGCCCGAGGTAGTTCCGCACCGCGCCGATCAGGGCCTCCGAGCCGGAGGTCAGGAGGGCGTCGGACCAGTCGGCCTGGGTCGGGGCGCGGGGCGGCGCGGCCCGGGAGAGCGCGCGGGCCTCGCTCATTCCCAGGCCTCGATGAGGTAGCGGTAGCCCTGCTCGATGAGGAACTTGCGCCGGTTGGCCGCGAACTCCTCCTCGACCGTGTAGCGGGAGACGAGGGAGTAGAAGAAGGAGTTGCGCGCCTTCGGGCGGAGGATGCGGCCGAGGCGCTGGGCCTCCTCCTGCCTCGAGCCGAAGGAGCCCGAGACCTGGATCGCCACCGAGGCGTCGGGCAGGTCGATGGCGAAGTTGGCCACCTTGGACACGACGATCACGCGCGCCCGGCCCGCGCGGAAGTCGGCGTAGATCCGCTCGCGCTCGGGGTTGGGCGTGCGGCCCGTGATGAGGGGGGCGTCGAGCTCCTTCGCGATCCGCCCGAGCTGGTCGAGGAACTGCCCGATGACGAGGACCGGCTCGTCGGGATGGTTCGCGACGATCTCCTTCACGGCCTCGTACTTGGCCCCGCCCTCGGCGGCGAGGCGGTGCTTCTCGCGCGGCTCGGCCACGGAGTAGCGCAGGTGCTCGGCCTCGGGCAGGGGGATGCGGATCTCGCGGCAGTAGGCCTCGGCGATGAAGCCCTTGCGCTCGAGGTCCTTCCAGGGCACGTCGTAGCGCTTGGGGCCGATGAGGCTGAAGGCGTCCTCCTCCCGGCCGTCCTCGCGCACCAGCGTGGCCGTCAGGCCCAGGCGGCGCACGGCCTGGATCTCGGCCACGACGCGGAACACGGGGGCGGGCAGGAGGTGGACCTCGTCGTAGACGATGAGGCCCCACTTCTCGCGGCGGAAGAGCTCGAAGTGGGGGAAGTCCGACTCCTTGTCCGGCCGCCAGGTGAGTATCTGGTAGGTCGCGACCGTGACGGGGCGCACGGTCTTCTCGGCGCCGGTGTATTCGCCTATCGCGTCCGCGGGCAGGTCGGTCTTGTCGGCGAGCTCGTCCATCCACTGGTGGACCGCCGCCACGTTGGTCGTCACGATGAGGGTCTTGCGCCCGATGGCGGCCATCGCGGCCATGCCGACTATCGTCTTGCCCGCGCCGCAGGGCAGGACCACGATGCCGTAGCCCGAGCCGGGCAGGCCCCCGCCGAGGAAGGCGGCGAGGGCGTCGGACTGGTAGGGCCGCAGGCCGAAGGCGCCCCCGGAGCGGCGCTCGGGCAGGAGGGAGAGCTCGAGGGGGTCGCCGGGGGCGAGAGGGGCCTCGTCCTTGACCGGCCAGCCGAGGCGCAGGAGCTCGCGCTTGACCGTGCCCCGGTCGACCAGGCGCACGGCGAAGCCGCCCGGGGCCGGGGCGAGCCACTTCTCGAGCTTCTTCGAGGCCCCGAGCTCCCGCTCGGCCTCGGGATCGGAGCATACCAGGAGGAGGGAGCCCCCGTCGGCCTCCCGCGCGCGCAGGGTGAGGCGGCCGAAGCGGGACATGGTGTCCCGCACGATGAAGCGCACATCGCGCGGCAGCTCGTAGCGCCCGTAGCGCTCGAGGGCCGCCTCCACGTCGGCGCTCGCCAGGCCCGCGCTCGAGGCGTTCCACAGCGAGAGGGGGGAGATCCGGTAGGTGTGGAGGTGCTCGGGGCTCTTCTCGAGGGCGGCGAAGGCCCCTATGGCCGAGCGCGCCTCCTCGAAGAGCTCGGCGTGGACGTCGAGCAGGAGGCTGAGGTCGCTCTGGACGATGAGGGGCTTGGCTTCGGCCATATCCGGATAAGCATAATGCAAAGCGGAGCGGAAAGCCAAGGCGCGTGCGGGATCCCCGCCTAGGCGCGAGGCCCCGCCCCGGGGGCGCGGGCGGGGCCTCGCCCGCCGGGGGGCGACTCTAGCCGGCGAGGCCCAGCTCGGCCCGCAGCCCGCGCTCCATGCGGACGAGGCTCTCGACCTCGAGCCGGGCGTTCTCGTTGAGGAGGGCGGGATCCTTGACCCTGGTCCGGAGCGACATCGGGATCCCCGTCAGGCCGAAGTGGTACTTGGCGCTCACCGGGTAGGCCCGGGCCTCGATCACCGCGGCGACGGTCAGGAAGTCGCTCACCCGCCGGGCCTCCTCGGGCCTTTCGCGGAAATTGCGGTACATCCAGACGTAGAGGTCGAGATGGAAGTTGGCCATGACCCCGTTGTAGCCGTCCGCCCCCGCGACGAGGGAGTCGAGGAGGGTGGCGGTGTTCGCGTTGAAGATCGAGAGCCCGCTGCCGCGGACGGCGGCGATGCGCTCCTCGAGGACGGGCCGCGAGCAGCTGACGTCCTTCAGGAAGACCATGCGGCCGCTCCTCGCGCAGTCGGCGAGGAACTCCGTCGTCAGGAGGCGCCGGTAGGGATAGGGGCACTCGTACATGCCGAAGGTCACCCCGGGCAGCTGCGAGAAGATCGCGTCGGCGCTCCGGCGGAAGACCTCCTCGCCCTCGGCCTCCTTCGCGAGGCGGTTGGACACGAGGACGACGGCGTCGACCCCGGTCTCGGCCATGGCGCCGAGGCCTTCGACCTGGGCGGCGGGCTCGTCCTCGGTATGCCCCGAGGCGATCACCTTGACCCGGCCGGCCGCCGCGTCCTTGACGGCCCGCGCGATGTCGAGCTTCTCCTGCCGGCTGAGGAGGAACATCTCGCTCGATTGGCAGACGGCGAAGATGCCCTCGCAGCCCCAGGCGACGTACTGGTCGACGATCGCGCGCAGGGCCTTGAAATCGACCTTGTCGCCGTCGGTGAAGGGCGTGATCATCGTCGGCCAGCAGCCGCGGTATTCCTTGTCGCTCATCGCGTCGTTCTCCTATCGGTATCCGAGTCCGTCATTTCAGGAAGCCCGCCAGCCGGGGCAGGAAGAGCACCGTGTCGGGGAAGTAGGTGATGGCCGCGAGGACGGCGATCATCGCGGCGATCGGCCAGAGGATCTCGCGCATGATCCCCTTCAGGGAGGTGCCTGAGATCGCGGAGGTGATGAACAGGAGCATCCCGAAGGGCGGGGTCGAGAGGCCGATCATCATGTTGAAGGTGACCACGAGGCCGAAGTGCACCAGGTCGATGCCCAGCGCCCTGGCCACGGGCAGCATGATGGGCACGAAGACGAGCTGGATGGTCGAGGTGTCGATGAACATGCCGAGGACCAGGATGACCACGTTGACCATGAGGAGGAAGAAGTTCCTGTCGGCGGAGATGGACAGGATCCAGGCCCCGAGCTGGTTCGCGACCTGCTCGCGGGCCACGATGTAGGAGATTATCGCCGCCGCGCCGATCATGATGCTCGTCGAGCCGACGTCCTGGACCGTGTCCCTCACGAGCTTCCAGAAGTCCGCGAGGCCCATGGCCCTGTACGCGAGGACCGAGACGAGGATCGCGTAGAGGCCGGCGACGGCCCCGGCCTCGGTGGGCGTCATGACCCCGGTGTAGATGCCCAGGAGGAGGAGGACCGGCGTCAGGAGGGCGGGCAGGGCCTTGAGGGTCATGGCGAGGAAGGCCCCGAGGCCGAACTTCTCGCCGCGCGGGTAGTTCCTGATCCTCGAGATGACGATCACGTAGATCATGAGGGCGATGGCGAGGAGTACGGCCGGAATCATGCCGCCCATGAACAGGGCGCCTACCGAGGTGCCCGAGAGCATCGCGTAGATCACCAGGGGGATGCTCGGCGGGAAGATGGGCCCGATCGTCGCCGAAGCCGCGGTGATCGCGCAGGAGGTCTCGTCGTCGAAGCCGGCGTCGCGCATCGCGGCTATCTCGATCTTCCCGAGTCCCGCCGCGTCCGCGATGGCCGAGCCGGTCATCCCGGAGAAGATAAGCGAGGCGAGGATGTTCACGTGGGCCAGGGCCCCGCGCATGCGGCCGCAGACGGCGTTCGCGAACTTGAAGATCATGTCCGTGACCTTGCCCGAGTTCATGACGTTGGCGGTGAAGATGAACAGGGGCACGGCTATGATGACGTAGTTGGTGTAGTAGGTGTTGACGACCTGGTTGATCACCAGGCTCAGATCACCGCCCTTGACGAGGAAGTAGGCGACGGCCGATGAGATCATGCCCAGGGCTATGGGCATGCGCAGGATGAAAACCAGGACGAAGACGACTAAGGCGGCGAGGAGGGCCGGGCTCATGAGGGCAGCCCTCCCTTGGCGTGGTCGGCGCTGTCGGGCAGCTTCCCGGCGATGACGCGGAGGTCCTCCGCGAGCTCGGAGAGGGTGTAGCCGACGATGGAGGCGGCGAAGTAGGCGAAGGGGATGAAGACGTAGGCATAGGGCACCCGGAACACGGGGGTCTTCTGGAATTTGAGGAAGAGGGAGTAGCGGACGGAGGGCAGCACGAGGAGGGCGAAGGTGAGGGCGATGACGAGGTTCCCGGCGAGCCGCGTCCAGGCGGCGGCCCGGGGCGGGAGCTTCTCGTAGATCAGGGTGAACTTCACGTGGCGCCGGTTGCGCATCGCGTAGCAGGCGCCCAGGAGGACGGTCCAGACGAAGCCGATGACGATAGCGTCGCTCGTCCAGGTGACGGGATGGTTCAGCGCGTAGCGGGTGAACACCTGCAGGATGAAGGCCGCGAACATGACCAGGAACGAGGCAGCCGGAAGGTACAGCTCGACGAGGTCCCTAAGCAACAACAGAGTCTTCTTCATGCTCGCTCCTTGCGCGCGCCTCGGCCGGGCGCGGGCGCGCGGCCTTCCCGGCCCGCGCCCGCGGCCTCGGCGCATGCGGCTCGGCCGCCTTACTTGGCCGCGGCCTGCACCTTCTTGAACAGGTCCATGTCCCAGGTCTTGGCGAACTTCGAGTCGAGGTACTGCTTCAGGACGTGGGAGCTGAAGGCGTCGATGTCGGCGTAGTAGATCTTGAGCCCGGCGCCCTTGAAGAACTCGACGAGCTCGGCCTCGGCCTTGAGGTTGGTCTCGTCGCAGTACTTGATCCCCGCCTTCACGCCCTCCATGACCCAGGCCTTCTGCTGGGCGGTCAGGGACTGCCACTTCGCCTCGTTGATGGCCGGCCAGACGGAGTCGACGATGTGGTTGGTGATGGTGATGGACTTGGTCACCTCGTAGAACTTGGCGTTCTTGTCGCTCGGCAGGGGATTGTCCTGGCCGTCGACCGTCTTCGTCTGCAGGGCCATGTAGAGCTCCGAGAAGGAGACGGGGGTGGGGTTGGCGCCGAGGGCCGTGCCGAGGAAGAGCCAGGACTCGGAGTTGGGCATCCGCAGCTTCACGCCCTTCAGGTCGGCGGGCGTCTTGACGGGCATGTCCTTGACCAGGTTGATCTGCCTCGTGCCGAGGTACTGGGCGCCGAGGGGGCGGATCCCCTGCTCCTTGGCGACCCGCTCGAAGGCGGCCTTGCCGATCTCGCCGTTCATGACCTTGGTCATGTGATCGTAGCTCTTGAACATGTAGCCGGCGGTGAACATCGAGAGCCAGGGCGAGCCGTCGGTGAGCCAGGGCGCGGCGGTGGCGGTCATGTCGGCCTGGCCGGACCTGACCGCGGAGACTTCCTGCTCCTGCTTGAACAGGGAGGCGGAGTCGTAGGCGAGGACCTTGATCTCGCCGCCGGAGACCCGCTCGACCGTCTCCTTGAAGACGCGCATCGCGCCGGCGTGGGCGTCGGTCGGGACCGCGGTCATGGTGTACACGAGCTCCACGGGCTTGGCGAACAGGGCGGCGCCCGCGAGGGACATCGCCAGCGCGACGATCAGCAGCTTCTTCATCGCAAGATCCTCCTTCGATGGTAGCGCGCGATCCGGTGACTGGCCCGAGGGGTCAGGCCCGGTCGTTTCCCTTCCCTGGGGCTCCCCCGTCCGGCGACGCTTGGCCGGCTTCGAGGACCGCCCGAATGTTCTGCCTCGAGACCTCGAGGTGCTCCCGCATCGTCGCGGCCGCTATCTCCGGGTCGCGGCTGCGGAGCGACGCGACGATGGCCGCGTGGCGGAGGAGCATGTCCTCGCCGCTCCCGGGCTTCGCGACGCCCTTGCCGATGAAGTCGCGGAGCTGGGTCGTCATGGTCTCCACGAATTTCCACAGCAGGGGATTGCCGCTCATCCCGGCGATGGCGACGTGGAACCCGATGTCGAGCCGGATCCGCACGGGTATGTCGTCCTTGTGCTCCCGCATCCGCTCGAGCATGGCGTCCAAGGTCGCGAGCTCCTCGTCCGTTGCCCGAAGGGAGGCGAAGCGGGCCGAGGCGGTCTCCAGGACGACGCGCATCTCGTGCACCGCGTCGAGCGAGATGTTGTCCAGGAGGACGATGCGGTTGACGACGCTGGAGATGGCCTCGCCGCTCGGGCGGGTGACGTAGGCGCCGTCGCCGGTCCTGAGCTCGATGAGGCCCCGCTCCTTGAGGAGCTTGAGGGCCTCGCGCACGACCGTGCGGCTCACGCCGAAGCTCTTGGTGAGCTCGTTCTCCGAGGGGAGCTTCTCCTCGGCCGCCCCCGGCTCGGCCCCGCCCGCGGCGATGATGGAGCGCTCGAGGCTGTCCGCGACCTGCTCGTACAGGCAGGAGCGGGTCACGGAATAGCTTATCCCCTCCAACGCGGCTACCTCGCGCCTTCCCTGATGAAGCCGATCGTCCGGGCGGCGCCCTCGGCGAGGAAGCTGATATCGTCGCCGCAGGAGATGAAGTCGACGCCCAGCTCCAGCCAGTACGAGATCCAGTCCCGGTCGCCCGGACCGACGGACACGCCGCAGGGCTTGCCGCGGAGCTTGCAGAGCCGCACGATGCGCTCGCAGAGCGCGGCGACCTCGGGATGGCGGAGCTGGCCGAGCTTGCCGATCGAGGCCGAGAGGTCGTTCGGGCCGATGATGACCGCGGAGAGGCCCTCCACCTCGAGTATGCCCTCCAGGTCGCGGACGGCGTCGACATGCTCGATCTGCACGATCCGGAGCAGCGAGGCCTCCGCCCCGCGGAGGTATTCGTCCAGGGGGATCATGCCGTAGCGGTTGGCGCGCCGGGGCCCGAAACCCCGGATGCCCTCGGGCGGGTAGCGGCAGGCGGCGACGGCACGCTCGGCCTCGAGCCTGGAGCAGACCATGGGCACGATGATGCCGTCGACCCCCATCTCGAGCACCGGCTTGATGACCGCCGCATCGTTGCTCGCGACCCGCACGATCGCGGCCGCCCCCGCCCCGTTGGCGGCGACGACGTGGGCGAGGAGCTTTTCCTTGTCGAAGGGGCCATGCTCGGCGTCGATCCAGATGAAGTCGTAGCCGAAAGAGGCCATCGCCTCCGAGATGGAAGGATCGGTGAGGAAGACATGCCCGCCCACGACGAGCCTGCGCTCTTCCAAGGCTTTCATGATGACGCGCGCTTTATCCATATCCGGTATGCCTGTATTACAGGCATACCACTAGTTCCAAGACCTGTCAAATAAAAAAACGGGAGATTGACTGCCCCTCCTTCGGCTTGCGGCAGCCGCGCGGCAAGGGTAGCATCGCCCCCATGCAGGCCCCCCCCTCGCCCCGGAACCGCAGCCTCCGCCTCTCCGCGGAGGACCGCGCCCGGCTCTCGCCGGCCCTCGAGGCCGCCCTCGAGCTGGGCTCGGGCTCGGGGGCCATCGCCCTCCCCGGGCCGGGGCCGGCCGCTCCCGGCGCCGAGGCCGGTCCCGGCTCGGGCCTCGTGATAGCCGGCGACTGCCTCGCCGTCCTGCCCCGCCTGGCGCCCGCCTCGGTCGACCTCCTCGTCGCCGACCCGCCCTACAACCTCGACAAGGCCTTCGGCTCGCGCTCGGGCTCGCGCATGAGCGACGAGGACTACGAGGAGTACACGGCCTCCTGGCTCGAGGCCTGCCTGCCCCTGCTCAAGCCCGGCGCGAGCGTCTACGCCTGCTGCGACTGGCGGGGCGGGGCGGCGATGCAGCGGGCCCTGGGGCGCCGCCTCGTCCTGCGGAATCGCATAACCTGGGAGCGGGAGAAGGGCCGCGCGGCGGCGCGCAACTGGAAAGGGGCCCACGAGGATATCTGGTTCGCGACGGTCTCCGGCGAGTACCGCTTCGACGCGGCGGCGGTGCGGCTGCGCCGGCGCGTGCGGGCCCCCTACCGGGACGGCGCGGGCGGTCCCAAGGACTGGGGCGATGGCCCCGATGGAAAGTTGCGCGACACCGCCGCCTCGAACCTCTGGACCGACCTCGTCGTGCCCTTCTGGTCCATGCCGGAGAACACGAGCCACCCGACCCAGAAGCCCGAGAAGCTCCTGGCCAAGCTCCTCCTCGCCTCCTCGCGGCCCGGCGACCTCGTCCTCGATCCCTTCCTCGGCTCGGGCACGACGGCGGTCGTCGCCAAGAAGCTCGGGCGGCGCTTCGTGGGGATCGAGGCCGACCCCGAGCACTGCCTCGCCGCCCTGCGCCGCCTCGAGCTCGCCGAGGCCGACCGCCGCATCCAAGGCTACGAGGAGGGGCTCTTCTGGGAGCGGAACTCGGGCCCGCGCCGCTCCCGCTAGGCCGGCCTCAGCGCCCCTCGCCCTGAAGGAGGAGGAGTATGGGGAGGTGGTCGGAGTAGCCGCCCGGGACCGAGGGAGACCAGGCGAGGGGATTCCCCTCGGCGTCCAGGAGGAAGGCCGCGTCGACCGCCGAGAAGCCGCGGAAGTCGAGGCCCCGCCCGTCGACGAGGCCCGCCGAGAGGAGGAAGCCGTCGATGCGCTCGCGGCCGCCCTGGTACGAGTAGCTGTAGCCCGAGCCCTCGGCCCAGGGGCTGTAGAGGACGGGCTCGCCCCCGCTGGCGCGGCCCGCGCAGGCGGCCTCGAAGGTCACGAGGATCCGCGGCCCGCCGGGGCCGGGACCGGCCTCGGGCTGGGGCAGGAGGGCGGTCGGGTAGCGGCGGCCGACCCGGAGGTACTCGTCCGGGCCCTCGTTGAAGTCGCCGCAGGCCAGGACGAGGGCCCCCGGGTCGGCGTCGAGGGCGAGGCCGACCCGCTCGGCCAGGAGGGCGGCGGCCTCGCGCCGCAGGGCCTCGCTGGCCTCGGCCCCGCCGAGCTTGGACTTCCAGTGCAGGACGAACAGGATCAGGCTCGTCCCCCCGGCCTCGACCCTCGCCTCGAGGAGGCAGCGGCCCTCGACCGCCCGCCCCGGGATCCCGGAAGCCAGGCAATGGGCCTTGAGCCCGGCCAGGGGCCGGGAGGAGAGGATGCCGCAGTTGACGGGCGAGCCGGGGGCTGGGGCCATGCCGAGGTAGCGGTAGGCCCCAGCCTTGAGGGGCCCAGCCGCCAGGTCGCGGAGGACTGCCTCGTTCTCAACCTCCTCGAGGCAGAGGATGTCGGGCCAGCGCCCCTCGGGCAGGGCGGCCCCGACGGCCTTGCCGACCGCGGCCAGGCGGGAGCGGTAGCGAGCCTCGTCCCAGCGGCCGGAGGCCAGGCTGAACTCGGGATACTCCGAGCCCTCGTCGACCGCGTTGAAGAGGTTATGGACGTTGTAGGAGAGGAGGGAGAGGCTCGCCTCCTCCCGGCCGGGGCCGAAGCCCGAGCAGCGCGAGGCGCAGAGGCAGCTTGCCGAGGCGGCGAGGAAGAGGAGGGAGAGGGAGGGGCGCATGGAAACCTCCGCGGCGCCCCGCGGGAAGTCGGGCTTAGGCGAGGCGCTCGGAGATGATACGCGCGAGAGCCGCGGTTTCCGCTTGAGGGCCTGCGCCCCGGGGCTCGAAATCCTCGCCGGTGATGGCCTCGTAGGCCTGGACGTAGCGCCAGGCCGTCTCGAGGCGGACCGGGTCGGGTATGGCGGGCGGCTCGCCCTCGCCCGCGAAGCCCCGCTCGAGGAGCCAACGGCGGAAGGGCTCCTTGTCGAGCTCGCGCTGCTCCTCCCCCGCCTCGAGCCGGCGGCGGTAGGATTCGGCGTACCAGTAGCGGCTGGAGTCGGGGCTGTGGATCTCGTCGGCGAGGATGAGCTTGCCCTCGACGAGGCCGAACTCGTACTTCGTGTCGACGAGGATGAGGCCGTTCCGCGCGACGAGCTCCTGGCCCCGGCGGAAGAGGGCCAGGGCGGCCTTCTCGACCTCGGCCCAGAGCCGGGCCTCCACCACGCCCCGCTCCACGAGCTCGGCCCCGGAGATGGGCTGGTCGTGGCCCTCCTGCATCTTGATCGAGGGAGTCACCAGGGGGACGGGGAACTTCTCGTTGCGCTCGAGGCCCTCGGGAAGGCGTATGCCGGAGATGGGGCGGCCGGCCGCGTAGTCGCGCCAGGCCGAGCCGGCCAGGTAGCCGCGGACCACGACCTCGACCGGGAGCATCTCGGCCCGGCGGACCAGGGTGGCCCGGCCCGTGCCGGGGAGCTCGCGGGGGGAGCCGCCGGGGAGGAGGTGGTTCGGCACGATATCGGCCGTGCGCTCGAACCACCAGGCCGAGATCCGGGCGAGGACCTCGCCCTTGCAGGGCAGGAGGGAGAGGACGCGGTCGAAGGCCGAGAGCCGGTCGCTCGCGACGAGGAGGAGGGCCTTCTCGCCCCGGACCACGTCGCGGACCTTGCCCCGGTAGACGGGCAGGCCTCGCGCGGCCTCCTCGGGAAGGCCGGGGAAGGCCCCGGGGAGGCGGGCGGCCAGCTCCTCCTTGGTCATAGCCCGAGATCCGACCTGCCGGCGCCGATCTTGGAGATCAGGCCGTAGGCGAGGGCCTCCTCGGCGTTCATCCAGTAGTCGCGGTCGGTGTCCTTCTGGATGCGCTCGAGGCTCTGGCCGGTCTCGGCCGCGATGATCTTGTTGATGCGCTCGCGGGTCTTCTCGAGCTCGCGCGCGTGGATCTCGATCTCGGTGGCCACGCCCCGGATGCCGGAGAGGGGCTGGTGGATGAGGTAGTGGGAGTTGGGCAGGCCGAAGCGCCGCTCCTTGGGCACCGCGATGAGGACCAGGGCGGCGGCGCTCGCGACGAGGCCCATGCCGAGGATCCTCACCGGCGGCTTGACGAAGCGGATCATGTCGAAGATGGCGAAGCCCGCGTCGACGTCGCCGCCGGGGGAGTCGATGAGGAGGTTGATGGGCTTGGAGGCCGAGAGCCCCTCGAGGAGGAGGAGCTGGCGGATGACCTTCTCGCCCTGGTCCTTGTCGATCTCCCCGGCGAGGAGGATGGTCCTGGTCTTCAGGAAGCGCTCGGCGAGGGCCTCCTCGGGCTTGGCCTGCTTCTTGGGCTCCTCGTCCTCCTCCTCTTGGAAGCGGCGGCGCAGGCTCGATATGCTCATGGGCTCTCCTTGGCTGGGTATGTCTCCAGAATATACTCCTCGGCGCGGGCTGAAGGGAAGAGTCGGGCCCCGGCCGCTAGAGGCGGATCTTGCAGATGGCCTTCCGCACCGGCCCTTCCCGGCCCTTCCCGGCGACCATGGGCATGTGGGCGTCGTCGGGGAAGCAGACGAGGAAGTCCCCCGGGCCGGCGACGAGGATCGGCATCCCCTCGGGCGGCTCGTGGAGGCTGCAGTCCTTCTCGGCGTCGTAGGCCGCCGTGACGCGACGGGCGGAGGTCCGGGCGATGCCGATCCCGTCCTGGCCGGCGAGGTAGAGATGGATGTCGAGGTGGGCGCGGTGGGCCTCGAGGACGCAGTCGGAGCTTCCCTTGGTCCGGTACTCCTGGAGGGTATACCAGACCCGTGGGCCCCGCCCGTCCTCGGCGAGGACGATCTTCTTCCCCGACTCGAAGCCCGCGCCGGAGGAGGAGGCGTACTCGGCCGCGAGCGCGGCGAGGGCGTCCAGGGCCAGGTCGAGGTCGGCCCCGAGGCCGCGATAGAGGGGGCGGTTGGCGATGGAATCGAAGATCATGCTGCTATCCTCCGGTCGCGGCGGAGGATATACCCGCGGAGCCCGGCGGGGCAAGCCTGAGCCGGCCTTTTCCGGTTGAGCCCGCGGATGGAATATAGTATTTTCTAGATATTCCATCCCGAGGAGAACCGCCGTGCGCCATCGTCCCGGAACGCTCCACCTCGCCCTCGCCCTCCTGGCCCTCCCCCTCGGACTGGCCGCCGCCCCCGCCGCCAAGCCCTGGTACGCCGAGCGCCTCGCCGCCCTCGGCTTCCAGGTCTACTCCACCCCCCTCGCGGCTCCCGAGATCGAGCTCGAGGGCCTGGACGGGAAGAAGTCCAAGCTCTCCGACCTCAAGGGCAAGGCAGTCCTCCTCAACTTCTGGGCCACCTGGTGCCCGCCCTGCCGGGCCGAGATGCCCGACATCCAGACCCTCTGGGAGAAGACCAAGGACAAGGACTTCGCCCTCGTCGCCCTGAGTCTGGGAGAGAGCCGCCAGACCGTGGCCGACTTCGTCGCCCAGAGCGGCTACCGCCTGCCCGTCTACCTCGATCCCAAGAGCAGGGCCGGGGGGACCTACGGGGTCAGGTCCATCCCGACGACCTACATCGTCGGCAAGGACGGCCGCATCATCGCCTACACGGTCGGCGGCCGCGAGTACGCCACGCCCGAGGTCCTGGCCTTCTTCGCGGAGCTCGCCTCCCGATGACGGCCCCGGCCCTGGGCGCGGCCTTCGGGGCCGGCCTCCTCTCCTTCCTCTCGCCCTGCGTCCTCCCCCTCATCCCCGGCTACCTCTCCTTCGTATCCGGGGAGAGCCTCGCGGGCATACGCTCGGGGGCGGGACGGGCGAGGATAGCCTCGCGGACGGCGGCCTTCGCCGCGGGCTTCACCCTGGTCTTCGTGGCCCTGAGCCTCGTCCTCTCGGGGGCGAGGAGCATCTTGGGCGGCCTCCCGGCGGCCCTGAACGCCGCTGCCGGGATCCTCGTCGCCCTCCTCGGGCTCAACATCGTCTTCGACTTCGCGAAGGTCCTGAACCTCGAGGCCCGCTTCCACCCGAAGGCGGGCGGCGGGGGCCACGCGGGAGCCTTCCTCCTCGGCCTGGCCTTCGCGGCGGGATGGTCTCCCTGCGTGGGGCCCATCCTCGCCTCGGTCCTCCTCTTCGCCTCGGGCGAGGGGAACGCCCTCCGCTCGGCGGCCCTCCTCGGGGCCTACTCCCTCGGCCTGGCCCTCCCCTTCCTCGCGGTCGGGCTCTTCTTCGAGCGCCTAACGCCCCTCATGTCCTGGCTCAAGCGCCACGGCTCGGGCCTGCGGATCGGCTCGGGCCTCTTCCTCGTCGCCCTCGGCGCCTTCATGGCCCTCGGCAGGCTCGGCTCCTTAAGCTCACTCGCCGCCCGGGCCGGCTTCGCCCTCCAGGGCGCGCTCGGCTCCCGGCCGGGGCTCCTCCGGCTCGCGGGCTCGGCCCTCTGGACCGCGGCAGCCGCCCTCGTCGCCTCGCCGGCCCTCCGCGGCCGCGGCGCCGCCGGAAGCGGGGCGGCCGCGAGCGGCCCCGAGGCCGCGCCGAGGCGGCCGCCGAGAGCGCGGCTCCTCGTCGCCCTGGCCCTCGCCCTGACCGCGGCCGGGGAGGCCGCGGGGCTCTGGTCCACGGCGAGGATCCTCGCCTCCTGGCTCCTCTTCCAGGGAGCCTAGGCCCCGGCGGCGCGCGGAGCGGTGAGCGGCGAGCGCCAGGGCTCCCCGAGCCCCTCGCCGGAGCGCTCCGGCCTTAGGGGAGCTTCCAGCCCGGGAGCCAGGGCGCGCTGAAGGAGAGCAGCTCCTTGAAGAGGGCCCAGGACTCGTCCACCGGCAGGCTGTTCGCGGGATCGTTGTAGAAGGCCGAGAAGGCGAGGTCGAGGTCCTTCGCGAGGACCGCCTCGACGATCGCCTCCTGGTTCGCCGCGTGGCGCGCGACGATCTCGGCGGGGCCGGGAGGCAGGCGGCCGGCGGCGATTGGCTCGACGCGTCCGCGGGCGAAGCGCGCGTTCGTCTCGACCACCGCGCCCAGGGGCAGGCCCTGCATCTGCCCGCGGTTCTCGAGGTTGACGTTGGTGACGAGGTCCCCCAGGCCGAGGAGGGCCTTCATCTGCGACACGCCCTCCTCCCCCGAGGCGTCGAAGGGAAAGGGGAGCTCGCCGGCCATGGTCCGCGCGGCTATGCCGGGGGCCTCGGCCCAGCGGGCGACGCGCCAGCTCACGGGGGTGCGGATGACGCCCCAGCGGAACAGCTCCTCGGGAGAGCGGGTGAAGCCGGGGAGGAACTCGACGAGGTGGCGGTCGCCCGCGGCCGGCAGTATCGCCCAACGCGTAAAAAGCTCCCACTTGACCCGGCAGAGGTCCTGGAACCAGTCCCCGGCAGCCTCCACCTCCGCGCGCGCGCGCTCGCGCCGGCCGCCGGTCCTCTCTATGTAGCCGGGGAGGAGGGCCAGGAGGTCCTCTCCCCGGTAGGAGGCGCGGTCGACGAAGGTGAAGTGGTTGATCCCCAGGACGTTGACCGCGATCTCGGAGCGGGGGGGCGGGGCGGTCAGGCCGAGCTCGGCGGCGGCCACCTTGGCGAGGTGGGCCTGGGTGCCGAAGACCTCGTGGCAGCAGCCGAAGGCCCGGAGGGAGGGCTCGACGCGCGTGAGGGTCCTCGTGCAGATCGTCATGGGGTTCGTGTAGTTGATGACCCAGGCTCGCGGGCACTCCGAGGCGATGGCGCGCGCGAGGCCCTCGTAGGCCGCGGCGGCGCGCAGGCCCCGCACGAGGCCCGTGGCCCCGGCCGTGTCGCCCACGGGGAAATACAGTCCGCGCCGCTCGGCCGCGGCTATCTCGGCGCCCATGCACTCGAGGCTGCCCGGCTGGATCGAGATGACCACGAAGTCGGCCCCCCGGAGGGCCGCGCCGAGCTCGGGCTCCGCGCGATAGGACCAGCGCGAGACCGCCTGGGGCCGCGACTGGACCCAGGCGCCGAATTCCTCGTTGGCCCTGGCCGAGGCCATATCGATGTCGTACAACGCGACCTCTCCCGAGAGCTCGGGGCAGAGCGCGAGGTCGACCATGAGCTTGCGGGCCCAGCCGCGGCTCCCGCCGCCCACGTACGCGATCTTGAGCATGTCAGCCTTCCAGGGAAGCAACGATCTCGTCCGCCAGGCGGACCTTGGCGTAGCCGAACTCGATGGCGGCGAGGGCCGCCGCGTGGGCGTCGGCGGCGTCCACGGCGCGGCCGCCCCAGCTCCAGGCGCGGGCGGCGCAGGCGTCCGCGGCCACCGTGCAGTCGAAGCCCAGGTCGACGGCCTGCCGCGCCGCGGCCTCGACGCACATGTTCGTCATCATGCCCATCACGACGAGGCGGTCGACCATCCGCGCGCGGAGCAGGGCCTCGAGGCCGGTGCCGCGGAAGGAGTTGATGTGGCCCTTGGGCAGGACGATCTCGCCGGGCAGGGGCGCGACGAGCTCGTGGATCCGCGACTTCTCGGGGATCGGGCTGACGATACCCGTCTTCTCGACGCCCGAGACGTGGTGGATGTGGACGACGGGGAGGCCGCGCTCGCGGAAGGCCGCGATGAGCCTGGCCGCGGCGCGGGCCGCCTCGAGCGGGCGCTCGAGCTCGAGGGAGCCCCCGGGGAAGTAGTTCATCTGGATGTCGATGGAGAGGAGGGCGACGTTCACGGCATTACCTCACTGCTTGTCGTATTTCTCGATCTCGTCGCGCACGAACTCGAGCGCGACCCCGGCCGCCTTCAGCATCGCCTCGCTCTCGGCCCCGTCGTGGTAGCGGCGCTCGCAGACGATCCGGACGATGCCGCAGTTGATGAGCATCATGGCGCAGGTCCGGCAGGGAGTCATCCGGCAGTACACCGTGGCGCCGGAGATGGCGACCCCGCGCTTGGCCGCCTGGCAGATCGCGTTCTGCTCGGCGTGGACCGTGCGGACGCAGTGCTGGCTCACGCTCCCGTCCTCGTGCAGCATCTTCTTCAGCTGGTGCCCGGCCTCGTCGCAGTGGGGCAGGCCCGCGGGCGCGCCGACGTAGCCCGTGGCGAGGACCTGGTGGTCGCGGGCGATGACGCAGCCCGACCTCCCCCGGTCGCAGGTCGCCCGCTTGGCGATGGCGCCGCAGACCTCCATGAAGTACTCGTCCCAGCTCGGGCGGCGATAGGACTCTTCGGGCATGGGGTCCCTCCTTCCGACGCCCGATCTTCCGCCGCGGCCGGCCTTCCCGTCAAGCGCTCCCTTGCCCCCCCCGCGCCTTTGGGTCTATCTTCGAGCCCAGCTACCCTCACGGAGGAACCATGCGATTCACCGCCGCCATGCTGATCGCCGCGTCCGCGGCCTCCCTCGCCCTCTCGTCCTGCGCGGGCGATCCCGACCTGCCCGAGGGCCTCTACGCCCGGATGAGCCTGGACAAGGGCTCGATCCTCGTCAAGCTCGAGTACGAGAAGGCCCCCCTCACGGTGGGCAACTTCGTCGGCCTCGCCGAGGGCAAGCTCGACGCGGCGAAGGGCAAGCGCTTCTACGACGGCCTGAGCTTCCACCGCGTCGTGCCCGACTTCGTCGTCCAGGGCGGGGACCCCGCGGGCGACGGCTCGGGCGGCCCCGGCTACGAGTTCCCCGACGAGTTCGCCCCGGAGCTCAGGCACGACGGCCCCGGGATCCTCTCCATGGCCAACGCCGGCCCCGGCACCAACGGCAGCCAGTTCTTCATCACCCTCAAGGAGACGCCCTGGCTCGACGGCCATCACTCGATCTTCGGGAAGGTCGTGGAGGGGATGGAGACCGTCGGCAAGATCGCCCAGGGCGACAAGCTGAACAAGGTCGAGATCCTCCGCGTCGGCTCGGCCGCCAAGGCCTTCAAGAGCGACCAGAAGGCCTTCGACGAGCGGGCCCCGAAGGCGGCCGAGGCGGCGCGCCTCCAGGTCGAGGCGCAGCGCCAGGCCGACCTCGCCGCCATCGCGAAGAAGTGGCCCGAGCTCGCCCCCGGCGCCGAGGGGATCCTCGCGAAGACCCTCAAGGCCGGCTCGGGCGCACTGCCCGCCCCCGGCTCGGTGGTCTCCTGCCTCTACAAGGGCATGCTCATAGACGGGAGGGTCTTCGACGAGTCCAAGCTCCACGGCAACGAGCCCCTCTCCTTCGCCCTCGGCGCCGGGCAGATCATACCCGGCTGGGAGAAGGTCGTCGCGACGATGCGGGTCGGCGAGAAGCGCCTCGTCGTCATCCCCCCCGAGCTCGCCTACGGGCCCCAGTCCGTGGGCGGCGTGATCCCCCCCAACTCCTTCCTCGCCTTCGAGATCGAGCTGGTCGGCTTCAAGAAGTGAGGGCGGCTCGCCGCCCGGGCCGCGCTCAGCGGTAGAGGGGCAGGGAGCCCGTGAGCCCGGCCACGGCCCGATCCTCGCCGTAGAGGCAGAGGCCTCGATAGGCGATCTCATCGGCCCTCGCCCCGGCGAGGGCCGCTTCGTACTCGGCGTAGCTCCGGGCCCCCTGCGCGTGCTCCGAGAAGTCGAGGACCGCGACGGCGCCCTCGCCGAGGGCCTTCGCGCGGAGCTCGGCCAGTCGCGGCGCGGCGGCCTTGAGCACCGGTATGGGCAGCCTCAGGATGCCGGGATGGACCGAGCCCGAGCCGTCGGCCAGGTCGGGGCCGTTGACGCCCTCGACGCGCCCGGCGAGGCTCAGGGCGAGGGCCGCCGCCGCGTTGGCCGCGAGCCCCGGCCCGAGCTCCTGGTCGACGATGATGACGATCTTCATGCCGCTATGCTAGCGGCCCGGGCCGGGCCCGGTCTTGTACAAAATCGCCGCCCGCGGGCCGCGCCGGGCCTCAGCCCGCCGCGTAGCCGCCCGGGGTGAGTCCGACGCGGCTCGCGAAGGCCCGCGAGAAATGGCTCTGGTCGCAGAAGCCGTTCTCGTAGGCGGCCTTCGAGAGGGCCTCCCCCGCGGCGAGCTGGCGCTTGGCGCGGTTCACCCGGGCGCTCAGGATGTAGGCGTGGGGCGTAAGACCGTAGGCGGCGGAGAAGGCCCGTATGAAGCGGTGCTTCGAGAGCCCCGCCAGCTGGGCCAGCTCCTCGACCGGCAGGCGGGAGCCGAGGTGGGCCTCGATGTGGCGCCGAGCCGCGGCGAGCGCCGGGGCCGGGGCTCGCAGGACGGCGCTGCCCGCTTCGCCGCCCGCGGGGCCGAAGGCCGCGAGGGCCCCGCGGACCAGGGTCTCGAGGAAGGGGCCCTCGCCCCGCGCCTCGCCGATCCGCGCCTGGTCCCCGGCGAGCCCGGGCGGCATCGGCGCCCGGAGGACGCGGGAGGGCGGGGACTCCCAGCCGAGGGAGGATTCGACCCAGGCGGGCTCGAGGAAGAAGAGGGAGTAGCGCCACTCCTCGCCCGCCTCGGGCTCGCAGGCGTGGGCGAGGCGGGGCGGGATGAGGAGGAGGTCCCCGCCCGCGAGGGCCAGCTCCTCCCCGCCGAGCCGGGCGCGGCTCCTGCCCGCGTGGAGGAAGGCCAGGGAGTACTCGTCATGGAAGTGCCGCGCGAGGCGGCGTCGCGGGCCCGCGACGATCTTGAGTCCCCTGATGAAGCCGCCCATGCGAGCGCGGCCCCGCGCCTACTCCTTCTCCTCGCGCACCTGCCACCTGCCCTCGGCGTAGGCGAAGCGGGCCGCCGGCATGTCGAGGACGCGGCCGTCCTCGCCCGCCATCTTCACCTTGCCGGCGAGGGGGTTCACCTCGATGACGCGGAAGAGGGTGCCGTCGTACTGGAAGCGGGCCCCCTCGTTCGGCAGCTCGCGCCGCGCGTCGCGGTAGAAGCCGTACTCGTAGGCGAGGCAGCACAGGAGGCGGCCGCAGGGGCCGGAGATCTTCATCGAATTCAGGGAGAGGTTCTGGTCCTTGGCCATCTTGATGGAGACGGGCACGAGCTTGTCCGTGACCCCGTGGCAGCAGAGGACCCGGCCGCAGACCCCGCAGCCCCCCGTCACGCGGGCCTCGTCGCGCACGCCGATCTGCCTGAGCTCGATGCGCATCTTGAAGACCGAGACGAGGTCCTTCACGAGCTCGCGGAAGTCCACGCGGGACTCGGCGCTGAAGTAGAACAGGACCTTGGGCTCCTCGAGGAGGTAGTGCGCGGCCACGAGCTTCATGGGCAGGTTGCGCGCCGCTATCTTCTGCTTGCACAGGTCGAAGGCCTTGCGCTCCCGCTCCTTGTTCGCCTCGTACTTGCGGAGGTCGTCGGCCGAGGCGATCCGCTCGATGCGGACCAGGTCCTCGCGGCCGATCGGCCCCGGCTCCTCGACGATGCCCTGGAGCTCGCAGAGGTCGCGGCCGTAGCGGGTCGGGGCCACGACGAGCCGGCGCGGGCCTCGGCGGCGCGGGCAGCCGGCGCAGGGCCCGGCCGGGGCCTCGGCTCCCTCGGGCTCGCCCCCGGCGGGAGCCGAGCTCACCGGCGCGGCCGCGGCGGGGCCCTCGTCTGCGGGCTCGGCCGCGGCCGGCTCGCCCGCGTCGGGAACCGGCGCGGCGGGGGGCTCGGCGGCGGGCTGGTCCTCGGCCGGGACGGGGGCCGCCTCGACCGGGGCAGCCTCGACGGATGCCGCCTCGACCGGGGCCTCCGTCGAGGCGGGGGCCTCGAGGGGCGACGCGGCGGCGGCCTCCATCTCGGCCGTGGGGAAGAAGGCGAAGAAGGTCTCGTTGGAGTGGCTCGCCTTTATCCGGTAAAGGGGCTTGGGCAGCTCCTTCGGATCCGAGGCGGCGCGGCCGCGGCCGCGGCCCTCCTCGAAGCGGGCGGGCTCGTCCTCGAGGCGCCCGAGCTCCTCCTCGGCGCGGCTCGGCCGGCTATCGCGGAAATCGGTCATGGATATCTCCTCGCGTCATCGGAGGAGGTCGACGATCATGCCGTTGATCTCGTCGACCCTCCGCAGGATCTCGAGCTTGTCGCGCTGGTTGCGCAGGATTTCAGCGGCGAGCCGCTCGAGGGACTCGTCGATCACCGACACGCGGTAGTAGACGTTGCGCTTGAGCACGTTCCGTCCCGAGCTCTTCTGCTCGACCGCATAGGCCCGCTCGACCACGTAGTGCACGAAGTCGCGGACCGCCTTCTTGTAGGCCTGGACGAGGTCCACCGTGGGGTTCTCCTTGAGCCGGTCCCCCGAGTCGTGGACCTCGTCCAGGAGGCGCTCTATCGCCTCCTGGGAGAAGGGCTCCCCCGCGTAGGGGCCGGCCGAGGCCGCTCCCTCCTGCCCCCGGGCCTCCTCGACGGCCCGGCCGAGGACGGTCCCGAAGAGGCCCCTCCCCTTGCCGACCTTCCGCTCCTCCTCCTTGCGCCGGGGCAGGAGGGGGCCGAGAAGGGGATTGGTCCCGTCGGGGAACTCGATGCGGGCCATGGCGGCCTAGCTTCCCGACCCGGAACCGGGGCCCGGCCGCTCGGGCGCGCCCGTGGCCTTGGCCTTCGCCGAAGGAACATCGCCCGCGCGGCCGCGGGGAGGGGCGAAGCAGGCGGCGCGGAAGGGCCCGAGGAAGCGGGCCTTGTCGCCGTGCCTGCCCACGAAGGCGGCCAGGTCGTCCTCCGCGCTCTCCGGGCGACCCGTGACCGCCACGTCGCCGTGGACCACCGTCCCGTCCTCGGCCTCGAGGCGCGAGGCGAAGACGTTCCCGATCACGATGCCGCCCGCGAGTATACGGAGGGCCTTGGCCACGTAGACGTCGCCCTTGACGATGCCGCCGACGATGGCCGACTGGGCCCGGATCGAGGCCTCGACCCGGCCCGCCGCGCCGACGACCACCTTGCCCGTGGCGCGGACCGAGCCCCGGACGTCGCCGTCGATGCGCAAGAGGCCGTCCACGTCGATGTCGCCGTCGACGGACGAGCCCGAGCCTATGATCGAGTTGACGAGTGAATCCTTGATGTCAGGCATGGGAGCTCCGCTGCTTTCGACTACTCCGTCGCGACGGCGGCGGCGCTGGCCCTGATGTTGAGGAACTTGAGGGGATCGATGACGCCGGTGCCGAGATGGACCTCGTAGTGGCAGTGCGGCCCCGTGGAGAGGCCGGTATTCCCGACGTAGCCTATGACCTGGCCCTGCTGCACCTTCTGGCCCTTGTAGACCCGGAAGGACTGCATGTGGGCGTAGCGGGTGTAGAAGCCGTGGCTGTGCTGGATGATGACGTAGTTGCCGAAGCCCGCGTCGAAGCTGACGGCGACGACCTTGCCGTCGGCGGTGGCCACGATGGGATCCCCCGACTTGAAGGTGGAGATGTCGATGCCCTTGTGGATGTACCACTGGCCCGTGAAGGGATTCTCGTTCTGGCCGTAGTACATGGAGACGTGGCCGATCCCGCCCTTGAGGGGCCAGATGTTCGGGATCTCGGTGAGGATGGCGCTCTGGTTCTGGAGGAGGGCCCCCACTTCCTTGACCGGCTCGATCGACTTCTCGAGGAACTCGGTCACCCTCCCGAGCTCGCCGATCTCCCGCACCTGGCCCTGGCCGGCCTCGCTCGCCTCGAAGAAGGAGGCGAGGTCGCCCTGCTGGACCGCGGAGTCCTTGGCGGAGCTCCTGACCCCGACGCGGGAGAGGGTGCCGGAAAGGGCGGTCTCGAAGCGCTTGGCCGCGGTGACCAGGTGGCCCGTCGTGTCGCGGAAGGCGTCGAGGTCGGCCTGGGTGGCCGCCAGGTCGTCGGAGCGGCTCTGGAGCTGGCGCGCGGTGCCGGAGAAGCGGGCGGCGGAGAAGACGAAGGCGAAGAGGACGAGGCCCAGGGCGCCGGCGATGCCGGCGAGGGAGAAGAAGCTCAGCTGGACGTTGAATATCTTCTTCTCGGTGTGGGGGATGAACATGATGGTGAGCTTCTGGCGCCCGGCCACGCCGAGGCGCCTCAGGGCGAGGCGGAGGGAGGACAGGGAGGAGGAAAGCCGGGCGGAGATGCGCGCGTACACGGCGTTTTCGGTCTTTTTTAGGTTTTTCAAGGTGGACACCATCGTCTCCTTGCCCCGGTAAAATAGAAGACTCCGCCTTCATCGTACTGTAGCATTATCAATATCGGCCTGTCAAAGGGGAAAAAGCATCGCGGCCGGCCTCGAACTCTTTGTACACTAAGGCGATCCTACGCTATACTTACAGCGATGGGTATTACTCCGAAGGCAGGCGGCGCCGCGGGCGCGAGCCTCGCCCTGACGAACGCCGGACAGCTCGAGCTCACCTTCGTGGGCTCAGGCAGCGCCTTCTCGAAGAAGCTCTTCCAGAACAACCTCATAGCGGTCAAGGGCCGGAGCCACCTCATGGTCGACTGCGGCACCCGCGCCCCCGAGGCCCTGACCCGCCTGGGCCTCTCGGTGGGCTCGGTGGGCACCTACCTCATCACGCATACCCACGCCGACCACATAGGCGGCCTCGAAGAGGTCATG
>ENA-UOWG01001363-UOWG01001363.1-activated-sludge-metagenome-genome-assembly--contig:-NODE-1363-length-24643-cov-4.750081_pt1 | contig 24643 bp, 21 predicted proteins | sample MGYA00238147_ERZ761563 | MGnify/ENA primary metagenome ERZ761563 (study PRJEB28884, sample SAMN05720216) | anaerobic digester metagenome | isolation source: active sludge of municipal... | reverse complement strand
CCCGACGATAAAATACATTTTTATCAATACTAACGACCCCAAGCAGCCGGTATTGGCCGTCAAGCTGCTGGCAGATATCCGTCCCGAGAAAGATGTGCTTCTCTCGAGGTTTAAATCATTTAGCTGGCTGACAATCGTGACAGCCGGGTTAATTGACGGCATAAACCCTTGCGCCTTTACCGTGCTTATATTCTTCATTTCATTTTTGGCATTCGCCGGATACAACCGTAAACAAACCGTAATTTTAGGATTATTTTTTATTATAACCGTGTTTTTTACTTATCTTGGGTTGGGGCTTGGGCTTTTCGAATTTTTGAAGAGGATGGCAATATTCAATCTGGTGTCCCAGGTCATTTATATGGCGGTAGCTTTTCTGGCATTGATATTGGGAGCAATCAGTTTGTATGACTGGTGGATTTTTAATAAGACCAAAGATGCGGATAAGGTAAAATTAAAGCTTCCGGGAATAATCAAGAGAAAAATTCAGGAAACCATAAGGGAAAAGACCGACGATAGGAGAGTTGCCGTTCAAAATAGGGCTATTTTGCGCCTTGTCTTAACGGCGATAAGCTGCGGATTTATAGTTTCGATTCTGGAATCTGTATGCACCGGACAATTGTATCTACCAACGATAGTTTATATCATGAAGATGCCTGAATTAAAAATTAGGGCACTTGCCTATTTGATCCTATATAATCTTATGTTTATCGTGCCTTTGGTTATAATATTCTTGTTCGCTTTATGGGGAGTAACTTCGGATATGTTTGCGAAGCTGGCTCAGAAGCATCTTGCGAAAATCAAGTTGCTGACAGCCTTGCTTTTCTTTTTATTGGGTTTATTACTTTTATTTATCGTCAGATAGAGGTGGAATATGAAGAATAGATTCTTATCCTTAATATTAGTGGGTTCTTTGGTGGTTTTGCTTTTCTGCAATTTGGCGTTCGCTGAGAAGATAGCTATTGTTTATACGGGCAATACCTCATCAAGCCTTTATCCCTGTCATTGCCCGGCTGCCCCAAATGGCGGAATCGCACGTCGAGCTACGAAGATAAAAGAGCTGCGTAAAGACTATCAGAATCTTTTATTGCTTGATAGCGGAAATTTCTTCGCTTCCGGACAGCAGGATATCGATTCAACGACTCCGGAATTGGATAAGAAGCGCACAGAGATTAATTTCAGCGGCATGGAAAAAATGGGATATGATGCTGTCAATATCGGATCTGATGAGTTTGACTTCGGCAAGGATTTCCTGCAGGATAAGATTAATAGAAAAAAGATAGCATTTTTGTCATGCAGCCTTGATTTGCCGGGAGTTATGCCTTACGTGATTAAGAAAGTAGGCAATACCAGAGTTGGCATTATCGGCGTTTCTCCTTTGGAGATTAAAATCGGAGGCTTTGAATCAAAGCAAGAATTCCAGGATGTATCAAAGAAAATCCAGGAGAATATTGATGCCTTGAAGAAGAAAAAAGTTGATATAGTGATATTGCTAAGCCAGCTGGGATTGAATTTTGACAAGCAATTATCGGAAGAGGTCAAAGGAATAGACATCATTGTTAATAATCTGTCAGGCGCAGAAGTACCAGAGCAATTAAATTCGGTTAAATACCTTACTCCTTTTCAGTGGGGAAGAACTCTGGGATTGTTAGAATTAGACCTCGAGCAAGGTAAGATAAAAGATGCGGCAAGAAAGGATATTCCTATGAGTAAGGACATCTTCGATGATGGAGAAGTGAAATCTTCATTGCCGGTCTGCTTCCGGGATTATGATTGCTACAAGCCAGAAGTGGTTTTTAAATGTCAGTCTGCTGGAGAAAAGAATGCGGCCTGTGTGTATGAGCCAATCGCCAAAGTCAATGTTACGGTAATAAGCCCTAAGATGTGCAAGACCTGCAATGTCAGTGATACTCTTAAGCTGACTGCAGACCGGATACCGATTGGCGAGGTCTCTTATCTGGACAGCGAATCCACGGAAGCAAAAGAGATTATCGCAAAGCTAGACTTTAGCATGTTGCCGGTATATATATTGTCAAAAGAGATAACTAAACATCCCAATTATCAATATTTTTCAAATGGCCATACCGTGATAGAAAAGAACGGATATTATTTTCTCAATCCGGTTATCGTCGGGGTATCGTATTTTCTTAACAGGTCTTTTCAGGCTGGTAGGCTGGATTTGTTTATAAGCCTGAGGGACAAAATGGCCAAAAAGGCGCTGGAGAAAACCAGGGATTTGCTTGCCAAGTTAGGGAAAAAGATAGATTTTCACATCCATTTCTTGGCTGTAGAGGATAAGAAGCTAGGTAATTTTAGTGCTCCTTTCGGGGATGCGGAAATAGCCGAAGACAAACAGGCATTATGCATCATTTCCAAATATCCTAACAAGATGTGGGAATACATGTTTTGCCATATCGATAATTTAGGGAAAGACAGTCTTTCTCTTTGCTCAAAAAAACTAGGTTTAGATCAGAAAAAAATAAAGCAATGTGTTGACTCGCAGGCATCGACAGAGCTCTTGAGCAAGAATATAAGCTTAGTCGAGGAACTAAAGATTTCTTACGGTCCTTTATTCCTTTTAAATAACCAGGAGATATTCGGGATTAAAGAAGACACAACAGTGGACGAATTAGAAAAGCTAATTAAATAATAAGGAGAGTTTATGAAGCCGAAAATTTATATCATCGACGTCACCAACCGGGATGGCGTGCAGACTTCAAGGATCTGCCTTTCGAAGCTGCAGAAGACGATGCTGAATTTGTATCTGGATAAAATGGGGGTTTTTCAGAGCGAATTTGGATTCCCGGTGACAAAACACGAAACAAATTATCTTAACGCCAACCTGGAATTGGCGGAAAAGAAAGTTTTTTCTTATTTAAAGCTTGGCGGGTGGCTGCGGGCTACGGTTGAAGACGTGCAGACCGCTTTTAAATTAGTCCCCGGCTTAAAGAATGTCAATCTGTCAATTTCAACTTCCGACCAGATGATTATGCATAAATTCAAGGGCAAGCTTGACCACAAAAGCATATTACAGGAGATGGCCGAGTCGGTTAAAAAAGCGAAAAAAGAAGGTGCCGAGCTCGTGGGGGTTAACGCCGAAGATGCTTCCCGTACGAGAATGGAATACCTTATTGAATTTTCTTCTGCCGCCAAAGAGGCAGGCGCAGACAGGATACGCTACTGCGATACCCTGGGTTTTGATTCTCCGTTTACAATCTACGACAGGATAAAACAGCTTGCTCAGGAAGTAAAGATGCCAATTGAAATCCACTGCCATAATGATTTGGGAATGGTGGTGGCTAATTCCATCGCCGGGGCGAAAGCCGCCAATGATTCAGGGTGCGATGCTTATATCAATACCTGCGTCAATGGCATGGGGGAGAGAGCGGGGAATGCTGATTTGGTTAGCGTAATTCTAGCCGTAAAGTATGCCAGCGGATTAAAAGATGAGTATACCCTGGATGAAAAGGTCGATTTAAAAGTCGCCTGGAAATTATGCAAATATGCATCTTATGCGTTTGGCGTGCCTATTCCCATCAATCAGCCGGGAATTGGGGCAAATGCATTTGCGCATGAATCCGGAATCCATGCCGACGGAGCGCTCAAAGACAGAAGGAATTATGAGCTTTATGATTTAGAGGAATTAGGCCGCGGCGAGCCCGAGATAATTGAAACCGGAAGAAAGATTACTGCCGGAGAATACAGCGGAATCAAAGGCTTTAGAAACGTTTACGAGAAGCTGGAAGTTGTCTTTAAGGATGATAAAGAGGCGGCGGAGGTTCTGGAGTTGGTAAGATACGCTAACGTTCATAATCAGAAGCCACTTGTTGAGGAGGAATTGCAGTTTATCGCCCAGCATCCGAAGATCGCCAGAAAAATATTCACCATGTCACCATAGGGAAAGAAGAATATGAATATTGCTATAGTTGGAGCACAGTGGGGAGACGAAGGAAAAGGCAAGATTATAGATATCTTGTCTAAAGATTCTGATTTTATCGTGCGCTATCAGGGAGGAAATAACGCAGGGCACACCGTCGTCGTCGGAGGAAAACAATTTATATTCCATCTTATTCCTTCGGCGATTTTACGCAGCAATAAGACTTGCGTTATCGGAAACGGAGTCGTAGTCGACCCCAAGGCGCTCTTGGAAGAAATCTCTGTGGTAAGGAAACAGGGGATTAAAGTTAATAAAACTAACTTAAGAATCTCGCTTAATTCCCACATAGTATTTCCTTATCATAAAGTATTGGATAAGCTTAGAGAAGAAAAAGGCACTAATAAAATCGGGACGACCGGCAGGGGCATCGGCCCTTGTTATTCCGATAAAGTGTCTAGATGCGGTATCAGATTCGCCGATCTCATCAACCCCACAGTGCTCAAAAACAAATTGAAGGATAATCTTAAGGAGAAGAATGAAATTTTCAGCAAAGTCTATCATTTCAATACGTTCTCTTTTAGCGATATTTATAAGGAATATTCTGGATATGCCAGCAAGCTTAAAGAATTCGCCTGCGATACGGCATTGCTTTTGAATAAAGCCGCGAAAGAAGGAAAATCTATCTTGTTTGAAGGCGCTCAGGGCACGTTTTTAGATTTAGATTTCGGAACTTATCCTTACGTGACATCATCCAGTTCAATAGCCGGGGGGTTATGCGCCGGAAGCGGGGTTTCGCCGGATAAGATAGATAAGGTTATTGGTGTTGTCAAGGCTTATACTACACGGGTAGGAGAAGGTCCGTTCCCGACGGAGTTTTCATCAGTCCTTATGGATAAAATCAGGCAAAAAGGTATGGAATACGGCGCCACAACGGGCAGGCCCAGGAGATGCGGTTGGTTCGACGCTGTGATGGTAAAATATGCCGTTACCATTAATGGCATTTCCGAATTAGCCGTAATGAAACTGGATGTTTTGGATAACCTAAAAACTATAAAAATCTGCACAGCATACAAGTTTAAAGGCAAGTTTTTTAGAGACTTCCCACTAGACTACGAAGTCATAAGCAAGGCAAAGCCGATCTATGAGGAGCATTCCGGATGGCAGCAGCCCACGTCACAGGCTGCCAAATATAAGGATTTGCCCCAGAACGCCCGTAGGTATGTGGAGAGATTAGAAAGTCTTATGGGCGCTAATATAAGGTATATTTCCATAGGCTCAAAAAGAGAAGCCACGCTTTTACGCACCAAATAATAAGTCCTTGACTTTGAGAACCGATTGTGTTATTGTTAAGTCTATCCAAAAAAGCCAAAAAAGGAGGTTAGCTATGAGTAGGCCCATAGCAAGAATTTTCCAGCTATTTGTAATTATAATAATTAGCTTGGGATTAGTAGGCTGCACCATCATATTTCAAAAGGGAAGACGCTCGGATGTCGAGAGAATAAGTGACCTGGAAGACCAATTAAGCCAGTTAAGGAACACTAAATCGCTCCTGGAAGACAAGCTCAAACAAGAAATTGCCGACAAACAGGTGCGTTTGGAATTGACTGATAAAGGATTGGTCATTACCTTCGTAGCTGAAGTACTTTTTGATTCCGGCAAAGCCAAGATTAAACCAGAGGCATACTCTTCATTGGATAAGGTAGCAGGTATTATCCAACAGGAAGTTCCGAACATGGAAATAGGCGTAGAAGGGCACACGGATAATCAACCTATAAAGTATTCTGGATGGAAGTCAAACTGGGAATTATCCAGCGCCAGAGCAATGAGCGTTTTACATTATTTAGTTGACCAAAAAGGGCTAGCTCCTGAAAAAGTATCTGCCATTGGTTGCGGAGAATTCAGGCCAGTAGCCTCGAATGATACTGTTGAAGGAAGAAAAACAAATAGAAGAGTCGAGATTATAATTCTTCCGAAATTTATCAAATCTAAGGGCGCTGCAAAGGCTTCGACTCAGAGCGCCGCCTTAGAAGAGCCGGAAGAAAATTTAAAATAATTTATTTAATCAGATAAGAGAGGAAATATAGTAATATGTTAGACGAACAGCTTAAGGATAGGATTTTGATTGCCTTGTCTATTTTGACCGTGATGTGCCTGGTTTTAGCAATCAGCGCAAGCCTCGCTTCTTCTAAAAGCAAAAGAGCTCTTCAGAAAGAGATGATATTGCGTATGGAGAACGAAGAAAAGCTATCCACTTTGACACCAAAGATGGATTCCGTCGAAGCTCAGCTTAAGAATGCCCAGGCCAATATTGATGGCTTGAATAAGCAATTAGAGGACCAAAACCTGATAAATAAAGAGTTGGGAAGAGAACTGAAGGAAATGACTGAATTAAAGAAGGTTTTGGAGAAGAATCTTAAAGAAACTCTCGCTAGATGTAGGCAGTAACTTTAATATTTTATGAATTTTTCATTTCATTAATTTTTCGATTATACTTAACTTGTTTTTTCATAAATGGGGGATAGATATCCCCCATTTTCGTAAGAGTAAGTAATTTTAGTGGAAAATAATTTATGGATAATCTTCCGCAGCATATAGCAATAATCATGGATGGAAACGGCCGGTGGGCCAAACAGAGAGGCCTGCCCCGGGCAGCCGGACATAAAGCCGGGATAGATAATTTTAAGAAAATAGTTAAGGATGCAAACGGGATCGGCATAAAGTATTTGACTTTGTTTGCTTTCTCGACGGAAAACTGGAAGAGGCCGAAGACAGAAGTCGGAATGTTAATGCGGGCACTGGAAAAATTCCTCGATAGGGAATTAGCCGAGTTAAACAAAAATAATATCAGGCTAAGGATAGTCGGCAGGGATGACCCAATCCCGAAAAATATTATCGATAAATTAAAAAAAGCTGAAGGCCAGACAAAAAACAATACCGGCCTTACTCTAAATTTAGCCTTGAACTACGGCTCAAGGACCGAGATAGTCGACGCGGCCAAAAAGCTGGCTAAATCAATATTGAATAAAACCATAAATATCGAAGATGTTGATGAGAGAGTTTTTTCCGAATTTTTATACACAGCCGATACGCCCGACCCGGATCTTTTGATTCGTACCTCCGGAGAAATGCGTATAAGCAATTTTCTTTTGTGGCAGCTTTCTTACGCCGAGCTTTATTTTACAAATAAATTCTGGCCCGATTTTCACAAGGAAGATCTGCTGGAAGCTATCAGAGAGTTTCAATCAAGGCAGAGACGTTTCGGTGATGTTAATCCGGTATAGCATATGCTTAGTAAAAGAGTCATAACTTCATTTTTTTTAGTAGCGATTACGGTGCTAGCCATAATCTATAAATGGTTCTGCCCTGTATTTGCAATTTTCTTGATTATCGGCGGGCTTTACGAGTTCTTTAAATTGATAGAAAAACAAGGGATTTATATTTACAAATATTTCGGTATGGCCGTAGGAGTTATTATTCCTTTGTCTATAGCATTTAGATTCGAGCTGACCAAAAATTGGGAATTGCTTTTCTTCGTTTTGATGCTTTTGTTTATATTTCTATTGCAATTTTCCAGGAGAGAAGAAACTCAGGCAGTTGTCAGTATCTCCACGACGGTATTCGGTATCCTTTATGTTGCTTGGCTCTTTAGCTTTGTCATAAAGTTAAGATTTTTGCCTTTTGGAGCTGGTTTGGTAGCAGCTATAGTTTTGATTACTAAAGCTGGCGATATCGGAGCATACCTTATTGGTTCGCGCTGGGGCAAGAGGGCCTTGATCCCCAGAATCAGTCCTAAAAAAACAATAGAGGGGGCTATCTCTGCATTGGCTTTTTCCGTTTTGGCGGCGCTCGCCAGTAAATCATTTTTGCCGGAGAAAGCAGTGTTTTCCAATATGCATTTGATTGCCATGGGTTTATTTTTTGGAATCCTGGGTCAGCTGGGAGATTTATCCGAGTCATTGATAAAACGCAGCTGCCAGGCTAAGGATTCTGGAGGAATTTTCCCCGGCCTTGGCGGAGTTTTAGATGTAATAGACAGTCTTTTGTTTACTATCCCAGCTTTTTATGTCTATATGAGTACGGTGTTAGCATGAAAAACATAGCAGTTTTAGGATCGACTGGATCAATAGGGCAAAATACTTTGGATATTGTCTCTGAATTTTCCGACAGACTTAGAGTTATGGGCTTAAGCGCCTATAATAATATAGGTTTATTGAGAAGCCAGATTAAGAAGTTTAATCCTGAATTTGTCGCCATAAGAAAAGATAATATCCCGGTTTTAAAAAGAGATCTTGATAGCAGGGTTAAGATTTGTGATACCAATTCCGGGCTTAAGAATATGATTGCATCAAAAGACATCGATTTGGTAGTGGTGGCAATTTCCGGAAGCGGCGCCCTCGAATCGGTTTTGGAAGCAATCAGACAGAAGAAAACCGTTGCACTGGCTAATAAAGAAGCTTTGGTGATGGCTGGTTCCATCATTATGCGAGAGGCGAGAAAAAATAACACCCAGATTATCCCTATTGACAGCGAACAAAGTGCGATATTCCAATGCCTTCAGGATAGAAATAAGAAGGAATTAAGAAAGATTTATCTTACTGCTTCGGGCGGGCCTTTGGTTGACGCTTCTCCAAACAGATTAAAAAACATATCAGTAAGAGAAGTCTTAAAGCATCCAAGGTGGAAAATGGGCAAGAAGGTTACAGTAGATTCAGCTACGCTAATGAATAAAGGCCTTGAGTTGATTGAGGCCATGTGGTTATTTGATGTGAGTGTGGATAAGATAGAAATTTTGATTCATCGCCAGGCGATTGTCCATTCCATGGTAGAATTCATTGATGGCTCGATTATCGCTCAGCTAGGCGTCACTGACATGAGACTTCCTATACAATATGCTTTGACTTATCCGGCGCGCTGGCAAGGAGTATTAAAATCTTTAGATTTCAGGAGCCTGAATCTTGCGTTTGAAAAACCAGACTTTGATAAATTCCCTTGCCTTAAGCTGGCTTATCAGGTAGCAAGAGCCAAGGGCACCGCGCCTTGCGTTTTAAATGCGGCCAATGAAATAGCGGTTGAGGCTTTCTTGGAAGAGAAGATAGATTATCTGGATATCTATAGGATTATCAAATCAGTTTTATCTAAACACAGGGTTTTAAAGAATCCGAGCTTAAAAGAAATTATCTCGGTAGACAAATGGGCCAGAGAAGCCGCTAAAAAACTAATAAATTAAAGCTATGTCATTTTTGATATTTATAATCGTAATAAGTATTTTAATCGTAATCCACGAATTCGGTCATTTTATCGTGGCTAAATCTTTAGGAATTAGAGTGGAGAAGTTCGTCTTAGGATTTGGCCCGCAGCTTTTGACCAAAAAACGAAATGATACAGAATACGCAATAGCCCTTATTCCTTTTGGTGGATATGTCAAAATGTCGGGCGATACCCCGGATGAATTTAGAGGCAACAAATGGGAATATTTTTCTAGACCTCCGGGACAGCGGGCTAAAATAGTCTTATTTGGTCCGGTGCTGAATTATGTTTTGGCTTTTGTATGTTTTTGCCTGGTATTTTTTATTGGCTTTCCAACACTTGGCACAGAAGTTGGAGAATTAATGGACGGCTTCCCAGGTAAAGAAGCAGGGCTTCTGTCCGGAGATAAGATAACAAATATTGACGGCAAGAAAGTTAATAATTGGGAAGAGCTGCAGAAGATAGTATTCAATAAAAAAGAAGGCAAGCTAGATTTAATTATTTTAAGGGCGAATAAGGAAATTAAAATATCTATTTTGCCCAAAAGAGATACAGTTAAGAACATATTCGGGCAAGAAGAAAAGGTCAGCTTAATCGGGATAAAACCCAAAGAAGAATTTGTCCAGATAAAATACCCTTTAGGACGGTCAATCGTTGAGGGGGCCAAGAAGCTGTTGTCCATGACGGGTCTTACCTATAAAGCTTTATATATGATGCTAACTGGCGGCATGTCTTTCAAAGAATCTGTTACCGGTCCGCTGGGGATGTTTTTCATTACCAGTAAGGCCATGGAAGAGGGGATAGCTTATTTAATTTATGTCATGGCAATATTAAGCATGAGCCTGGCGATATTTAACCTGATTCCTTTTCCTGTTCTTGACGGAGGACATCTATTTCTTTTGGCTTTGGAAAAGATACGCGGGAAAAGATTGTCGCAAAATATAGACGATTGGATTAATAGGGTAGGATTAGGGCTTATCGTTTTTATGGCGTTATTTGTTTTTTATAATGATTTGATTAGATACGGTATAATCGATAAAATCGTAGGTTTTGTAAGTAATATTAAGTAGGGAGCAATATGGACCTAAAAATGAAGTCTATAAAACACGACACTATATGGCGTAAATTCTTATTGTCAGCTGTATTGATGTCGTTATTGCCAATACTTCTTTTGCTTTACATAGTTTACTTTATTACCACTCCGCGCGAAGAAATTAACACTACTCAGATAAGATGGTTGATATTCTGGATCATGTGTTCTGCCATGGCCGGGTTCTGGATCACTAAGAATATGGTGAGATCTTTTATCCAACTATCACAAGGTTTCAAGAAGGTGGCAAACGGCAACTACTCTGCAAAGCTAGAAAAAACCGACGAGGCAGGCGAGATCGATGAGCTTTCCAAAGCCTTCAATAAGATAACCTCAAGGTTGGAAGACAATATCCGCGAGCTGCAGAGATCCAAAAGGATGATACAAGATATCCTTTCCCGCGTGGGCAAGGCAGTCGCATCTTTTCAGGATATAGACAAATTCTTAGAGCTCATAGTTTTTACGACTATTGAAGCTATCGGAGCCAAAAACGGGAAATTGATGTTGACCGATGAAGAGCAAAAAGAATTAACTACCAAGATATCTTTCGGTCAAGAGCAGATACAGGATCATATAATAAAATCAGGAGAAGGTCTGTTGGGCGCGGTTTTAAAAAAGGGTAGGCCGGCATTATTATCTAAAGCTGAAAGCGGATATGGGATGAGCGTCATCAGCGTTCCTCTCGTTTATAGCAATAGAATAAACGGAATTATTGTATTAAATGATAAAATAGATTCCAAAGATTTCTCCGAAGACGATTTATTTATTCTTAGCGACTTGGCTAGCCACATTTCTATCGCTCTTGAGAATTATCGCTTAAGCCTGGATGTTGAGAAGACTTATATTGAAACTATCAACGCTCTTGCCATGGCGGTTGATGCCAGGGATCCTTACACAAGAGGCCATAGCAAGCGGGTCGGAGAATACTGCGAAAGAATCGCCAAAGAATTTGGTTTGGATAATGAAACTGTAAAGATGCTTAAAGACGCTAGCATCGTACACGACATTGGCAAAATCGGAATACCCGATGAGATTTTACGTAAAACCACGCCATTAACCGAGGATGAAGTTAAGCTCATACAGCAGCATCCTTTGATAGGAGAAAATATTTTGCGGCCGATCAGATCCTTCGAGAAGTTGCGCCATTTGATTCGCTTGCATCATGAGAGGCTTAATGGCTCGGGCTATCCAGAAGGCTTAGCTGGGAAAGACTTATCTTTGCCGCTTAAGATAATGATTGTGGCAGATGCCTTTGATGCCATGACTTCAAACAGGCCTTATCGGCAGGCAATGAGCACATTACAGGCAAAACAGGAATTACAGAAATATTCCGGCTCTCTCTTTGACAAAGAGGTAGTAGACAAGTTTGTTGAAATAATCTAATGGAATATAAACGTAGAAAAACTAGGATCATTAAAGTAGGTGATATTCGGATTGGCGGTAACAGTCCTATCTCTATCCAGGGGATGACGAAGACCGAGACCAAGGATATCACGGCGACAGCGAATCAGATAAACCGCTTAAAAGAAATCGGAGCTGAGATTGTCAGAGTCGCCGTTAAAGATATCCAAGATGCTAAGGCGATAAAAATCATCAGAAGAAAAACCGATGCGGCTTTAGTCGCAGATATACATTTTAATTATCAATTTGCGATTGAAACGATAAAGAATGGTATAGATAAAATCAGGCTTAATCCGGGAAACATTTTTGATAGCAATCAAATAAAAGAGGTAGTGGCTTGTGCAAAAGAACACAGGATTCCCATCAGAGTGGGAGTAAATTCAGGGTCGGTTAGAAAGACAAGCGGCTCACTGGTTAATTCGATGGTTAAAAGTGCCCTGGATTATATAAAAATTTTAGAAAAATTAAGGTTTTTTGATATCGTGGTTTCTCTGAAGGCTTCGGAAGTGAATGATACCATCAGTGCTTATGAAAAATTGGCCAAGCTTTGCGATTATCCGTTTCATTTAGGCGTGACCGCTACCGGGCCATTGCTACCTGGCACTATCAAATCAACGCTAGCCATTGGATCGTTGCTTGAAGAAGGTATCGGAGATACTATAAGGGTTTCCTTGACTAGCAGGCCGGAAGATGAAATAATGGTTTCTAAGGAGATATTGCAATCATTGGGATTAAGAAATTTCTATCCTGAGATCGTGAGCTGTCCGACGTGCGGTCGCTGCCAGATAGACTTAATAAAGATTGTGAATTTAATCAAAAATAAAGTGGATGCTTTGCCTTCAAGAAATAGCAGGCTAGCGAGTAAAAAGATTGCTCTAATGGGCTGTATCGTTAATGGACCGGGCGAGGCAAAACAGGCGGATATGGGTGTTGCCTTTACTCGAAATTTAGCGCTTTTATTTAAAAAAGGAAAAGTTATCAAAAAGGCTTCGCAGAAGGATTCGATTAATTTTATTCTTAAGCAATTAGAAAAAGGATAGAGATATGTTTTGGTCAAAAGCATTTATTCCCACTTTAAAAGAGGCACCTCAGGATGCGGAGGCAATAAGTCATAAGCTTTTATTTAGGGCCGGAATGATCCGCATGCTTACTTCCGGTGTCTATATTTATCTTCCTTTAGGATTGATGGTCTTGGACAGGATAGAGTCGATAATTAGGGAAGAGATGAATGCTGCCGGAGCCCAAGAATTACTGTTATCATGCATTCAACCTTTGGAATTATGGAAGAAAACCGGTAGAGACGAGCAGTTGGCAGATATTATGATTCGTTTCGAGGACCGTCGGGGAAGAAACTTGTGCCTTGGTCCTACCCACGAAGAGGTAATTACGGAATTGGTGAAAAATCACGTAAATTCCTACAGGCAATTACCGGTTGTGTTATATCAGATTCAGACCAAGTTTCGCGACGAGATTCGTCCGCGCTTCGGCCTTATCCGTGCCTGCGAATTTGTAATGAAGGATGCCTATAGTTTTGACCGCGACCAGAAGGGATTGGAGAAGAATTATGAGGCGATGTTTACAGCCTATAAGAATATATTTATGCGCTGCGGGATCAAATTCTTGATTACCGAGGCAGATTCCGGAGTTATGGGCGGAAGTGTTTCGCACGAATTCATGGTTCCGGCTCAAAGTGGAGAAGATATAGTCTTGTTTTGTAAAAAGTGTAATTTTGTAAAGACTTTAACCGAAGACAAACAAGAGAATTGTCCTCGTTGCAATACCGCTTTAGAGAAAAAACAGACCATAGAGGTAGGTCATGTTTTTCAATTAGGGACAAAATATAGCAAAGCACTGGGTGCTAATTTTCTTGATGAAAAAGGCCAGCAGCAGACGATTATCATGGGTTGTTACGGAATTGGCGTAAGTAGATTAATCTCTGCCATTATCGAGCAAAATAACGACGAGGACGGGATTATATGGCCGCGAGAAATCAGTCCGTTTGATGTATTGGTGCTTCCTGTTCAGTCATCGAATAAAGAAGTAATGGATTTGGCTAAGAAATATTACAGCGAGCTTGTAAAGAAAGGTGCAAAAGTTTTGCTTGATGATAGGGAAGGCACGGCCGGAGTAAAATTTAAAGATGCAGACTTGATCGGCATCCCATTAAGGATTAATATCGGCGAAAAAAATCTTCAGAATGGCAAGGTTGAGATAAGCCTACGACGAGAAAAGAAGATAAATTTAGTGGATAAAAATAAGGTTGTGAGCGAAATTATGAATCTTCTAAAGAAAGGTGCTTAGGACAATGAATGCATACATCGACAAAATAAAAGAATTGGTAACTCCTTTATTGGAAAACAAAGTTATTGATTTGGTGGATCTGCATATCCAGCGAGATAGAAAAAAGGTCACCTTAAAGTTTCTGGTCGACAAACCAACCGGAGGCATAAGCCTTGAGGAGTGCGTTAAATTAAACGAAGAAATCGGCCAAATCTTGGAGAACCAGGATTTTATCCAGGAAAGTTTTGTTCTAGAGGTTTCCTCTCCTGGACTAGACCGTCCGCTTATGACCATAAAAGATTTTATCAGGGCAATAAACAAAGATGTTATAATGTTCCTAAAGGAAAAAATTCAGGGCAAGCTTGAGTTAAGCGGAAGAGTTATTGCTGCTAAAGACAATATTATATTTCTCGATATTCAGGGTCAGCAGGTAGAAGTACCTTTGGAAAAGATAAACAAAGCAAAATACATATTTTAATCAAAGAGGAAAATATGAACGGCGAACTAATTGCAATACTTGAACAGATCGAGCGCGACAAAGGCATAGACAAGGACGTGCTGCTTCAGGCTGTAGAATCAGCTTTGGTTAGCGCTGCCAAAAAGGTTTGGAAGGATGTAGACCCCGAGGCAGAAATCAAGGTAGAGCTTGATAAGGAAACAGGAAAGATCCGTGCCTTTGCCGGCAATAAAGAGATAAAATCCAAGGATTTTGGGCGCATCGCTGCCCAGACGGCCAAGCAGGTTATCATACAGAAAATCCGCGAAGCGGAAAAGGACGTAATCTTTGGCGAATTTCAAGGTAGGGTCGGACAGATTGTTAGTGGTAGCGTTTATAGATTCGAACGAGGCAATATCATTGTCGATTTGAATAAGACTGAAGGATTTATTCCTAAAAGCGAACAGTCAGCCAAGGAAGAATTCCATCAGGGCGAGCGTATCCGCGCTTATGTTATCGATGTAAAAAAAGAATCTAAGGGCCCGCAGATAGTTCTTTCGCGTACGCATCCGAATTTGGTAAGGAAATTATTTGAACTTGAGGTTCCGGAAATTTACGAATCCATCGTTGAGATAAAATCGATTGCCCGCGAAGCGGGAGAACGCACAAAGATTGCGGTTTGGTCAAAGGATGAAAAGGTTGATTGCGTGGGTGCCTGTGTAGGAATGAGAGGCCAACGGGTAAAGAATATCGTCTTAGAATTGCACGGTGAGAAAATTGATATTGTGCGTTGGTCAGATGATAACAATGATTTTGTAGTCGCGGCTTTAAGCCCGGCCAAGATTCAAAAAATATCTTTTGATAAAGAGGCTCATCGGGCTCAGGTGATTGTCCCTGAAGACCAACTTTCTTTAGCCATTGGAAAACACGGACAGAATGTCAGGTTGGCATCAAAACTGACAGGATGGGAGCTCGATATCCGCACTGAAGAAACCAAAGAAGAAAAGGAACCCAAAGAGCTAAAAGAGCCGAAAGAGAAAAAAGAGAAGAAAGAAAAAAGAGAAACCAAGAAAACTCTCGAGTTAACTTCGCTTACCGGCGTAGGAGCAAAGCTTGCAGAAAATCTAAAAGAGGCAGGTTTTGATAGCCTGGAGAAGATAGCCGGATCAAATGCTGAGGAACTTTCTAAGATTAAGGGCCTAGGAAAGAAAAAGGCCGAGAATATAGTTAAAGAGGCGGGTAAGCTTGTTGGAGAGGATGAGAAAGAGGGTTAATGCGTGTCAACGAATTAGCTAAAGAATTGAAGGTTTCTAATCAGGAACTTTTAGATAAACTTAAAAGTTTGGGTGTAAAAGTCCAGACTTCTACGAGTATTGTTCCCAAAGAGGCGATTGACTTGTTGAAAAAAGGACCCAAAAAGACTAAGCCGGCGACTAAGGAGAAGCCTAAATCAAAGCCAAAACTAAAAGTTGCGGCCAAGAAACCTATTGTTAAAGAGAAAAAAGAAAAGCCAGTTCTCAAGGTTAAGGCAGTAAAAAAAGAAGTCAAGGTTAAAGAGACTCCATCTGTTGCTATAGTAAAAGAGCCGTCAGCTACTCCACCCCCAGCAGTAAAGCCAGCTCCGATAAAGGAAATCAAGCCGGTTCCGGCGAAAGTCCTGAAGCCCGCAGTGATTAAAGAGAGAAAACCTTTCATTAAAGAAGCAAGGCCTGTGCCGGCAAAGGAAATAACGCCTCCGGCTGCGGAAATAAAACCTCCTTCTAGAGAAATCGAGATAAATATACCTATCACTGTGAAAGATCTGTCAGTCAAGCTGGGAGAAAAACCGAATGTCATTATTTCCAAATTGATAAAAATGGGGATTATGACTACGATCAACCAGCCCTTAGATGAAGCAACGGTTACTAAAATAGCCCCAAATCTTAATTTTGCTTTTCGTAAAACCTTGACCGAAGAAGAAAAACTGATTAGCGAGCATGAGATGGTTGAAGATAAGGCGCTTTTGTCTTGGCGCCAGCCGGTAGTTACCTTTATGGGCCATGTCGATCACGGCAAGACCTCACTTCTTGATACTATAAGAAAAACCAAGGTCGCCGAGAAAGAGCACGGAGGAATTACCCAACACATCGGCGCTTACGAAGTCAAAATTAATAAAGGCAAGATTACTTTCCTGGATACGCCGGGCCATGAGGCTTTTACCGCCATGAGGGCAAGAGGCGCTAATATCACCGATATAGTTGTTTTAGTTGTAGCTGCCGATGAAGGCGTTATGCCTCAGACAGTAGAGGCATTAGATCATGCAAAAGCCGCAGGCGTGCCGATTATTGTTGCATTAAATAAGATCGACAGGCAGCAGGCAGATGTAGACAGCGTGAAAAAACAGCTCGCCGAATTAAATCTTTTAGCCGAAGATTGGGGAGGTAAGACTGTTGTCGCCGGAGTATCGGCTAAGACAGGCCAGGGCATAGATAATCTTCTTGAGATGATACTTCTTGAGGCGGAATTATTGGAGCTAAAGGCCAATTATAATAAAAGGGCATCAGGCGTAGTTGTAGAAGCTCAGCTGACCAAGGATAAGGGCCCTATCGCTACTTTAATCGTTAAGAATGGCGTGTTGAAGAAATCAGATATAGTTATAGCCGGAACGCATTATGGAAAAATTAAAGCTTTATTAAATGATAAAGAACAGCCGATAGAGCAAGCCAATCCCGGGATGCCGGTTGAAATTCTTGGCCTTTCCGGAGTACCCGAGGCAGGAGAGCAATTTTTAGTCACCGAAGATGAGAAAAAGGCTAAAGAGATTTGCGCTAAGCGGCAGGAGATACAGAAACAAAAGCAGATGCAGCCAATCCAGAGAATCAGTCTTGAAGATTTATATGCACAGGTTAAAGAAGGGAAAGTCAAAGAGTTAAGCATCATTATCAAGACCGATGTCCAAGGTTCTCTAGAAGCGCTGAAAGATTCGCTGGAAGAGTTGTCGACAAAAGAAGTAAAGCTTGTGACGATACATACAGGTATCGGCTCTATTAATAATTCCGATGTGGTCTTAGCAGCGGCGTCGAACGCGGTAATTATCGGTTTCCACGTTGAAATTGAGTCACAGGCTAAGGAAATGGCGGAAAAAGAAGGCGTGGATGTAAGAACATACAGGATAATATACGATGCCACTAATGATATCAAAGCTGCTTTGGAGGGATTATTAGAGCCAAAGATAAAGAAGAAATTTATGGGCAGAATAGAAATCAGGCAAGTTTTTAAGCTATCCTCGAGGTCTGGAAACGTTGCCGGTTGTTTTGTCCAGAAGGGCAGAGTAGTACGTAATGCCGTAGCCGAACTCTTGCGTAACGGCCAAGTCATTTACGAAGGCCAGCTTTCAAGTTTGAAGAGATTTAAAGATGATGTCCGGGAAGTAGAAGAAGGTTTTGAATGCGGGCTCACTTTAAGTAATTTTGATGATTACAAGCAAGGTGATATAGTTCAGGTTTATGAAATAGAAAAAATCGCCAGGAAGTTGAAGGAGGAAGCTTAAATCTAAGATGAAGAAGAGAATTTTAAGCGGCATGCGTCCGACGGGAAAACTACATTTAGGCCATTTGGTTGGAGCTCTGAGCAACTGGGCGAAATTACAGGATAAATATCAATGTTTCTTTATGGTCGCCGATTGGCATGCGCTTATGAGCGAATATGAGGATGCCAAGTCTATGAAAGAATATGCCATTGATAACGTCGCTGACTGGATAGCCTGCGGCATTGATCCCAAAAAATCAGTGATATTCGTACAATCTGAAGTCAAAGAACATTTAGAGCTGGATATGTTTTTTTCCTGCATCACGCCTTTAGGATGGCTTGAACGATGTCCGACATACAAAGAGCAGCTAAAAGAGATAAAAAATAAAGATTTAAGCACCTATGCTTTCTTGGGTTATCCGGTTTTACAGGCCGCGGATATTTTAGTATATAAAGCCGATGCGGTTCCGGTTGGGCAGGATCAGCTTCCTCATTTGGAACTTACTCGCGAAATCGCCAGGCGATTTAATCATTTATACGGCCATGTTTTTCCAGAACCGGAGGCGATTTTGACCCATGTTCCAAAGCTATTAGGCTCCGACGGAAGAAAGATGAGTAAGAGTTATGATAACACTATCAATTTATCGGATTCTCCTTCGATAATCAAAGAGAAAACCCAGAAAATGTTTACTGATCCCAAAAGAATAAGGTTGTCCGATCCCGGCCATCCTGATACTTGCAACGTTTTTAGTTATTATGAAGTCTTTGACCCTAAAAAGAAAGAGGAAGTGCACAATTGGTGCGTAAATGCCAAGCTTGGTTGTACTGAGTGCAAACAGAAATTGGCTGATGCGCTTATTGAAACTTTAGCTCCGATTCAAAAGAAGCGCGCTGATATCTTGAAAAATAAATCGAGAATCAATAAAATACTGGCTGATGGAGCAAAGAAAGCCGGCAAGATTACGCAAGAGACGCTTTCCTCGGTAAATAAAGCAGTATTTAAAGCATAGAAGATGACGCATAAAATAAAATTAGATTTTTTTGAAGGTCCATTAGACCTTCTTCTGTATTTAATCAAAAAAAATGAAGTCAATATCTATGATATTCCGATATCAGAAATTACTGAGCAGTATTTGCAATACATCGAGTTAATAAAGTTGCTAGATTTAGATATCGTAGGAGATTTTCTGGTTATGGCGGCAACTTTAATGCAGATAAAATCAAAAATGCTCCTTCCTCAGCCTGAAGTCCCGCCTGAAGAAGAGATTGTAGATCCACGCGCAGACTTAGTTAACCGTCTTCTTGAATACGAGAAATATAAAGAGGCTGCGGAAGAATTAAGGCAAAGAGAATTAGCCAGGAAAAATGTTTTTATCCGCCCTCCCGATACGGAAACTGAAGAAAGATTCTTGCGCGAGCCGGGAGAGGTGTTTTTTGAGGCCAGCTTATTTGATTTAATCAGCGCATTTTCCAAGGCGCTTAAAGATATTCCTCGAGAGACCTTTTACGAGGTCATGAAAGATGAATTCACCGTCGAGCAGAAGATCCACGATATCCTGCATCTATTGCTTTTAAAACAGGAGATTAGTATCCAGGAGCTTTTCTCCAAGGCAAAGAGTAAATTGGAAATAGTGGCAAATTTTCTGGCAACCCTAGAACTGATAAGGTTAAAAGAAATAAATGTAATCCAGAGGCAACTTTTCGGCGAAATTATAATTATGAGAAATAAGGAGAATATAAAGCCCTATGGAGGAAAAGAGACAAAAACTGATAGTTAATCAGGAGACGGAAGAGGATGTAGTATTAAATATTTCTCTTCGCCCGCAAAAGCTTACTGAGTTTGTCGGCCAAAAAGAGCTTGTGGATAATCTTAAAGTTGCTCTTCAGGCGGCAAAGCAAAGGAAAGAACCACTGGAGCATGTTCTTTTATCCGGGCCTCCAGGATTAGGAAAAACGTCTCTTGCCCATATTATCGCCCATGAGATGGATACCAAGATTACCGCCACTTCCGGGCCGGCAATCGAGCGTGCCGGAGACCTCATCGGGATTTTGACCAATTTAGAGCAAGGCGATGTCTTGTTTATCGATGAGATTCACCGGCTTTCCAAAGTCGTTGAAGAATTCTTATATCCTGCAATGGAAAGCTTCCAGATTGATTTTGTGATTGATAAAGGTCCGTATGCCAAGACTATTAAATTTAATTTGAAGCCTTTTACCTTGGTTGGAGCGACAACGCGCAGCGGGCTTCTGACTGCGCCGCTTCGCGAACGTTTCGGGATGTTTTATCATCTGGATTTTTATCCTACTGAGGAATTGAGCAAGATTATTAATCATTCGGCAAAAATATTATCGCTAGAAATTGATAATGATGCTGCCGATGAAATTGCCCGGCGTTCAAGAGGCACGCCCAGGATTGCCAATAGGCTTCTGCGTAGGGTGAGAGATTATTTTCAAGTTAAGAAGTCCGGGCCTAAAGTCAATAAAGAAATCGTGGATGCCGCGCTCGATAACTTAAGGATTGATAAGGCCGGCCTCGATGAGGTTGACCGAAGAGTCCTAAAGACTATCATCGAGACCTACGAGGGCGGACCGGTAGGGGTAGAGGCATTGGCCGCGACTTTAAATGAAGAGGTCGATACGATCGTTGATTGTGTTGAGCCGTACTTACTTAAGGCCGGATATATAAAACGCACTTCCCGCGGAAGGCAAATTACAAAGTTAGCATTCGAACATTTTGGCCTTCCCATCAAAGCCGAACAGAAGGAATTATTTTAAGGCTTAAAATGAGATTACTGCTTCATGTTTGCTGTGGACCATGTCTGATTTATCCTTATGAAGTCTTAAGTAAAAATGGCTACGAGGTAGAAGGGTTGTTTTATAATCCCAATATACACCCTTTAGCCGAGTACAATAATAGAAAGAAAGCGATAGAGGATTTCTCTGCAAAAGAGAAGATCAAAGTTAACTTTGATAATAGTTATAAGCCGGAAGAATTTTTTCAAGCTGTAGCAGGAAGAGAAAAATCTCCAGATAGATGCGAGCTTTGCTGGAAGATGCGCCTTAAAGAAACAGCAAGGTTATCAAAAGAGAAAGGTTTCGATTCTTTCTCGACGACGCTTTTGGTAAGTCCTTATCAAGATATCGATAAGATTAATAAAATCGGAGAAGATATCGCTAAAGAATCCGGAGTAAAATTCATTTTCCAAGACTTTAGAAGCGGATTTCGCCAGGCTCATAATAAGGCAAAGGAATTGGGAATGTACTGTCAGAAATATTGCGGCTGTTTATTTTCGGAAATCGAAAGATATGAACGAACTTAATATTCTAGGAAAAATTCTTATTTTTGCTGGGATAATTTTAATCACGCTGGGGATACTTTTCGTATTCAGCAATAAGATTCCTTTGATTGGGAAGCTTCCAGGGGATATTTATATCCAGAAGAAGAATTTTTCTTTTTATTTTCCGTTAACTACAAGCATATTAATCAGTATTATTTTAAGTCTAATCTTAATGTTATGGTCAAGAAGATAACCTGCAATTTAATAGCTTTGGTGTTTATGGCTTCGCTTTTGGGATTTTCCCATGCCCCGCTACCTCCTAAGTCTGGCGAAGTCATCAGGGTTGCTATCGTCAAAGGAAAACCATTAGTCAGGCTTTTGATCAAAGGCCCATTTGGCGTCTATTCTTTGAATACCAACGAATTACTCGCCGAATATAGAGGACTTGATACATCTGTCGTTACTCCTACTGATTTCGGTTTGCAGATTGGTACGTTTTCTTATTTTAAGATTTACGGGATAAAGATAGTCCCTAAAAGGGATGCGGCAATATACGTCGATAAGCGATGTTTCCGCGGTCAAATAGACATTATACGCCAGCAGGACAAAACACTTTTAATTGTCAACCACATCGACGTAGAAAATTATATCCGCGGTGTTCTGTACCATGAAGTTTCGCATAAGTGGCCGCTGGAATCCATTAAGGCTCAGGCCGTAGCTGCCAGGACATATGCCCTTTATCAGAAGAAGATTAATGAGAAAAATGATTTCGATGTGACCAATGATGTTTATTCTCAAGTGTATGGTGGTCAAACCTCTGAAAAATACAGAACCAATAAAGCAGTAAATCAAACCTTGGGCGAATATTTAACTTTTAAAGGCGAGGTTTTTCCTGCTTATTTTCACGCCGCCTGCGCCGGTCATACTGAAGATGCATCCAGGCTTTGGAATATAGATTTACCACCTTTAAAAGGCAAGCCTTGCGATTTCTGCGGTAAATCCCCGCACTCAAAATGGAAAATTAATTTAAGATTAGCCGATATCCAGGTCAAGTTAATCAAATCCGGCAAGGAAATTGGTCTCATTAAAGAGATTAATGTGTTGGAGCGTAATAATTCTGGCCGAGTGGAAAAGCTGGAAATCATTGACCGCCGAGGAAGCAAGATTTATATTTCAGGTAAAGACTTTCGCATGGTCGTCGGTCCTGATATTATTAGAAGTACAAATTTTGAAGTCATTATGCGTGGTTATTATGTTGATTTTGTCGGAAAAGGCTGGGGCCACGGAGTGGGCCTCTGCCAATGGGGTGCAAAATCAATGTCCGAATGCGGATTTACGTATGATCAGATTTTAAAGTATTATTATCCCGGCAGTGAAATATCCAAATGAAGCTACAAGATTTCGATTATGACCTCGCCAAAGAGTTTATCGCTCAGTATCCTCTAGCAAAAAGAGACCAGGCGCGATTATTGGTTATTGATAGAAAATCCCAGAGAATTTATCACGATAAATTCTCTAACATATTGGAGTATTTGCCTCATAACAGTTTAATTGTTTTGAATGATACCAAGGTAATCCCGGCTAGGCTGATCGGAAAAAGACAGACCGGCGGCAGAGTCGAAGTTTTTTTATTGAAGCCATTATCCGACGGGTATTCCTATAAAACATTAATCAGGCCGTTAAAAAGGCTCAACATTAATGAGAAGATAATTTTTAATGGCGCAAAAATTTATGCCAGTCTTAAAGACCCGATAGAAAAAATCGTGCGTTTCAACACAAGAAATGTTGCAAGTATACTAAAATTGGGGATGGTTCCTTTGCCGCCTTACATCAAAAGACAGCCGCAAGATATCGATAAGACCCATTACCAGACGGTGTATGCCAGAAATAACGGCTCGGTTGCTTCGCCGACAGCAGGCTTACATTTTACCAAAGAGATGCTTTCCAAAATAAGAAAAAGCGGGATAAAAACAGCTAATGTAACGCTTCATGTAAATTATGCGACCTTTAATCCTGTAAAAGAAGATGACATTAGAAAACATAGAATGCATAGCGAGGAATTTATCGCGCCCAAAAAAACAATTTCAGAGATAAAGAAGGCTAAGGCCGAAGGAAACCAAATTATCGCCGTGGGTACAACCAGTTTTCGCGTGCTTGAGACTATCGCTGATAAAATGGATGAGAAAGAAATTAAGGCAGAGACTAATTTATTTGTTTATCCCGGATATAGGACTAAACTTGTCGATGCGCTAATCACCAATTTTCATCTTCCCAAAACGACTTTGTTCATGTTAGTTTGCGCATTTGCCGGTACGGATTTGATCAAAAGTGCTTATAATGAAGCAATTGCCAGAAAATACAGGTTTTACAGCTACGGCGATTGCATGTTAATCATTTAGAGGGAATATGTTTAAGGTCATACACAAAGATAAAAAGACAAACGCAAGAACAGGTTTGATTAAAACCGCCCACGGTACGGTTCATACGCCATTTTTCATGGCTGTGGCAACCAACGCGACGGTTAAGACGCTTTCGGTCCAGGATCTTTTTGATGCCCAGACGGAAATCATTGTCTCAAACACCTATCATGTATTTGTCAGGCCGGGCATGGAGGTCATCAAGAAGGCAGGGGGCTTGCATAAATTCATGAGCTGGCCCAGGCCGATTTTGACCGACTCCGGTGGATATCAGATTTTCTCTCTAGCGCTTTTAAGAAAGGTCACCGATGAAGGTGTAAAGTTCCAATCCCATGTTGATGGCATGGCCCATTTCTTTAGCCCGGAAGATATAATTTCTTTACAAAAAATCCTGAAATCTGATATAATAATGCCGCTTGATGAGTGTGTTCATTATCCCTGCCAACGGGATTATGCAGAGATCGCAACCAGGCGTACCACCCTTTGGGCACAACGTTCAAAACTAGCTTTCAATAATATAGTTAGCAAAACAAAAGGCAAAACTTCTGCCAAAGATAAGCAGCTTCTTTTTGGCATTATCCAGGGAGCCACTTTCAAGGATTTACGCAAACAGTCGCTAGATGCGCTCATTGACATGGATTTTGATGGATATTCTATCGGTGGTTTAAGCGTAGGTGAGCCGGACAATCTCATGCAGGATATTTTGTCCTATACCATTGATTTTATCCCGCAGGATAAACCGCGTTATACTATGGGAGTCGGTACTCCCGAGCAAATTGTAGAATCCGTGGAAAAAGGCGTGGACATGTTCGATACCTGTGTGCCCACTCGATACGGTAGAAACGGCACGGCTTTTACCAGCGAAGGAAAAATCACCTTAACCAATGCTAGATTCATCAAAGATTTCTCCCCCATTGACAAAAACTGTGATTGTTACGCTTGCAAGAATTATTCCCGGGCATATCTTCGGCATCTGTGTAACGCCAAAGAAATATTAGGATTGAAACTGGTTTCATATCATAACGTCTATTTTTTCATGAAATTGATGCGCGATATCCGCCAGGCGATAGAGAAGGACCGCTTCGGCGAATTCAAGAAAGATTTCCTAAAGAA
>ENA-UOWG01001361-UOWG01001361.1-activated-sludge-metagenome-genome-assembly--contig:-NODE-1361-length-24647-cov-5.819657_pt1 | contig 24647 bp, 28 predicted proteins | sample MGYA00238147_ERZ761563 | MGnify/ENA primary metagenome ERZ761563 (study PRJEB28884, sample SAMN05720216) | anaerobic digester metagenome | isolation source: active sludge of municipal... | reverse complement strand
ACAAATCGACCCAGGACGTGGATATCAAGCGTGCCCGGGAATATTGGATGGATTATTTAAGGAGATGATTATGAAAGTTCCGGCGGCGGTTAGCTATCATGATTATTTGATCAAATCTTTGAAAGATCCGGAAGAAGCGTCCGGATATCTGAACGCGGCTTTGGAGGCGGGCGACAAAAAAGCGTTTTTCATGGCGCTCCGGAATGTGATCGAGGCGCGTGGGGGAATGACCCGGTTCGCCAAGGCGAGCAAGATCAACCGGGTGAGTCTTTACAAAATGCTTTCCGGAAAGGGAAATCCCGGGTTCCTGAATATCCTGATATTACTTCAGCATGTCGGGCTGCGCTTTCAAGCGTCTTCCGGGAAACGCCATCCGGGTAAATAACCTTTTTTCAGATAACCGGAAAGATCTTTTTGAAAGGGGCGGGGAGAGCGGTTTGGAAGGTCTTGAGTTCGCCGGTGACGGGGTGGGGGAAAGATAAAAAATAGGCGTGGAGCGCGAGACGGCGGAGGGGGTCGGACTTGGCGCCGTATTTCTCGTCGCCCATGATGGGGCAGCCGAGGCCGGACAAGTGAACGCGGATCTGGTTCTTGCGGCCGGTCTCAAGCGTGATCTCAAGGAGTGCGTAGCCCCCGTTCTCACCGAGCACCCGGTAATGCGTGACGGCCCATTGGGCCTCCGGATGATCCTTTGAAACACTGTAAACCCGCTTGAAATTATCCTCCCTCAGGAAATTTTCGATCACACCCGATCTTTTCTCCGGCGTTCCCTCCGTGATCGCGTAATATTTCTTGGTCACGAGTTCCCAATTTCCCTACAGGGTGCGCTTCACGACGTCAGTTTTCGCGAAAACGATCAGCCCCGAGGCATCCCGGTCGAGGCGATGCACGATAAAAACGCGCCCGCGCCCATCTTTTGATCTAGATCGCACATATTCCGTGAGCATAAAATAAAGCGTCGCTTCTTTTTCTCGCTCGGTCCCCATGGTCAAAAGCCCCTCCGGTTTTTCTACCACGAGGAGGTCGCTATCCTCATAAATAATAGGGACACCAAGGCTTGTCTTGGAGCGCTCCGCGGCCGCGTGTTCCTTGCCCAGGATCTCGACCTTGTCGCCGGGTTTCAGGGGATGTTTATACCAGGTGACCTCGCGGCCGTTCACGTGGACGGAGCCGAATTTGAGGATCTGTTTTATTTTTGTTTTTTTAGCGCCGGTAAGAGTTTTGAGAAGAAAATCCTGAAGGAGCGTCTCTTCCGAGACAGAAAAGCTTCGCGTCATCCCAAAATACGGGTGAGAAAGAAACCGGGGAAAATACCGAGCGCCAGGACGCCGGCGAACATGAGCCAAAGAGCGGCCGTGAGGGCTTTGGAGGGCGCAGTAAAGGCGGGGCCGGAGGCCGGCACAAGATACATGAGCCGGATGATCCTGAAATAATAATAAGCCGCGACAATGCTATTGACCGCCGCCACGACCACAAGCGTAATGAAATTCACCTGAATGGCCGCCGCGAACACATAGTACTTTCCGATAAAGCCCGCAAGCGGCGGGATCCCCGCCAGCGACAGCAAAAAGACCGCAAGCATCGCGGCTGTCACGGGGGAGCGTTCCGAAAGGCCGGCGTAGGCGTCTAAGGAATCGCTTTGGGTCGCTTCGCCCACGAGCGTGACGGCCGCGAACGCGCCGAGGTTCGTCAAAAGATAGACCAGTAAGTAGATCAGGACCGATTCATCTCCCAACTGCGAAAAAACAGCTAGCCCCATCAAGATATAGCCCGCCTGCGCGATGCTCGAGTAAGCAAGGAAGCGCTTGATATTTGTTTGCGAGACCGCCGTGATATTGCCGACCGTCATCGTGAGGATCGAAAGGATCACAAGGATCGGGCTCCAGACCGGCGCGTAATTCCAGAAGGTCAATCCCAGGACGCGCATCAGGACGGCGAAGCCGAGCGCTTTGGGCGCGACGGTCAGGAAGGCGGTCACCGGTGTCGGCGCGCCTTCGTAAACATCCGGCGCCCACATATGGAAAGGCGCCATCGAGATCTTAAAACCGAGCCCCGCGAAAAAGAAAAGCACGGCCGCGGCCGCGAGCGGTTTCATCGAGGGATGGAAAAGCACGTCGCCGATCGTCAAAAGATCGATCGAGCCCGCCGCGCCGTAAAGAAGCGACATCCCGTAAAGCATGATCCCCGAACAGACAGTCCCGAAAAGAAGGTATTTAATGGCCGCTTCCTTGGAGCGTGGGTCGTCTTTGAGGAATCCCACGAGAAGATACGAGAGCAGGGAGACGAATTCGACGGCAAGGAAGATCATGAGGAGGTTATTGGCCGCCGCCACGAGGATCAGCGCGAACGCCATGAGCAGAAAGAGGCCGTAGAATTCGCCGGCGTAGCGCTTCTTAAGCGGGCCGTAACCGAGCGAGACGAGGAGCGTGACCGCCACGGCGCCCAGCGCGAGGTAACGGAAAAAATGCGCGAAGGGGTCCATATAGAACATCCCGGAAAAAAGCGGGAGCGGCTTGACCGGCGCCTCGACGAAGGATATCGCGAGCGCGATCACGAAGATGGCGAATTCGCCCACGATCTTTTTCTGTTTCAGAAAGAAATCGAGCGTGAACGCCGCGAACGCGCCGCCTAACAGGATCAGCTCCGGAACGAAATATCTGAGACTTTCGATCGCGCCCATATTCGGATCAGACCTTTATCATTTTAAGAAGCCCATCCAGCGTCGGGATCATGTAATCCAGGATGACGCGCGGATAAACGCCGATCGCGAGGATAAAGACCATGAGCGGCACAAGCGTGAGGACTTCGGGCGTCTTAATGTCCGGAAGCTCAGCCCATTTGGGGTTGAGTTTTCCGAGCAGGACGCGCTGGATCGCATAGAGGAGGTACGTTGCCGCGAGGATGATCCCCACGACCGAGAGACCCGTCACGATCTTGGAATACTGGTAAGCGCCGAGGAGCGAAAGGAACTCGCTGACAAAACCCGAAAGCCCCGGAAGGCCGAGCGACGCCAACGCGAAAAAGGTCAGATATCCCGCGTAACGCGGCATCTTGGCGCCGAGGCCGCCGAAATCGCTTAATTCGCGGGTATGAGCGCGGTCATAAAGCACGCCGACCAACAAGAAGAGCCCGCCGGTGATCGTGCCGTGGTTGAACATCTGAAGCATGGCGCCGCGGAAACCGTCCGCGTTCATGGCCGCAAGCCCCAGCAGGACAAACCCCATGTGGCTCACGCTCGAGTAAGCGATCATTTTTTTGAAATCCGTCTGCGCGAGCGCCACAAACCCGCCGTAGATGATGCCGATGATGGCCAGGACCGCCATGGCCGGCTGGAACCAGCGCGCGGCTTCCGGGAACAGGGGATAGCTGAAGCGGAAGAATCCATACGTGCCCATTTTAAGGAGAACGCCCGCCAGGATCACACTGATGGGGGTCGGAGCTTCCACGTGCGCGTCCGGAAGCCAGGTATGGAACGGGAAGATCGGAACTTTAATCGCGAAGCCGAGGAAGAACGCCATAAAAACGATCTGTTGGAAAAGCAGCCCACGCGGCATGCCGACGAGCTGCGTCATGTCGAACGTGTGCGGTGCGGCGGCAAAATAAACCCCAAGGATCCCGAGCAACATGAAAAGGCTTCCCGCCAGCGTATACAGGAAGAACTTGATCGCGGCGTATTCGCGGCGCGGCCCGCCCCAGATCCCGATCAGAAAATACATCGGGACGAGCACGACTTCCCAGAACACATAGAAAAGAAAAAGGTCGAGCGCAAGGAACGTCCCCATCATGCCGGTCTCAAGGAGCAGGAACAGGAAGTAATATTCCTTTTCGCGGGCGTCTTTGACGCGGACATGGGGGAAAGAACTGTAACACGCCACAAGCGAAATGATCGCGGTCAGGAGCACCATCGGGAAGCTGATCCCGTCTGTTGCGAGGAGGTACTGGACGCCGAACTGGGGGATCCAGACGGCCCGTTCCATCAGCTGGAACCCCGCCTCCGAGGATTGGAAGAGTCCGAGCGCGTAGAAAGTAAGGGCGGTCACAATGGCGGTCGCCAGAAGGGCGACCCATTTGATCATGCGCGCCGAACTTTTCGGGATAAAAAGTATCGCGAACGCGCCGATCAGAGGCGTAAAAATGATCCAGGAAAGGATGTGGGATGTCATAAGACTCCTTTTAAGATTTTCAGTTCAAAAAAGAGGAATGCCAGGACGCAAAAGAAAATGATCAAAAGGTAGTTTTGGATAAAACCCGTCTGAACGCGCTTGGTGATCGAATTGAGAAAATAAACAAGCGTTCCCGTGAAATTCACGGCACCGTCCACGATATATTTATCGATCCAGTTCTTGACCGCGCTCAGGAGCATCGTGGCGCGGCCGGTGTTATTGACGGCCCCGTCGATCACGGTCTCATCGAACCCAAAGAGCTTGCGGCCGAGCGCTTGGAAGGGTTTGACGACATAAGCGGAATAGAATTCGTCGACATAAAATTTATTAAAGGAAAGAAGATATAAGGGGCGGAACGCTTTCGCGATCGCGCCGGCCCAGTGTTTTTGTTTCAGATAAATAACGCCGGCAAGGAGGATCCCGAGAAGGGCCGCGGCGATCGAGCAGGCCATGATCATGGTCGACGGTTCGTATTCCGGATAATGGACCATTTCCGCCATGAAGTTCTGGAACCAGTGATGCATAAAGGGGGAACCGGGGATCCCGAGCACAGCCGAACCGATCGCGAGGCCCCAAAGCGGCAGCGTCATGATCGCCGGAGATTCGTGCGCGTGGACCTTGGCGTTCCGGGCCTCACCGAAGAAGGTCAGGAAAATAAGGCGGAACATATAGAAGGCCGTCATGAAGGCGGTGAGGAGCAGGATGCCGAAGACCGCGAAATGACCCGAAGCGAAGGCCGTGAGCAGGATCTCGTCTTTCGACCAGAACCCCGAAAGCGGCGGGACGCCGGCCAACGCGAGGCTCGCGATAATAAAAGTGATCGCGGTTTGCGGCATTTTCTTGTAAAGCCCGCCCATCTCGCGGATATCCTGGACATGCGCGCCGTGGATCACGCTTCCCGCGCCGAGGAAGAGCAGGGCCTTGAAAAACGCGTGTGTGATCAGGTGAAAAGTTCCCGCGCCGAGGCCCGAAAGCCCGAGGGCGGTCACCATATAGCCAAGCTGCGAGATCGTGGAATAAGCCAGGATGCGCTTGATATCGTTTTGTGTCAGCGCGATGAACGCGGCCCCGAATGCCGTGACGGTCCCGATCGCTGTCACGACCGGCAGGACGTTCGGCACGACCATAAAAAGGGCGAAAGAGCGCGCCACAAGAAAAACGCCGGCCGCCACCATCGTCGCGGCATGGATCAAAGCGCTCACCGGTGTCGGGCCTTCCATGGCGTCCGGCAACCACACATGGAGCGGGAATTGCGCCGACTTGCCGATCGTGCCGCAGAAAATAAAAAGCGCGGCCATGATCAAAAGCCCGGAATTAAAAGGCCCTGTTTCCTGGATGCCCGCCATCGCGGTGTTCATGGCTTCGAAATTAAGCGTGCCGATCGCGGCAAAAAGCGTCAGGAACCCGATCAAGAATCCCACGTCGCCGACCCGCGTGGTGAGGAACGCCTTGAGGGAGGCCTTGGCGGCGGAATCTTTCTCGAAATAAAAACCGATCAAAAGATACGAGCAGAGACCCATGATCTCCCACGCCATGAAAAAGAGAATAAAGTTGTCCGAGATCACGAGCGTGAGCATCGCAGCCATGAAAAGGGAGACGTAGGCGAAGAAACGGCTGTAGCGCGGGTCGCCGTGCATGTAGCCGGCCGCGTAGATCTGGATCAGCGTGCCGACGATCGTAACCATGAAAAGCACCGCCGCGGAAAGAGGGTCCATCAGGTAGCCGAACCGAAGCGGCGTATTCCCGAGCATCAGCCAGGTTTCTTGTCCGGCAAAATGCCCGCCTTGAAAGACCGCCCAGCAGACGGGAAGCGCGACCGCGCAGGCCATGGCGCTTGTCGTGATGGAAAGCCAGGCCGCGCGCCGCTTGAGCCATTTTCCCGCCAAAATATTGACGATAAAGGCCAGGAAAGGCAGCAGCGGAACCAGGATGATCTGATCGGGCGTTACCATTTCAGTAAATTAACCTCATCAGTGTAAACCGTTTTCCGGACCCGGTAGAGCGCCAATACGATCGCAAGCCCCACGGCCGCCGAAGTCGCGGCGATCGCGATCACAAAGATCGCGAAGATCTGCCCCATTTCCGGAGAAGGGGACGTGTATTTTGAGAACGCGATCAGATTGATATTGGCGGCGTTTAAAATAAGTTCGATCGAGATCAAAATACCGATGATGTTGCGCCGCACAAGCGCTCCGTAGATGCCGATCGCGAAAAGCAGGAGCGAAAAAATAAGAATGTGCGTTAATGGGATCCCGATCATGATTGCTCTCCCGAATTATCTTTCTTGGCGATCACGACGGCGCCGATCAGGGCCGCGATCAGGATGACCGAAATGACCTCGAACGGGAAAACATAAGTTCCCATGAGCGCCTGGCCGATCTCCATCACCGAGATCTTGGCGTGCGATGCCGCCTGCAAGGGCCACGGCGTTTTGACGATCAAGGCGGCCAGGATCGCGACGAACGCGGCAAGACCGATCACGGCCGGCAGGCTTTGCGAATTATTCTGCCGGACGGTCTTTCCGGCGAGATGTTCCGTCAGCATGATCGCGAAGATAACGAGCGTGACCACCGCACCTACGTAAAGAAGGATCTGGATCCCGGCAAGGAAATCCGCCCGGAGCCCGAGGTAAATGACCGCAGTACCGATCAACGCGGCCGCAAGGCAAAGCGCGCAATGGAAAAGATTGCGGAGCGTGACCACGCCCAGCGCGAAGATAAGAACCGTCCCCATCGCGGCGTAGATCCCGAATTTGACAGCGATTTCTAAGACCGGCATCGATTTAGCTCTCTAAGGTGTAAACGCGTTTTTCCGGAACAAAATTAATATTTAATTTGACCAGAATAAAGAATGAAATGACAAGGATCAGCGCGGACCAAAGCCACGCCCACACGGGCGGCAGGAAATGCCACAGCGCCGCGACAAGAATATTGATCAGCGTCAAAGGCAGAAGGAATTTCCACGCGAATCCCATCAGCTGATCCACGCGGAAACGGGGGAACGTGCCGCGGAACCAGATCATGACACAGATCAGAATAAAAGTCTTGCCGAAGAACCAGGCCCAGGAGGGGAGAAAAGGCCCCTGCCAGCCGCCCAAGAAAAGGGTCGCCGCGATGCCGCAGAGCGTGAAGGCGTTCATGTATTCCGCCATATAAAAAAGCGCGAATTTCATGCCGCTATATTCCGTATGGAAGCCGGCGACAAGTTCGGACTCCGCTTCCGGAAGATCGAACGGCGGGCGGTTGCATTCGGCCGTCGCGCAAAGAAAGAAAACAATGAATCCCGCAAGTCCCCAGGGAGTGAAAATGAACCAGTGAAGGCCCGAGCACCCGCTTTGCGCGAGGACGATCTCGTTGGTCGATAAACTTTGACTCATCATAATGACCGGAACAACGGAAAGCGTCATCGGGACCTCGTAGGAGATCATTTGCGCCGCGGTGCGCATGCCGCCTAAAAGGGAATATTTATTCCGCGAGGCCCAGCTCCCCATAAAGATCGGAAGCGTCGTGACGGAGGAAACGGCGATGAAATAAAGAAGGCCGATATTAAGGTTCGCGGCGGTCATGCCTCTTCCGAACGGAACGACAAGGAAGATCATGAACGCAGGGACCACGATCACGATGGGCGCTAAAAGATGAATGATCTTATCGGCGTTCGCGGGGATGATATCCTCTTTAGTGAACATCTTGATGCCGTCGGCGATCGGCTGGAGGAGGCCCCATTTCCCCACGCGGTTCGGGCCATAGCGGTTCTGGATGCGGCCGAGCAGTTTCCGCTCCAGGAGCGTCAAATACATCATGATCACCGCCCCCATGACCAAGATCACGACGCCGCTTATCACGATCGATGCAAGAACAACGACCCAATCGGGCAGAAATCGCCCCAAGAGGGCAAGGAGCCACGCTTTGGCGCTCACAAAGATCTGATCGAAAAATCCGAGAATGCGGTTCATTGGGGTTTTGGTGCCTCAGGAGGTTGTGCCTGGGCTTTTTTCTTTTCTTCCGCGGCTTTGCGTTTCTGATCGATCGCTGAAGCGAGCGCCGGCCTTACTTTTCGGAAATACTCGTTCGATTTAAGAAGCGCTTTCTTATGAAAAACCAGACCGTCGAGCCGTTCGGCGGCGGCGACTTCGAACGCGCAATCCATAAAGATCGAATCAAACGGACAAACCTCTTCGCAAAGGCCGCAATTCATACAAAGCCCGTAATCGATATCAAAGACAGCCGGTTTGCGCGCCGGTTTACCGGCCGCGTCCGTTTCCATTTCAATATGAATGCATTTGGTCGGGCATTCGCGTTCGCAGATCCCGCAAGCCACGCACCGGACCTTGTCCGGCGTACCGTCATAAACTAAAAACGGGAAGTTCCGGAAATTCTCAAATTCCTTTTCACGTTCTTCAGGGTATTGGACCGTGAAGATCCCGCCATTATCCCGTTTGCAGGCGTAAGAGGTCACGAAGTTCTTAAGCGTGACCATCATGCCTTTAAAAACGCCCCATCCGAAGGTCATCGGTCCGTCTCCCCAAGCACGATATCAATGCTTCCGAGAATAACAATGGCGTCGGCGACTTTTTGCCCCAAGCACATTTCTTCCAGCGCCGTCAGGTTGATGAGCGAAGGAGCGCGTACGTGATAACGCCACGGTTGCGGCGTTCCGTCGCTGACGACATAAAACCCAAGTTCGCCCTTGGGCGATTCGATGCGTCCGTAGGCCTCGCCCACCGGCGGTTTGAAGTTGCGCGGCATCTTCAGGTAGGGAAGCGCTTTCTTATTCATGATCTCGCCCTGGGGGATCTTGGCGAGCGCCTGTTCCAGGATCTTCAGGCTCTGACGTATTTCAAGGATGCGGACATAGTAACGGTCATAGACGTCGCCTTTTTTTCCGAGCGGGACCTGGAAATCAAAACGGTTGTAAATGCTATAGCCGTCCACTTTGCGGATATCGTAATTAACGCCCGAGGCGCGAAGCACGGGGCCCGTAATGCCGGCATTGATCGCGTCCCCGGCGGAAAGAATGCCGACATTTTGGCAGCGCATGCAGAGGATCTCGTTTTTGGTGAGCAGGTCCTCGAATTCTTTCAAGAAAGCGGGGAATCTCGCGATAATTTTTTTGATCTCGGCAAGATCCGCTTCCGTGAGGTCGTGTTTGACGCCGCCGAAGCGGAAAAAATTATTCATGAGGCGCGAGCCCGTAACCCCTTCAAAAATATCAAGGATCCTTTCCCGTTCGCGGAAAGCGTAAAGAAGCGGCGTAAAGAACGCGCCGAGGTCATTGAGCATAAAACCGATCACGGCGATGTGGTTCACGATACGGGCAAGTTCCGCCATGATGACGCGGATATATTCCGCGCGCTCGGGGACTTCAAGGCCGGCGAGTTTTTCCACGGCAAGCGCGTAACCGAAATTATTCGTGAGCGCGTTCACATAATCCAGCCGGTCCGTGTAAGGCATGACGGCCGCGTAGGGAAGATTCTCGGCGATCTGTTCGTGGTTGCGGTGGAGATAGCCGAAGACGGGTTTTAACCCGCAGATCTTTTCACCCTCGAGCTGCACCGCCATGCGGAAAACGCCGTGCGTGGAAGGGTGCTGCGGCCCGAAATTGATCTCAAGCATCTCGGCCGTATCGGTGTTTTTTGAGAACGGGATCGTTTCCATAGTTAATTCCGGGGTTTTTCCGGTTTTTGGGCGACGGCGCGCTGGCCGGCGGCTTCAAGCGCTTTGGCTTTTTCCTTCATTTCCGGAGGTACTTCAACGCCTCGCGCTTCAAGCCACGCAATGTCGGCAGCTTCAAGCGTTTCAGAATCTTCCTGGGCGTAATCTTTCCTTAAAGGGTGGCCTTCGAAGTCTTCCCACATGAAAAGGCGCCGCAGGTCCGGATGCTCTTCATAAATGATGCCGAAGGTGTCGTAGGCTTCGCGTTCCTGAAGTTCCGCGCTCCGGTAAACCGTCACAAGCGAAGGGATCCTGGCTTTGTTTTTAGGAACCCGGACGCGGAGCGCGACAGGGCCGTGCTTTTTCGCCATCGAATAAAGATGATAGACCGATTCTAAATAACTTAAATAATCAGCGCCGGTGACAGACGAAAGATAATCCAAAAGAAATTTCGGATTTTCTTTCAGGAACAAGGCAACCCGCGGAAGATCGTCGGGATTTTCAACCAAAAGGGAATTGCCGACAGCGCGGAGTTTCACATCCGGCAATCTCGCCTCGAGTTCTTTTTTTACTTCCGAAACCGGAATATCCATATTAGGCAACGGCTCCCGGGGCAGCGGGCTTCGGAGCTAAAGCGAGTTCCAGGTCCGGAGCTTTTAGTTTTTTCCCGACGAGGATAGTCTGCCCGTAATGAATTCTTCGCGCATCTTTTTGAGGCGGCCGCCAGACCTCCGGGTTGAATTTCGGAATGAGGCCGTTCGGGCCGTATTCGGGGATCGGGAATTCGCGTTTGAGGCCTTTTTGATACCACTCCGCTTTCAGGATCTCCTGCGCCGCGATCTTTTTTTGAAGTTCCATGAGCCCGTGAAGCAGCGCTTCGGGACGCGGCGGACAGCCGGGAATATGAACATCGACCGGGATATAACGGTCGATCCCACGCAGGACATTGTAGCCGTCGATAAAAGGGCCGCCTGAGATCGCGCACGCGCCCATCGTGAGGACATATTTCGGTTCCGGCATCTGGTTGTAAAGCCGCACGACCTGCGGGGCCATTTTCTTCGTGACGGTTCCCGAGATGATCATGAGATCGGCTTGGCGCGGCGAGGCGCGGAAGAGTTCGGCGCCGAAGCGTGCGATATCGTAGCGGGCGCAAGCCGCGGCGATCATCTCAAAGGCGCAGCAGGCGAGGCCGAACTGCATCGGCCATATCGATGAGCGCCGGCCCCAGTTATAAAGAAAATCCAAACTCGTCCAGACCACGCCTTTTTTGGCGAGTTCGCCGCGTAGCCGCGGGTCAGACGTAGATTTATTTTTTGTAAATGTCATAAAGTTCTTTCAGGTTCCTGCCCGAGCCTTAGGAGATCACTCCCACTCGAGCATTTTCTTCTTCCAGGCGTAAACGAGGCCGAAAGCGAGGATCGCGATGAAGATCGCCATTTCCACAAAAGCGAACAGGCCGAGCTTTTTAAAAGCGACGGCCCAGGGATAGATAAAAACCATTTCAATGTCAAAAATAACAAAGATCAAAGCGTAAAGGTAATACTGCACATGATACTGGATCCAAGGATCGCCCTTGGAAGCCAAACCGCATTCATAGGTCGATTGTTTGTCGGCCGAAGGCTTTTTGGGAGCCAAAAACCAGGCCAAAACAAGGGGGATCACCGCGAAGATCAGGGCGAAAATAAAGAAAATCCCCACAAAGAGGTATTGGTAGAAATAGGAACCGCTGGACATAGGGTCTCATTATATGGACAAAAGCTTCAAAGTCAATCAAGATAAGGGGTTAGAGATGGCTTGCGGATGTTCTTTTTTGTCATAAAAAGATACCAAGAAAAATGGCATTTCGTTACAATACCTCCATTCCAAGAGCGCCTCTAGGGCAATTCCGCCCCGGAAGGCCAGGCGGGGGTTAAGGATCCTTTTCAGGAGGCAGGGGATTTTGTGGGAGATCTTGAGGTCGGATGCGCGATCATCCATAAGGAAGGAAAACTTCTGATCGCTCAGCGCCGCCCGGAAGACAGCTTCGGCGGTTTTTGGGAATTTCCGGGGGGAAAACGCGAAGAGGGCGAGACAATCGAAGCATGCCTTGTCCGGGAGGTTTTTGAGGAACTCGGCGTCCGCATTCGCCCATATAGGCTTTTATACCGGAAAGAAATACCTTCCTCGGGAAGAAAACTTTTCCTGTTTTTCTACTTTTGCGAATGGCAGAATGGAGAGCCGCAGGCGCTTGACTGCAAGGATTTCAGATGGGCAGGCCGGGCGGATATCCGGCAATACTCATTCCTGCCGGGGGATCTTGAAGTGTTGGAAGACCTGGACCTCCACTGGAACGATTATTTTAAAAACGGACGCAAAGAAGCCGATAATACAAAGTGACCATGCTTAAGAACCACAACCATACACCATCCCACGAGGGATTCTCGTCGCGGCGCGGGTGGCGGATCCCGATCCGCTATAAACTGGCGCTTCCCGTTCTCATCCTTGTTCTCGCGATCATCTTTTTTGTCCTTTTTACCACTTTCAATGTTTTCTTGGACATGATGGTCCAATATAAAGAAGTGCGTTTCCAGACCATCACGGAGATCTTCGCCAACGTTCTCGGGAATCATTTAAAAGCAAACGACCAGCGGGCGTTTCGCGCCCATATCCAACTGATCGCTGATGAACCCGACGTTGACGAGGTGCGTGTGCGGGTCGCTGACGGAGAGGCCGTTCGGGTCAAGCGCTCCGGCAGTGTCGATTTCCCCCCGCTTATTTATCGCGAAGATTTTTTTGGAGTGACCAAGATCAACCCCGACACTTTTGCGGCTGTGGCGCCGATCCGGGGAGGCGAAGAAACGCTCGGACAGCTTGTCGTCATTTTTTCGAAGGTCCCCTTCGAGCAGGAATTAAGGAAGATCTTTGTCGAGAAATTCTTTGTTGCCCTTCTTTTGGTTTTGATCGCGACGCTTGTCATCGCGGGGATCACCTGGTTCGTGATGCGCCCGTTGACGGTGTTGCAGAAGACCGCCCGCAACATCCTTAGCGGGGATCTTGAAGCCAGGACGAACATTCATTCCCGGGACGAGATCCAGGAGGTCGGCGAAGCTTTCAATAAAGTGGTGAGCCGTTTGGTGCAAAGTTTCGAGCATCTGCGCGCCCGAACGCAGGCTTTGGAGGAGTCGGAGGAAAAATACCGTTCGATCGTCAGCGATGTGAGCGACATTATTTTTTCGATCACCCCGGAGGGCGAACTCACGCTCCTTAACCGCGGATTTTCGGGGTATGATCGCGAGGAGATCCTTGCGGAAGGGTTGCCGCTTTTCTTTCTCATGCACGCCCCCGGTGAAGCGCAAAAATTCCAGGACGCCCTTGAGCTGATCGTCAGGACCAAGAAACCCGTCGAACATTTGAACACCAAGCAACTGCACAAGGTCCATCATACGGAGCTTTATTACCAGACCAACCTTACCCCCGTGATCGATTATGAAGAGAACCTGCACCTGATCCAAGGGGTCATGCGTGACGTGACGGACCTTCGTCGCGTCGAGATGATGAAGGAAACGCTTGTGCGCGACGTGGCCCATGAACTAAAAACCCCTACGGCGAAATTCATCATGACCACCCAGTGGCTTGAAAAAGAACTCGCGCATAATCCCGAAAAAGACAAATTCCTTCCCATCATCCGAATGCTCCGGGAGAATGCTGACCGCCTCATGCGCACGATCTCAAGCATTATGGACCTTTCCAGGATCGAATCCGGCATGTCGGATATCTACAAACAGGCGATCGATCTTAACAATGTCCTCTCGTCCGTAACCGATGATCTCCGGCCCCTGGTCGAACAGCACCATTTAAAACTTGAAACCCGGCTTGCGCCGGGGCCGCTCCAGATACTCGGCGATTCGGACATGCTCTACCGTGTCTTTGCCAATCTGATCACCAACGCCACCAAATTCACGCCGGACGGCGTTATCGCGGTCAGCTCTTCTTTGCGCGGAAATGACATTTGTGTGGAAGTGGCGGATACCGGGATCGGCATCGAAGAAGAGAGTCTGGAAAAGATCTTCGAAGCGTTCTTTCAAAAGACGCCCTCAACGCCCGGGATCGGGGTGGGGCTTACCATTTCGCGCGAGATCGTGGTCTTGCATGAAGGTGAGATCTGGGCCGAAAGCGAAGGGCCCGGCAAGGGAAGCGTCTTTAAAGTCATTTTTCCGTCCTATGCCTCTCAAGGCAAGCAGAGTTAACGCGCGGGAGTGAACCATGTCAAAAAAAATATTGATCATCGAAGACGACAGCGATTTTCAGGACATTTATTCGCTTTACCTGCAGGGGGAATCCTACCAGGTTCTGACCGCCAATAACGGCAAAGAGGGCCTGGCCGTTCTCGAAAAAGAAACGCCCGATCTTATCATCCTCGATCTCATTATGCCGGTCATGGACGGGGAAGAATTCTATGTCCGGCTTCGCGCGAATAAAAAATGGCAAAAAATCCCCGTGATCATCGCAAGCGTCAACGAAAAGATCCCCCTCCGGGTCGAAGAGCTCGGCGGCGTTGCTTTTCACCTCAAGAAACCCTTCGAGACCGATCTGCTGCTTCAAAAGATCCGTGACAATTTAAAGTAATCCCCGTTTTGCATTCATGGACAAATTCCGCCGCCTCGGCTATTATGGCTGCGCGTGTATTTATTGCCATCCTTCCGGAGGTTCCTGAAGCGGCTTTATGGATGAGAAAGACCGGCTTCTTTTAACTTGTCTCCAGAGCGGGCTTCCTTTGGTCTCAAAGCCCTTTGAAGTTTGGGCTTCCAAAGTCGGCGTGGACAGCGCCGACCTTCTTGTGCGTATCCAGCGGCTTAAAAAGGAAGGGGCTTTAAGCGGGGTCAGGGCCATTTTTGATCCCACCGCGCTCCATTATCAAAGCGCTTGGGTCGCGATGAAAGGCTCCGCCGAGGAAGCCGAGCCGGTTTGGCGCCATCCGGGAGTGATCTACGGTTGTGAACGCGGGCATGAGTTCAACATCTGGTTTTTTATCGCCGCGCCGGAAACTCATGATCTGGAACTGCATGTCCGTTGCTTGGAAAAACTCGCCGCTCCGGCGCAGGCTTTATTCCTGCCCGTGCGGAGGATATTCAAAGGTTCCGACCTATTAAGCTCGCTTGGAACGGGGGCTTTTTGGGAAATGGCCGAAAGTTTTCAAAAACGGAGATCGGCGAAGAAAAATAGTATCACGGAAGAAGAGGCCCGCATGATACGGCGACTGCAGGAACCGTTCCCGTTCACGGACGAACCTTTCCGGAAGATCGCCGCGGATCTCGGCATTCCGGAAACGCAAGCCATGGAACAATTGCGCGCTCTTCTCGGGAAAGGGTGTCTTAAGCGGATCGGGGGATTTTTGAAGCCGAGCACGGCCGCTTCAGCCCCGAGATCGCTTGTGGTCTGGAGGATCCCGGAAGAAAAACTGCAACGGATCGGCCCCGAGATCGAAAGGTCCGAAGAAGTGCTTTACGCGGATTGCCGGCCGTCGTTCCCCGAACTTCCTTTTTCGCTTTATACGATGATCCGCGCGGAAAACGCGGAGGCCTTGGAAAATACGGTTCGGAAGCTGAAAGAACAGATCGGTCAATGGCCGCATCAGGTTTTAGGAACGATCCGTGAATTTAAAAAAGAACCGATGAGATATTTTCCGAAGGAATTAGACGCGTGGTGGCAGGAGAACCGCCAAGCCGCTGAGACAGCATTTCAGTAAAGTAGTATGCAGCGAGTAGTATGTGGTATGTAGTTGCTACCTACGATTTAAATTATTTTGAAAGGCATAGATGGTATTCAGAGATAGCTGGATAGAAAAAAGGAAAAGCGACGCCAACCGTTCGCAGATGCATTATGCCCGCCGGGGGATCGTGACGGAAGAAATGTGTTATGTAGCGAAGGAGGAGCGGCTTGCGCCCGAATTGATCCGGGAGGAGGTCGCGGCCGGACGGCTTGTGATCTGCGCGAACGTGAACCACCGCGATCTCCGGCCGATCGGGATCGGGATCAACGTCCGCTGCAAGATCAACGCCAATCTCGGCAATTCCGCGCTTGGGTCGGATATTGAACATGAATTAGAAAAAGTCAATCTCGCCATCCGGTTCGGCGCCGATACCGTGATGGACCTTTCAACCGGAAAACAGCTGGATGAAACGCGTGAGGCGATCATTCGCGCGTCTTCGGTGCCGGTCGGGACAGTTCCCATTTATGAAGCGCTTGAGCGCGTTCACGGGAAACCGGAGGACCTGACGCCCGAGATCATGTTCGAAGTGATCGAACATCAGGCTAAGCAAGGCGTGGATTTCATGACGATCCACGCGGGGGTTCTGCTGGAGCATTTGCCGTTCGTCACAAACCGCGTGACCGGTATTGTCAGCCGCGGCGGGGCGATCCTCGCGCGTTGGTGCAAAGCGCATCAAGAGCAGAATTTTCTTTTCACGCATTTCGACCGCTTGCTTGAGATCTGTAAAAAATATGATGTCACGATCAGCTTGGGTGACGGGATGAGGCCGGGCTGTCTTGCGGACGCGAGCGACAAGGCGCAATTTGCCGAACTGGACGCGCTCGGCCAGTTGACGCTTCGCGCTTGGGAGCAGGATGTGCAGGTCATGGTGGAAGGTCCGGGCCATGTGCCGATGGACCAGATCCCCATGAATATCGAGCGTCAGATCAAAGTCTGCCACGGCGCGCCTTTTTATGTGCTCGGGCCGCTTGTGACCGATATTGCGCCGGGCTATGACCATATCACTTCTGCGATCGGCGCCGCCATCGCGGCACAGGCGGGCGCGGCCATGCTTTGTTATGTCACGCCCTGCGAGCATCTCCGGCTTCCCAACCTTGATGATGTGAAACAGGGCGTGATCGCCTATAAAATCGCGGCCCACGCGGCGGATATCGCCCGTCACCGGCCCGGCGCGCGGGAACGCGACGACGCGCTCGCGCAGGCACGCTTTGCCTTTGATTGGGAAAAACAGTACGCCTTATCGCTTGATCCCGAGAACGCGAAAAAAATGCATGATGAAGCGCTTCCGGAGGGTAAGGCGCGCCATGGGGATTACTGTTCGATGTGCGGCGAGGGGTTCTGCGCCATGAACCTTTCGCAATGCTTGACCAAGTCCGGAAAGAAAAAAGAGGCGTTGAATCAAAAATGAAAAAAGCTAACGCGATCCAAAGAAAAAAGACGCGAGCCGTTAAAGTCGGGAAGCTCATTCTCGGTGACGGGCAGCCCATCCGCATCCAATCCATGACAAAAGTCCCCACGCGCGATGTCAAGGCCACCGTGGAGCAGATCGCGCGCCTTACGGATGCCGGCTGCGAGATCGTGCGCGTCGCATGTCCTAACGAAGAAGATGTTCAAGCGCTCGGGAAGATCAAATCCAAGATCACGATCCCGCTTGTGGCGGATATCCATTTCAATTACCGGTTCGCGTTGATGGCGATCGATGAGGGCGTGGATAAATTGCGCTTGAATCCGGGGAATATCGGCGATAAGGACCGCATAGCCGAAGTGGTCGAAAAAGCGAAACGCCATCACATTCCGATCCGGATCGGCGTGAACTCGGGATCGCTTGAAAAAGACCTGATGGAAAAATTCGGGGCCACGCCCGAAGCGCTTGTCGAAAGCGTGCGCCGGCACGTGGCGATCCTGGAAGGGCTGGATTTCTGCGATATCGTGATCTCGCTTAAGACCACCGATGTTCCTGCCATGATCGCGGCTTACCGTTTGGCGAGTCAGAAATTTGATTATCCTTTGCATCTTGGCGTGACGGAGGCCGGCACGCTTTTGCGCGGCAGTGTTTATAACGCGATCGGCGTCGGGACACTTCTTCAGGAGGGGATCGGCGATACGATCCGCGTATCGCTTACAGCGGATCCGGTTGAAGAAGTCAAAGTGGCCAAGATGATCCTGGAATCGCTCGATCTCCGTCAGGGCGTGCGCGTGATCTCATGCCCGACCTGCGGGCGCTCCGAGATCGATACCGCAAAACTTGCTTTGGAGGTCGAAGCGCGGGCCGTAAATTTGAAAGGGCCGTTAACGATCGCCGTGATGGGGTGCGTGGTGAACGGCCCCGGGGAAGCGCAAGGCGCCGATTTCGCGATCACGGGCGGCCAGAAAAAAGGCATGATCTATGTGGCCGGAAAACAGGTGCGCGTGGTCGATGAAAAACATCTTGTCGACGAACTCTTTAAAGAAATCCATAAAAGACAATAGACCACAGACTAGAGACTTTAAGAGGTCACTGGTCTCTAGTCTCAGGTCCTTCCAAAGAAGAAAAATTTAGATGGATCCCCTTCCAAATATCCAACTCAAACTAAAAGCAGGGCAGCGGCTCTCAAAGGAGGACGGTCTCCGTCTTTTTCAAAGTTTCGATATTCTCGCGATCGGTGCCATGGCCCAGATCGTTCGCGAAAGAATGCACGGCCGCCGCGCCTTTTATACCGTTAATCTTCATCTCAACCCCACCAATATTTGCTCGACTCGCTGCGAGTTCTGCGCTTTTTCCCGTGATGCCGGTGATCCGGACGCCTACGCGCTTTCACTTGATGAAATAGAAGAAAAAGTCCGCGACGCGGTTCATGATCAAAAAATTCGCGAAGTCCATATCGTGGGTGGTCACAATCCGGCGCTTGGGCTTGATCACTATACGGCGATGATCGAGCGGATACGCGGGATCGACAGGAATCTCTTTATCAAAGCTTTCAGCGCGACGGAGGTTGATGATCTGGCGAAGCGTTCGGGTCTTTCTTGGATCGAGGTCCTGCGCCGTCTCAAGGAGGCGGGATTGGACAGCATGCCGGGCGGCGGGGCGGAGATCTTTGACCCTGCGGTACGCGCTAAAATTTGCCCCAAGAAAATATCGGGTGAAACATGGCTTGCGATCCACAGGGCCGCGCACGGCCTGGGCCTTAAAACGAACGCAACGATGCTTTACGGTCACATCGAAACGGACGAGCAGCGCGTGGCTCACCTGCTGAAACTCCGCGAACTTCAGGATGAAACGCGCGGGTTTTCCGCTTTTGTGCCGCTGCCTTATCATGATCAGAACAACGCGTTAAAAAAAACAGGCGGGACAAACGGTTTTCTCGACCTGAAAATACTTTCCATTTCGCGGCTTCTTTTGGATAATATCCCTCATATCAAGGCCTATGGGGCCGCAGCTGATCTGAAGTTTCTCCAGGCGGCGCTTTCTTTTGGGGCGGATGATATCAGCGGAACGAATTATCAGGAGCGGGTGTTGCATGAGGCAGGGAGTTGCGCGCCGGCCGGGTTAAGTTCCGGCGACCTTGTCCGATGTATCAAGGGCGCAGGGTTTGAGCCGTACGAAACAGACAGTTCTTATAGGATCGATCAAAGCGAGAGGGTGGAAGTTATATGTCCGGAAAAGTCATTTTGACGCAAAAAGGCTACGATAAACTTTTTGAGGAACTGAATTTCCTTAAGACCAAAAAACGCCGCGAAGTGGCGGACCAGCTCGAAAAGGCCCGCGCGCACGGCGATCTCAGTGAAAATGCCGACTACGAAACCGCCAAGGAGACCAAACATCAACTGGAGATCCGTATCGCCGAATTGGAACATAAGCTCTCCGGCGCGCGTATTCTCGAGAAAGGGGACATTGCCCAGGATAAGGTTTATTTGACCGCTAAGGTCAAAGTGAAGAATCTCGATAGCGGTGATGTGTTCGATTACACGCTCGTGGCCCAGGATGAGGCGAATTTCGACGAAGGAAAGATCTCGGTCACCTCGCCGATCGGCCGCGGGCTTTTAGGGAAAGCATTGAACGAAGAGGCCGTCATTCAAGTCCCGGCAGGCAAGATCAAACTTAAAATTATGGAGATCTCTTATGAATAAAACACTCACGTTCTTTACCGCCCCCATCACCGCTCTTTTTTATCCCCCCGTTTACCGGGACGCCGCCAAAAGCTCCGCCGGGCGAGGAGTGCTTTATCTGCTTTATTTAGCAGGACTTTCGGCGGTTTTCGTTATGATGGCTCTCTCGGCAAAGGTCATGCCGCAGGTTGATGCTTTTGCTGATTGGGCTGGAAAAAATATGCCGGTTCTTGTTTGGACACCGGATGGTTTGGTCATGGAAAACGGTCAAACCACAGCGGCATTGACGCATCCCAAATACGGCACGATCGCCCTTTTTGATATAAACAAAACCAATATCGTGCCCGCCGATATGCAAAACGCATATGTTTTTATAACAGCGAAGAAGGTTTTCTATAAAAGCGGGCCCGGCCAGATCGAAACAAGAGATATCACAGGTCCTAACGTTGCTCCGGGACAACAGTTGCCGCCGCGCGTCCGTTTTACGGGAGATGTAATCGGTAAAATGTACCAGAACATCAAAAAGGCGATGGGGCTCATAGTTCCCATCATGGTTCTTTTTTTCTCCTTTATCCTTTTTCTGATGATCAATCTTTTCTATTCTTTGGCGGGGCTTTTATTCAATCTTATGCGGGTTGAAAAGCTCGGTTACGGGGCCATTTTTAATTTGACCTGTTTTGCAACGACCGGAGCTTTTACGCTTGCATGGGTCCGGCTTCTGATCCCGGTCAGAGGATTGCACGGAATGTTCGCCTTGGGCGTATTGATCAATCTAGGGTTGATGTTCTTTGCTTTCAGAGTGACGGATAAAAAGCCCGCGCAGGCCTAAAAGCTTTAGAGACAGGATTCGCTCGAGCACCGCATTCCTTTAATTCCCAATGTTATGCGGTGCTCGCACTGTTAATCGCTAAAAGTAAATGGAGAACAGTGCGAGAGGGACGCGGGGAGTTTTTCCCTGCGTCTTGTTTCAAAGTAGGAAATAAGCGAGCCGCTCCCCACGATCAAGAAAATCCCGGCCGCGATCGTCCATGTGATCGCATCTCCCCAAAGCAGCCACCCATACCCGAACGAAAGCACCGGGTGCAGATAGGAAAAAGGCGTGACCAGATAGGCGGGAGCCCGTCGCAAGGCCGTCGTCATCCAGACCTGTCCGTAGAATGAAAAAATAACGACCCCGGCGATAAGTCCCCACGTTCCAAGATCCGGCCACTTCCAGTCTTTCAAAAAGAAAAGCGAACCCACGGTCGAGATCATCGTGAAATAAAAAACCACCGTGTAAGGCGATTCGCGGTGGCGGATCGTGCGGATCGAAAGATAAGCGAATGCCGCAAAGACCGAAGATAGCAGCGCCAGCCATACGGCCGGATCCCATGCCATCCCGGGCCCCGTGTTAAGAAGGACCACGCCCGCGAAAGACAGAAGGATCAAAAAGCAAAGCGAAATGCTCGGCCGTTCTTTTAAAAAAAAGACCGAAAAAACAACGGTAAAGATCGGCGCCGTGTAATTGAGCATGATCGCCATGCCAAGCTCGAGTTTGGTAATTGTATAGAAATGAAGGATCAAAGCGCCGAAACCGCTGACGCCGCGCGCCGTAAGCTTCAAGCGTTCCTCCCCCCAAAGGGAAAGCTTTTTGCGCAAGATCACGGGAAGCACTAGGAGCATCCCGAAAAAACTCCGGAAAAAAACGATCTGGAAAGGGGAGACCGAATCGCTGGCGTACTTCACGCAGAGCGCCATAAGCGAAAAGCAGACGGCGCTTTGGGACATGAGCCAGATACCGGAGAGGTAAAGCCTGGAGCGTTTCATTGCGAGAGACCACAGACCACAGACCACAGACCGCAGACTTCAAAAAATAAAAATATCCAGAAGCCTTTTTTGTTTTGAGTCTCTGGTCTCAAGTCTCAGGTCTCTAGTCTTTAAGGTTTTAAGATGATCTTGCCGAAATTCTCGCGCGCGGCCATACGGTTTAGGGCCTGCCGCGCTTCACGGAGCGGGAAGATCCGGTCGATCACGGGTTTTAGGCGCCCGTCCTGGATGCGGCGAACGATCCTCTGGAGCTCGGCAATGCCGCCCATATAAGAACCCATAATGGAAAGCTGGCGGGTGTAAAGATAACGCAGGTCGAAGCTGACGTTGCGGCCCGCTGTGGCGCCGCAAGTGATCATCCGTCCTTTTTTCTTAAGACAAAGAACGCTCTTCGCGAAAATATCCCCGCCGATATGCTCAAAAAGGACATCCACTCCTTCACTTTTAGTGAGCCGCATGACCTCCGAATAAAAATCTTTTTGCCGGTACAGGATGACCTCATCCGCGCCGATGGCCTTCGCCCGCTTCGCCTTTTCCTCGCTCCCGACCGTCGTGATCACGCGGGCGCCGAGGAGTTTTGCGATCTGGATCGCGGCGCTTCCGATACCGCTGCCGCCCCCTTGGATGAGGACGGTCTCCTTTTTTTGAAGACCCGCGCGCGTGACCAAAATATGCCACGCCGTAAGGAAAACGAGCGGCACAGCCGCCCAGGATTCCGGGCCGAGCTTACCCGCCACCGGGATGATGTTTCGCGCCGGGACCTTAATGTATTCCGCGTAGCCACCGTTATTCTGGAATCCCACGATCTCGTATTTCGCGCAAAGACTGTCCCAGCCGGATCTGCAATAAGAACATTTGCCGCAAGAAATGCCGGGCGCCACGATCACCGGCTTATGGAGCGGCGCACCATGGGCTTTTTTGCCCTTTTCAACCACTTCACCCGCGACGTCGCAGCCCAGGATATGCGGCATACTGATCTTGACGCCGGGCATGCCCGCCAGAGTCCAAAGGTCCAAATGATTGACCGAACAGGCCTTGACCTTGACTAAGACGTCTTTTTTGCCGATCTCCGGAACCGGGACGTAAGTCTCCTCAAGCTCCGCCGTGGTGCCGTGTTTCCTGAAAATAACCGCTTTCATTTTTTCCATAAAACCATCCTTTGTCGCAGGCGAGGGGAGTATATCCAAAAGAAGCAGTGCTTACAATATTCTGTTATAATCCAGCGTTATGAAGGAAACGCTTCAGCGAAAAAAGAAAAGAGTCCAGACCATTTACAAACGGCTGGCCGATGCGTACCCAGATATCCGTTGCGCGCTTCATTTTAAAACGCCCTGGCAGCTTCTTGTCGCTACGATCCTTTCGGCGCAGTGCACGGACAAGCTGGTCAATAAGATCACCCCCGCTCTTTTCAAGCGATATTCCGGCATTCGGGCCTTTGCGAGAGCGAAAGTAAGCGATGTCGAGAAGGTCATCCACAGCGCCGGTTTTTACAGGAATAAAACAAAAAACATCCTGGGCGCCGCCAAAACGGTCCTGGAAAAATTCAATGGGGAAGTGCCTGCGCGCATGGAAGATCTTGTGACGATCCCGGGGGTCGGACGCAAAACCGCCAATGTGATCCTGGGGAACGCTTTTGGGGTTCCGGGTATCTCGGTGGATACGCACATGATACGGATCAACCGCTTGCTCGGCCTTACCCTTCACAAGGATCCTGTTAAGATCGAATTCGATCTTAGAGCGCTTGTTCCAGAAAAAAACTGGACGATGTATTCCCATCTGATTATCCACCACGGCCGCGTCCGCTGTTTTGCCAGGCGGCCGGATTGCCCCCATTGCGAGATCCGGTGTCAGTGCCCGTCGGCCGGGCAATACGCCGCCAGGGCATTGAAAGAATAAGTTTAAGGTTTCACATCCGGGATCCGAAGCTTTAGAGGAAGGGTTTCAGGGCTTTTAACGCGCGATTTTCAACCTGATCTCAGGTCCTGTAAAAATGTTAAAGAAAAAAATTCTTTTTATCGATGATGAAGCGGTCGTGGTGGGGCTGATGAAGACCCGCCTTGAGTCGCGCGGATTCCTGGCCGAAACCGCGCTGGACGGAGCGAGCGGGATCGAAAAGGCCAAGACATGGCGGCCGGACCTTATTTTGCTTGATATCGCCATGCCCGGAATGGATGGTTACGAAACTTGCCGGCGTCTCAAAGCTCTGCCCGAAACAGCTCCCATTCCCGTTGTGCTTTTTACCGCCGTTCAAAGCGAACAGCTCCAGGCTCTTTCCGAAAAAGCCGGCGCTGTCAAAGTGATCCAAAAGCCGTTCATCGACCAGGTCTTCAAAGCTATCGCTGAGATCCTTGGCCCCGCATAACCCGGGAAGCCGGCCTCCCGCCACATAGACAGAACGTTTTATTCGGTGTATAGTAGCCCTCCGTTGAAATCATTTTATCACCCCTCTTTTCCACAAGGAGCCGTTCTATGAGCAAAGAGAAGATCCTGACCGATGCCAATTTTCAAACCGAGGCCCTTCAATCGCCGTTGCCTATTCTGGTCGACTTTTGGGCCGAATGGTGCGGGCCCTGCCGCATGTTGGGCCCGGTGATCGAAAAGATCGCGGCCGCCAACGCGGGACGGATCATCGTCGGAAAAATGAACGTGGATGAAAACCCCAACACGCCTCAAAAATACGGCATCCAGGGCATTCCGACGGTTATTTTTTTCAAGAACGGAGAAGTCGTAAAGCAGTTGGTCGGCTACCAGGCGCAAGACAAGATCCAAAAAGCCATCGACGAACTTTTCCCGAAATAAACATTTCTTTACCTCGTCCAAGTCCTTATTTCTCCAAATAGGACTTGGGCTGTCATGATTATCTGTTGTTTTAATTATGGAAAATCATGGCACCCTCTCTTGAAAAGCTGGTTTTAGGGCGTCATTCCTTTTATGAAAGAACGTTGTCTCGGCAGGACGGGTTTGAGCGTTTCGGAAATCGGTTTCGGCGGCTGGGCAGTCGCGGGGGGAAGCTACGGCCCCGTCCGTGATACCGATTCCCTGGACGCTCTCGAGGCCGCCTGGGAGTCCGGAGTCAATTTTTTCGACACCGCCGACGTTTACGGCGAAGGCCATGGGGAAGAACTTCTTGGGGAATTCCTGAAAGAAAAACCGCGCGACCGGGCCGTAGTCGCTACAAAAGGCGGCTGGGAC
>ENA-UOWG01001359-UOWG01001359.1-activated-sludge-metagenome-genome-assembly--contig:-NODE-1359-length-24672-cov-5.685746_pt1 | contig 24672 bp, 20 predicted proteins | sample MGYA00238147_ERZ761563 | MGnify/ENA primary metagenome ERZ761563 (study PRJEB28884, sample SAMN05720216) | anaerobic digester metagenome | isolation source: active sludge of municipal... | reverse complement strand
TCGGCCCGTCAAAAAGAAAGCCTCACAAAATTAGGCTGGCTTGGTCCCTGCTTTTAGCTTATGCTGTGGAAGACAAGGTGAACAATCAGTCATTTCATTTATGCACTTCTTTTGGATTCGCTCAGGATTCCGTCGAAAAGGCTGGCTGCCGGTGTTGATAGCGCTGTGCTTGAGCATGATCGAAAGTCTGGCCCAGGACACCACACTGCCGGAAAATGCCGGGTCAACCAACTCCCTGCAGGTCTTTTCGGGTGTAAACGCCCCCACCCGCGGCGCCTGGCAGAAACACCTGACTCTAGGCCCTGGAGATATCCTGGCTTTCAGTCTATTTGGATATCCGGACTTAACCAGACCCCAGGTGGTTGTAGGACCGGATGGCCGCGTGAGTTATCTCCAGGCCATGAATATCTTGGCGACCGGGCTCACCGTGGACGAGCTGCGCGCCAAATTCGATGAGGAACTTTCCAAGTATTATCGCGCGCCCCGAACGATCATTGTTCCCCAGGCCATCCGAAGCAAAAAGATCTATCTTCTTGGCAAGGTCGTTAACAAAGGCGTGTATTACCTGGATCGCCCTTTAACGGTTATCGAAGCCGTCGCTCAAGCACAAGGATTGGAAGCCGGCTTTCTGCAAAGCGGCACCGTTGAACTTGCGGACTTGCCTCGAAGTTTTGTGCTCCGCGATGGCAAGCGTTTACCGGTGGATTTCGAACGGCTATTCCTTCAGGGTGATTTATCACAGAACGTATTCCTCGAACCTGAGGATTATCTCTATTTCCCCTCAACCCTTGATAATGCGATTTACGTCCTGGGAGAGGTGGCTTCGCCAGGACCTGTCCCGATTTCACCTCAAATGTCCGCCATCAAGGCTATCACCTCACGGGGTGGATTCACGCCTAGGGCGTATCGAAGCCGGGTTCTCGTAGTGCGGGGATCTTTCAACCAACCGAAAACGTTTGTTCTGGACACGGCAGCGGTCCTGGCCGGCCAAGTCACCGATTTTCAACTCGAACCCAAGGATATTGTCTACATCAGCCAGAGACCGTGGTCCAAAGCCCTGGAGTTAATGGATTTGGCTGCGCGCGCTTACTTGAATGCCATGTTGGTCACGTGGACGGGAGAAAACATCCGATTGATTGACGATCCACTTATCAAATAGTATGAAATCCATTCAAAGAACAATACTAGTGTTGAGCGCGACAGGCTTGATTGTTCTGTCGGGATGCCAGACCAAAGGACCCCGTTTCAACCCTCGGGATACCTCGGCTGTGCCTTTGACGAACATGACCGAGGTCAGCATCAGCAATCCATTTGATCCATCCTGGCTGAAGACGCCCACCAACTTGTTCACCCTGGGACCCGGAGACGCCATCGACGTTGAGATTCTCGGCGCTGAGGTGTATCGCCAGCCTGTCGTCGTCGGGCCTGACGGCAAGATTTACTTCTATCTGCTCCGTGGACTCGATGTGTGGGGATTGACGCTGGCGGAAACAAAAGCCCTGCTGGAACGCGAGTTGGCCGTGTTTGTCAAGGACAGCGGTCAGATATCCATTTCCCTGCAGAATGTTCAGAGTAAACGCGTGTGGGCCTTGGGACGATTGGCAACGCCAGGGCTGTATAGCATGAGCACCCCCATGACCTTGCTCGAACTGCTCTCTCGCGCCGGCGGCATCGCAGCCATGAGTTCCACCGGATCCGTGGAGAGTCTCGCCGATTTGCGTCACAGTTTCATCATCCGGCAGGGCCGCCTGATGCCGATTGATTTCTATCAACTCATGCACGAGGGCAATATCTCGCAAAATATTTACCTGCAGCCGGACGACTTTGTCTATGTTCCGTCGTCATCGGCGCGCGAGGTCTATGTTCTGGGAGCGGTGACCCGACCCTCACCCGTTCCATGCTCCGATCTAATGACGCTCGTGGCAGCGATCTCCAGTGTCGGAGGAACAGTTCCCGGTGCTTACCAATCCCATGTCGCCATTGTCCGGGGTTCCTTGAGCAAGCCTCGGATCGCGGTCGTCAATTACCGGGACATCCTGCGAGGTAAGGCGACCGATATCCTGTTGGAACCCCGCGATATTGTCTATGTCCCAGTCTCTCCGTGGAGCTTTCTGGATCGATATGCCACCTACGCGGTTGAAACGTTTGTTCGAACCGTTGCGGCCAACGCGGGCGCGAGAACAGTCGACGCTTCGGCCGCGCCAGTGTCTCCTTCGGTGCCGGTGAATTAGACTTTGTTGGCTTTTCGCCAGCGATATAGTGTCGTCGGGTGGATTCCCAGTTGCGCCGCCACCCAGGTCAAGTCGTTTCCGCTCTCCTCCAAAAGCCGTTTGGCCTGCGCCAGCCTCTGACGACGATTCGGGCTCGCATGCGAAGAAAACGGATCCGGTTCCGAATTCGGCGAATGAAGCCGGCCCGGTGACGCGACAGATTGCAGCCCGCCAAACAATGCGCTCTTTTGTGGAGGATCCCACCACGCCGTTCTTAATACCGGACCGTCATAAAGCACAACCATTCGATCGATAGTGTTCTTGAGCTCGCGCACGTTACCCGGCCAATCGTATTCCTGCAGTTTCTTCACGAGTTCCGGTTCCAGACTCTCGAAGTTCTTGCCGAAACGTTCACTCGAGGATTGAAGGAAAGACATCGCGAATTGTGGAATGTCTTCCACCCGTGTCCTCAACGGGGGAATTCTCAAGGTCACTTCCGATAACCGATAATAAAGATCCGCCCGGAACTTGCCCGCCGCAATCTCTGATTCCAGATTGCTGTTCGTCGCAGAAATCAGTCTGACCTCCACCGGGATTTCGGCATTGCCCCCCACACGCCGTACGAGACGCGTCTCAAGAAACCGCAGCAGTTTGGGCTGCAAACGCACATCCATCTCCCCAATCTCATCCAAGAAAAGTGTCCCTCCGGCCGCATCTTCCACCAATCCAGCCCGGGTCTTTGAGGCTCCCGTATACGCCCCCTTTTCCGCCCCGAAAAGCTCCGCTTCCATGAGTTCCTTCGGAATGGCCGCACAATTGACCGCAACAAAAGATCCTCGTCCAGCCGCCTTGTGCAATGCATTGGCAACCCTCTCCTTGCCCACGCCCGATTCCCCCAGCAACAATACCGTCGCACTCGTCGGTCCCAGACGCTCAATCGCCTGCCGCAGCGATTTCATGGCCGGAGATACTCCAATTAACGCGTCCTGTGAAAGTAAGGGCATTCCCCCATAGAGCTGCAGCCAGAGAGTCTGCGAATCTATCACTTTCCTGATCGACTCACGCCAACGCTCGTTGTCGTCTGACACCAAGAGAACATCGTAAGCTCCGTCACGCGCCGCGTTCATGATCTGCGCCGAGCCCAGACCTTCTCCCACCACTATGTAATGCCTATTGGCCTGCGCCAATCGAACTCGCAACTGAGGCCATTCGGGCGATTCCATCGTGGCAAACGATACCAAATAAATCTGCTCCGCCGAACCATGACTTAACTCACGAATTGAATTTGGAGTGAACCGCTGCGTGTGAAACCCTAACGCACCCAGACGACTCTCGATCACTTGCGTCTGACCATCGTTCAAAACGGATACAACCATAACTCAGTCCTAATTAAGCACAGATGCAACGCGTTTGCAATGCGAAATTTGATTGAGGTCGAACGAGAGGGATGGTCTGAATCACGCTATTCCTTGCGAATAGCCAATGCCGGTTCAAGACGAGACGCACGGAGCGCAGGCACAAAGCCGGCAATTAATCCTACCACGGTCAGCACAGAACCGGCCACAGCCAAAGCGGACCACGACACCGCAAGTGCAATATCGCCCTGACCTGACGTGTCTTGAAAAATCGGGCCTAAAAGCGGCAGTGTCCCAATCACCTTGGTTAACAAAACCGCTAACAGGAATCCAATCACACCACCGGTGAGAGTGACACACAGGCTTTCCATCAAGATCTGTCCCAGAACATGATTTCGGCGGGCACCCAAGGCTTTCAGAACACCGATTTCCCGAGTTCTTTCGGTCACCGAAACCAGCATGATGTTCATCACACCGACAGCCCCGATGCTCAACGTCAAAGTGCCGATGATCGTTAAAAGAATCTTCAAGCCCAGGCTCAGATTGCTGACCAGGCCTAGAAATTCATTCCAGTCAACAATGCTAACGGCTCGTTCGTCTTTCGCATTGAAATAGTGTTTTCGGGCGAGGGCGGCCCGGACATCGGCGACGATGCGATCGCGAAAGCAATTGTTGGCTGGGAGCAAAACAATGTCATTGAGATAGCGAACGTTGATTAGGGAGGAGAAGGTGGTGAAGGGAATAAACGCGGTGACATCATCGGGCATTTCGTAGTTGGTGATCTGAGTTTTCTTCTTGAGTATGCCAATCACCGTAAAGCTGACTCCCTGGATTTTAAGCTCGGTGCCCAAGGCCGGGATGCCGCTGTACATTTCATGCTTCAATTGAGCCCCAATTACAACCACTCGCCGCCGGTGCAGGACATCTTCCTCGGACAGAAAGCGTCCTTCCGACAGCACCATGCTGCGGATACGTTCAAAACAGGCGTGGACCCCGCTGACGCTGTAGTCCCGTGTGCGGTAGCCAAAGTTCAGCGGTAAGAACCGACGGGCCTCGGGCGAGGCAGCCTCCACGGTTGGCACTCCCTCAAGTATGGCGGTGACATCACTCAACTCCAATGGGATATGACGTCCGGAACGTTCGCCTCCAGCCTGCATGCTGGTTTGTCCTGGAAAGACCACAATCAAGTCCTTTCCAATTTGCAGGAAAGCCTGGGTCAAAGCGCGCTCGAACCCCCGCCCGTAGGATAGCAGAAGCATCAAGGACGCTACCCCCCAGACAATGCTCAACATCGTTAACCCAGCCCGGAGCCGGTAATGTCTCAGCGCGCGCAACGCCTCCCAGACCACAAATCCCATTATTCGCATCGCAAGGCCTCAACAGGGTTCATACGCGCGGCGCGATAAGCGGGATAGACCGCTGAGAGGATTCCCACCAATACCAGCGAAACAAAGGCCATCCCCGCCGTCGCGCGCGTGACCGGCAATCCCGCGAACAAGGTCGGCAAAGGAAGTCGGTTGACCAAACTCGTCACCACTCCCGCAAAAATCAGCCCGGATAGACCGCTCAAAATCGTGAGGACAACCGATTCGACAAAAAACTCGGTGAGGATGCGGCGCGATTTGGCACCCACGGCCCGTTTCACTCCGATCTCGCGGGTTCGTTCGGCCACCGAAATCAGCATGATGTTCATCACGCCAATACCTCCAAGCGCCAGCGTAATGACAGCCACAAAAGCCAGGAACATCTGCATGGAATCATAAACCTGGCTGACCGTGCGCGCCGTTTCGACGGTGTCCCAGATCCAAAGGGCGCCCTCATCGTCGGAAGTGAAGCCATGCCGCCGACCTAGGGCCGTTCTGACTTGGCGCACCGCCTTCGCATGCTCGTCCGCCGAACGGGGCATGAAAATGATGTTGTCCAAGTGGCCGCGGCCAATAAAGGGCCGGGGATCGGGGAAATACCTGGCCATGGTCGTGTATGGGAGGATCACTTTGGTGCCATCAAGGCCATTGTAGGAATTGTTTTGGTCCTTCTTCGCCAGAACACCCACCACGGTAAAAGGCACGTTCAGGATATACACTTGCACGCCCACAGCAGGACGGCTCGCAAAGAGCTGTTTCCATACGTCCTCTCCCAGGATGCATACCGCGCGTTCTTCACTGTAATCCCCCACAGTAATCAGCCTTCCCGCAGCCAATTTCATCGATCGTATCTGCTGATACTCCGGCGAGATACCGTGCGAGGAAAAGAGCCCGGCATTAAACGCGCTCCGAATCTGCAGAGACCGGGCCAATTCCGGAGTCGCCTTCTCAACAAGATAGCATTCCTTTTGTATCGCCAGCACATCCTCGTAACTGAGCCTGATGTCGCGTCCGGCCCGCTGATCTCCCGCCTGGCGTGTCGTCCGGCCTCCCCATACGATAACGATGTCCGTTCCCAAGGCGTAAAGCATGTTGCGATAACCGGCCTTGAAACCATCGCCAACCGCCATCATGAAAATGATCGACGCCACCCCCCAGGAAATGCCAAACATCGTCAGCAGGGCACGCAGCTTATGCGCCCAAAGGTTGGCAATTGTATTGAGAAGGATGTCTCTCAGAAAAATCACGGTAATACAACCCGGTCTCCATCGCTAAGACCTTCGATAATCTCGCAACGCTGCCCATTGGCAATTCCAGTCTTAATGGGTATCTTCCGCCAACCTGTCTGGTTGGTGGTATCGTGCCTCTGGACCCACGTTGTCCGATCCGGTTCGTAAATCAAAGCCGACTCAGGAATCAGGAGCACCCGCTTCCGCTCTTCCAGGACAATTTCCGCATTGGCAGTCATGTTCACGCGCAGTTTGCCTTCGGTGTTGCTGATCGATACGCGAACTTCAAAGGTCGTCACATTGTTCTGCTGCCTCCCCATCGGTGACAAACGTTGAATGGTTCCCTGAAAAACCTCGTTCCGAAACGACTCAACCCGGGTTCGAACCGGTAGTCCGACTTGGATTTTTCCAATGTCCGCTTCATCCACGTCGCCCTTGATAAAAACGCTGCTCACGTCCCCTAACGTCATGATCAGGGTCGCGGCACTTCCCAGATTAAGAATCGAAGAGACGGCGTCTCCTACTTCAGTGTTCCGGGTCAGCACAATTCCAGTGATCGGGGCTCGTAGGGTGGCGTACCGCAGGTTTTCCTCAGCCCGGTCCAGCGCCGCTTTCGCCGCCGCCACCCTCGCCCGAGCCTGCTCGATCAACGCCACCGCGCTCGATACCGCCGCCTCTTGCAGTTCTCGGCGATTTCGCGCGATCTCAAAAGCCCGTTCCGCATCATCCAACTGCTGCTGGGAGGCAATCTTCTGGGCAAAGAGCGACATCATTCGCGCGTGATCGCGCCGCGCAAACTCAAGTTCAGGACCGGCGGCCTCAATCCGCGCCTTCACTTCTACCGTCATTGCGGCCTGCAGATTGGCCTCTTCCCCTTTCAGCGTTGCCTCAGCCTCCCGGACCTGCGCCTCCAGGTTCTCCTTGTCCAATTCCGCCAGAACCTGCCCTTCCACAACCGTGTCTCCCTCATCAACCCTCAAAACCTTCAGAATCCCATTCGCCTTGGATTTCACCTCGACTTTCGATAACGGTTCAATCTTGCCAATCGCAACGACCGATCGCGCAATGTCGCCCCGCTCTACCTTGGCCAGCTTCTCCGGCGGAATAGGCTTCGCCCTTCCCGCAAATACAACCCAGCAACCACCACCAATCAGAATTCCAATTGCGATGATTGCGAAAATGATCCATCCAGACCTCATCCGCCTTTTTTTCATGAACTCATGCCAAATACCCGAGTCCATCACTGTTTGTTACATCGATTCCTGTTTGACATCAGCCAATTCATATATACATTACTAACATGATTATAATAGTAATGTAATGAAGATCGTTCTGCTCATTCTGGACAAAAACGGTTTCTGCTTTTGTGTCCGTTTTCCGCAATAACCAAAGGCGCTCCTTGACACAATGCGGTTCAAGCCTTAGCTAAGAATAATAAGCCCCTCACCCAGCGATGCTTTTATGAACATACCAACCGATCGTCTTGATACCCTCGCCCTTCACGCAGGCCAAGAACCTGATCCAACAACTGGATCACGGGCCGTTCCTCTTTACCAGACGACTTCCTATGTGTTTAGAAGCACCGAACATGCGGCGAATCTTTTTGCGCTAAAAGAGTTTGGAAATATTTATACCCGGTTGATGAATCCCACCACCGACGTGTTTGAAAAGCGCATGGCGGCCCTGGAAGGAGGCAGCGGTGCCTTGGCGCTGGCTTCAGGCCAATCCGCTATCATGCTGGCCTTGCTAGCCATTACCCGGCTGGGAGATGAAATCGTGGCGGGAAACAACCTTTACGGCGGCACATACCAGTTGCTGCATTACACCTTCCCCAAGCTTGGACGCGAAGTCAGATTTGTGAATTCGCGCGATCCGGAGGCCTTCCGGCGGGCCATCACTCCGAAAACACGCGTTGTCTATACTGAGACCATTGGTAATCCGAAATTGGATGTGCCGGACTTCTCCGCCATCGCTGGAATTGCCCATGAGCACGGCCTCCCATTGGTGGTGGACAACACCGTTGGAGTTGGATTGGTGAAGCCGATCGATTTCGGGGTGGATATCGTTGTCGGATCCGCCACAAAATACGTTGGAGGTCATGGGACCTCTCTTGGAGGATTCATTGTAGATTCCGGCCGGTTCCAGTGGAACAATGGAAAGTTTCCTGAGTTTACCGAGCCGGATCCCAGCTATCATGGCATGGTTTATTGGGATGCCCTGAGTCATGTGCCCGGCATGGGTAACGTGGCTTTCATCATCAAGGTTCGGGTCACCCTGCTTCGGGACATGGGCCCTGCCCTGAGCCCGTTTAACTCCTGGTTGTTCATTCAGGGCTTGGAAACCCTGGGATTGCGCCAGCGCCAACATTCCCAAAATGCATTGGCGATTGCACGCTGGCTGAAACAACATCCCCTAGTGCGATGGGTGACTTACCCCGGTTTGGAGGATGATCCGAGTTATCCCGTCGCCGTGCGATACCTCAAACAGGGATTTGGCGGACTGGTTGGCTTTGGCATTCAAGGTGGCTTGGCCTCCGGCAGAAGGTTCATTGAATCCCTGAAAATGCTGTCGCATCTCGCCAATATTGGCGATGCCAAAAGCCTGGTGATCCATCCGGCGTCAACAACCCATCAACAACTGAGTCGCGCGGAACAGCAAGCCACCGGTGTGACCGAAGATTACATCCGCTTGTCGATCGGCCTGGAAGATGTCGAAGACATCAAGGCGGATATTGACCAGGCCCTTAAAAAATCTGTGGACCGTTGAAGATTTTTATTCTCTCCCTCAACCCTGCCGTCAGCCCTATGAAAGCTCTCCCGCTGGTACCTGGATGGCTCAGTGTCGGTCCAAATTCGACCGTGCGCCGCGTCGCATTTCTGGCCCTTCTGATGTTCGGGATGCTGGCTGGAACGGAAGACCTTCTTGCTCAGAAGGCGGTCACTCTGCTGAATGTTTCTTATGATCCAACACGAGAACTCTACCAGGATTATAACGCGGCCTTCATCAAACACTGGAAGGACAAGACCGGTGCCGACATTGCAGTCAATCAATCCCACGGCGGTTCCGGAAAGCAGGCCCGATCGGTGATCGACGGTTTGGAGGCCGATGTCGTCACCCTGGCCCTGGCTTACGATATCGATGCGATTGCTGACAAATCCGGTCTGGTGCCCAGGGATTGGCAGAAAAAACTGCCGTTCAACAGCGCTCCATACGTTTCCACCGTTGTGTTTTTAGTGCGCCAGGGCAACCCTAAGAATATTAAGGATTGGAATGATTTGGTTCGTCCCGGCATTTCCGTTATCACACCCAATCCCAAAACGTCCGGAGGCGCCCGATGGAACTACCTGGCCGCCTGGGGATATGCGCTAAAAAAGTACAACTCTGATGAGGCCAAAGCCCGCGAGTTTGTCACCCAGTTGTTTCGGAATGTTCCGGTTTTGGACTCGGGAGCCCGCGGTTCCACGAGTACTTTTGCCCAACGCGGCATCGGCGATGTCCTCGTTTCCTGGGAAAATGAGGCCTTCTTGATCACCCGGGAAATCGGAAAAAACCGGTTTGAGATCGTCGTTCCTTCGATCAGCATTTTGGCTGAACCCTCAGTCGCCGTGGTCGAAAAGGTGGCCCAAAGACACGGGACCACCCAGATATCACAAGCCTATCTCGAATACCTCTACTCTCCGCAAGGACAAGAAATAGTTGCCAGACATTACTATCGACCCCGGCTGGAAGAGACGATGAAAAAGTACTCAGATCAATTCACAAAAGTCCATTTGTTTACTGTGGACGATGTGCTCGGCGGATGGGCTGCCGCGCACAAGATCCATTTTTCAGACGGCGGATATTTCGACCGGATATATCGTCCTTGAATCTGATTTCGGTCCACTGCCATTAGCAACCCACCCATGTCAAAGGAAACAGACAGAGTGCCAAACCACAAAAGAAAGGGATGCCATGCCACGAATCTACAATGACATAACCGAGACCATTGGGAATACACCTCTGGTGCGTTTGAATCGGACCGCGAAAAAACACGAGGCCAAAGGCGACATCTTGCTTAAGCTTGAGTTCTTTAATCCTTTATCGAGCGTTAAAGACCGCATTGGCTTGGCCATGATTGACGCAGCCATCCATGCTGGCAGAATCGGCCCCAACACAGTCCTCATCGAACCCACAAGCGGAAACACCGGGATCGCCCTCGCTTTTGTGGCCACAGCGCGTGGAATTCCCTTAATTCTGACCATGCCCGAAACGATGAGCTTGGAGCGCAGAAAACTCCTTAAGGTGCTGGGGGCAAAAGTAGTTCTAACCGAAGGCGCCAAAGGAATGAAGGGAGCCATTGCCAAAGCCGAGGAACTCAATGCCAAAATCCCAGGCAGCATCATCCTTCAGCAGTTCTCTAATCCCGCCAACCCAGAGATACATCGAAAAACGACTGCGGAGGAGATTTGGCGCGATACCGATGGCCAGGTTGACTTCGTCGTAGCTGGCGTCGGCACCGGCGGCACCATCACCGGCATCAGCGAAATCATAAAAACTCGCAAACCTTCCTTCAAAGCCGTGGCAGTCGAGCCTGCGGCCTCGCCCGTCCTTTCAGGGGGCAAACCCGGCCCCCATAAGATCCAAGGCATCGGGGCAGGCTTTGTTCCCAATATCCTGAATCCGAATGTGCTCGATGAAATTGTACCGGTCAAGGAAGACGATGCGGGAACGACTGCTAAGGAAGTTAATCGTCTCGACGGAATTCCAGTTGGAATTTCCAGTGGCGCCAGCATATGGGCGGCCCTGCAAATAGCCCGACGCTCGGAAAGCGCGGGTAAACAAATCGTCGTTATTGTCCCCTCTTGCGCTGAACGCTACCTTTCTTCCTGGCTTTTTGCCGACATTAGCATCGAGAGTGACCGAATCGGAGAGGAAACACTCGGCAGTTGAGCCTCAGAAATCCGTCATCCTCAACCGCCCTTATAAAACAGTGGTGTGGAGCATTTTCTTGAGGCCAGACGAAGGGTTTATTACTTGCGATTGAGCGATTGGGAAATCAGACTTGGCGGCCGCGGTGCCCTGCTTTTGCGTGAATAAACCCAAAAAACGAGAACGGCGCTCAATAGGAAGACAGTTCCCGCAATCATCATTGAAAATCGGGTATCCCTTTTCGCCAATACAGGAAAAGGTGATACAAGGGCGTTTGGGCCCGGAGACATTATCGCCTGGGTGGAGGCTGAAGCAAGGTCGCTTGGCGAAGTTTGAGGTGCGGGAAGAACTGGAACGGTCTCATTCCCTGGCATCGAGGATTGAACTTGGATAGCTACAGTCTCGTGTAGGTCTTTACTCGAAGTAGCATCAGGTTTTATCTCGAATTCGACTGGCGGGGGGGACTGCGCGTCCCTTGAAGTCTCGGAGGATGTTGTTGAACTGAGAAAACGTTGCGGCCCTTTCACCTCATCACTTCGGGCCTCTGGTGGAAAATCAACGGAGGACGAGATCGATTGGGGAGCGGATGGCTGCGCGGCGGATTGGGAAAGAATATTTGCTCCAAGTATTGAATGATCCGGCGTTTTGGACACCTCGGCATCCAAGGTGTTTGCGAGACTATTCTCTTTGGATGTAACGATGGATGCTGGAGGTGTAGCGACCGTTTGGGAGCCGGTCGACGGGGCAGTGAATTGGGGGCCTGGAGCGGAGTCGGATGGAGAAGGGACGGCAGGCAACTTGGCGACGGACTCCTGTTTTGCCACAACGGGTTTGGATGCTGAGGTGTGTTGAGGGGTGGATTGAGTTACGACCGGCAGGGCCAGGTTTGTTTTCAGAGCAGTCGAAGAGAGGACTTCCACTGGCTTCGGAGCGGGTGCAACCTCCGGCGATTCCGATTTGGATGGGTGTGGTTGTCGATCTTCCAGAAATGTGAGATCCGGAAATTGAACGGGATTGCCGGCGAGAGAAAGGCTCCAGGCGACGAACTGACCATTACACGCAACAAAAGTCAGGATGAGAGGGCGACGGGCGCGGCCAATCCTCGGCACGACTTCCAGACAAGCTGCTCTGATCTGTTGGTCAAATGGAGTCCCCTGCAGCCGTTCCTTGCCATCCGAAACCAGAAAGATGGTTAGATCAGGATGCACCGTTAAAGCTTGCTTGATTTCCTGGATGGCTTTGTTGAGGAATGTCTGCTTTTCAAATCGTTGGATTTTCAGGAATTTTATCGAGTCGGCCGCGAGGAGCCGATTAAGTTCCGGCGACCAGATTTTTGGAGAAAAGAGCTGGCTGTGTACTTTTTCATTGAAGGTCCAAATCGAGTAGCTCTGGTTTGGCTGAATCCTGCCTTCAAATCCCGTGGCGATCAGATCGTGAACCCATGCGCACACCTGATCATCCAGCCGGGACATGGAGTACGAGGTGTCCACGACAATTAGATAGTCCAAGGGAGGAGGCGTCGGTATGGATTGCGCCGGCAGCCCAGTCCGGAGGCAAGCCTGTAAAAGCACGATCACCGCAAGGATGCGTTTCATGAGGATGTCCGATGGGTTGAGTCACTCATGATAGTGCTAGGGTTTGTTCGTTGTAATGTTCGTGACTTTATCCTCAAATCGGATGACCGTCTCGCCAGGTTTTGCGTAGCCGAGTTTTTCCCGAATGAGGCGTTCGACAGATTGCGTGTCGTGTTGGAGGACGTCAATGTTGGCCTTGAGTTTTCGCATTTTCTCATCTTCTTGGCGCAGTTCCTGATTCAGGCGCCGCAACTCCTTGCGCATATGTTCATTTTGTTCGATGACCGGGAGGTACCAGCGGGCGATACCCATGATACAGGCCGCCGCGATCAGGAAAAGGATCACACGGGTCAACTTGTCCCAAATACCAGGCTGTGGTTGCGAACTCATAGGGGCGAGGATCTGTTATCGTGCCAGACGCTTCCAATCGGTGAGTTGTCCAGAAGCATCAAAGGTCAGACGCAGGAAGTAGTCTGGCGTGCGGGTTTCCTGGTAGGTCTGAGTCCAGAATCCCGGGAGAGCTTGGACTGTGCCGTAGGAACTGCCGCGTTGTATAAGCCATTCAGCGACCTGACTGCCATCCTGCAGACGGGCGGACTTATCGGGGGGGCCATATTCTCGGACCGCTTGGTCAAAAGTATAGTGACCCACACGACTGTTCCAGTCGGTTTTATGAGCGGTGGCGCATCCCAACCCAAGGACAACCCAAACCAGGAAGGCCATACATCCAGTCCAGCGCCAAAGTCCCATTCCAACTCTCATACGCACAGCTTAGTCATTGCAGCGATAAATGCAATTTGTTTACAGATTCGCGGGACTGGGTTTATAATAACGTGAAATCGGCATGCAGCATAATCTCATTCCTTCTGCCAGCGCTCAACAGACCATCCAAAGGATTCAAGAGGGATTGCGTTCGAGTGAAACTGCGTCCATAGCGCAGGTGATTGAGCTCATCCGCACAGTCACTTCTCAGAGCGATTCGATATCCATTGAAGCGCTGTCGGAAGTGATTGGCCGCGATCTCACGATCATGTTCAAGCTGATTCGCCTGGCGAACACTCTGGCCTTTAATCCGGAAGGAATTCCCGTCACGACCATCAGCCAAGCGATTCAGGCGGTTGGCTTTGATCGGATCTGCAATCTGGCTGTTTCTCTGCTTCTGCTGGAAGACGCTGAAGGCCGGCATTGCAGCGCGGAGAGTCGTGAAGCGGCCGCCATGGCCTTGGTGAGCGGATTATTTGCCCAGACCGTTGCCCGTCATCGTGGACACGCCGATCCCGAGCAGGCTTTTGTCTGCTCCTCGCTCCGAAATTACGGCCAGTTGTTGCTGACAACCTTTTTGCCTGAGGACTACCGCCAGGCGATCGCCTTGACGGAGACCAGCTCCAAAGCGCAGGCATTTCGAACGGTGTTTGGTCTGACTCCCGACGAACTGGGGCAGCGCATATTGGCGGAGGCGCTTCTGCCCGAGGATATTCTCGATGGGCTGAAGGCCGTTTCTTCAGCAGTTCTGGCCTCCCGGTTCCTGACGCCGAAGGATCAAATGCGTCTCATGGCGGAGTTTGGATCTGCGTTGTGCGAGCTGATGAGTGATTCCCGGCTGTCCAAAGACGATCTGGAACTGGCCTTCGCCGAACTCACCCGCCGCTATGCGTGGATTGTGCCGGCGGATCCCAAGGAGCTCATGGAGCTCATCCGAGAGGTTGATCAAAAGTTGGCTGCTTTCGGGACGTCGTATGGTGTCAAGGTCTTTTCTTCACCCTTTATGCGCCGATTGCATCAGCTGGCAACCCCCACGCGTCCGCTTGTCCCGGAGTCCGGGAGCCCCGAACTTCCGGTGTCCCGTCCATCCGCGATCGACCCCGGTATTCGTGAGATTTTCTTGCGGGGAATGGCTGAACTCACCGAATTCTTTGGCCGGCAGCCTCTCAACACAGACCGAATTTGGTCGATTGCCGCCGTCACGATCCGGGCAGGACTGAATCTGCGGGAGTGCTGGGTGTTTCTCCAGGAAGGTAGGGACTCGAATTTGAGGGTGTGCTTGGGGGACGGGCCGCATTTTGAGGCACTGCGTGAGCAATGCCTCAGGCCAACCGGCCATAAAACCGTTTTCGATCTCTGCCGGGATCGGGGAGAAGCCGTGTTGATCCAGAATCCCCAAGATCCTAAGATCGCTTTGTTTCTTCCCGACTGGTTTAAAGCGGTGGTCCAGCGGCATTCTTTTCTTTTGTTGCCGGTGCGCGATTCCGAGGGAACCTTTGCCATCGTTTATGGCAGTTGCGGATCTTCGGATTTGATGGATCGACTCAGTCAGGTGAAACAGGAGTTGCGTCTGTTTTGCCAGCATCTTGGCCTGATTCGCCGTTTGAGAGGCTCATGAATAACACTGAATCCAATGCCTTCATTCCATATGCCAAAGTCTCCCTATAATCTTTCGCCCAACCGAAGCCGTCGGCAATTTCTGCATCAGAGCCTGATCACAGGGGCAGGCCTTTGCCTGTCCAGCTTGCCTGGCTTTGGACAGGACAAAGGAGAACGGCCCGCCTCGTCCGGAGAGATCCGCGTGATCCATCCCCGCGGCAGAATTCCTGTCGGCTTGATTATTGATGATTCCACCTGCCTAGTGAATCTCAATCGATTTGCGATTCCCCAGTTCGCTCAGGCATGGGGCAAAGGCTACACTCAATCCTGGCGCGAGTGGCCTGTGGAAATCCCGGATCGTTTTGTGCGCCAATTTGGCGAGTGGTCCGCCGCTCATGGCGTCAAGGGGAAATACAGCATCGTTCCCTATCCGGCCTGCGTGGGGCGCCTAGATCGGATGCTGCCCGGCTGGACCCAGCGCGAGCTCAAGGACAGCCTGGATCTGGTGCGATCCCTCATGATGCCCAACTGGGATATTCATCCTGAAATGGTGACTCATACCCGAGTCATCGATATCCGCACCGGTCATCCGTATCCTGATTTTTCGCTGAAGTATATGGAAAACTGGGATTGGACGACGGGCCGGTCGATAGATGAGCTTTCCCATTACATGGCGTATGCCCTGAACGTGCTCAAGGAAGTCGGATTGCCCTGCGAAGGCATCACGACTCCTGGAGGTTTCGGCACCCGGGCCCGACCCCAGCTTGCGGAGGCAACCCTCGAGTCGGTTCGCGATGTGTTCAAGGCCGAGATTCCGCATTATTTCCGGGACCTGTACGACGAGGGGAACGAAAGCGTGGCCCCCCGCGTTGAATGTGCCAGCGGACTGCGGAGCGCGGATCCGAAGTGCGTGGTCAGTGTGGTGGGCTGCACCGGCGACTGGACGGGCGGCTGGGATTGCAGCCAGCCGGAAGGCGCCGATCGCTTTATCACCGCTGATCTGAAAAGCGGACGCCTGGTGGATGTCATTGAGCGCGGCGAGCCAGCCCTCATGGTTTGTCACTGGACCGGCATTTATTGGAATGGCGAGGAGCGGGGATTCCGGATTCTGCGGGAAGTGGTCCGCCGCATGCATGAGCGTTTCGATCATCTGCTTTGGATGAAACTGAGTGAGGTGGCCCGTTACTGGGCGGCCCGGGAACTGACGGCGATTGAGCGCGGCGACAGCGCGATCGTTTTTGAGGCTCCCTTTGCGTGTCCGGCGTTCACCGTGCAATTCACCATTTCGGACTTTCGTGAACTTACGCTCCGTGATGGGAAGGGTTTGGCGTCTTTGAGGCCCGTCTCCTCACTTCGAAGCCTGGCCGAGAACACCTGGCATCGTCAGAATGACACCGTCACCGTGTGTTTTTCTCTGCCCAAGGGCCAATCCTGGCTGGCGTGGAGCTCCTGATTCGTATCGAGTTTTCCGAAGTCCTCTCCTCACGGGGTGGCGCTCGACGGACCTCTGCCCAGACGGTAATCGCGGGGAGAACATCCCAGTTTCTGATGGAAAACCGTGGTAAAATACTGGCTGGATTGGAATCCGCAGGCCAGCGCGATATCCGTCACTGATCGTGATTTTTCCTCGATCAGCATTTTGCGGGCAGCCTCCAAACGGCGATGGGTGAGAAAATCAATGGGGGTTTGGTTGGTGATTTGGCGGCAGTAATGGGTGAATTGCGTGCGTCCCAATCCGCACTGGCTGGCCATCGAGGCCAGGTCCCAAGGTTGCTCCAAATGTTGGCCCAGGGAATTGAGAAACAACTCGACGGTTCGGGGCGTCGAGGAAAGACGGGCATCGAGAACCACCTTCTTTCTTTGCAGCAATTCAAGCAACGCCAGGAACAGATGGTTTAGATAAAGGTGCAGCCGGCTTTGAACCCGCGAGGGATGGGGCACAGCCGTCAGAGAAGCCAGCTGCTCAAAACATTCCGAAATGTGGGGGTCCGCCTGCCACACGGGATTCTCATTATGTCGCAGAAGGATGGTCAACCGACGCAGGTCCGCGGGGGAGAGGATAAACCACTTGGGCCATTGCCAGGGTTGATCGGGCCGGCGGACGCCGACATCTAGAATCAGCCAGTGCAGGCGGCTGGCTTTGACGTGGGGATTGCCCACTCGATGCTCCTGCCAGGGTCGGGTCACGGTCAGGCTGCCGCTCTCCAAAAGATAATCATGGCCATCGACCTGGAAATCGAGCTTTCCCCGCGACAGGTAAGTGACTTCGATTCCTTCATTGCGATGAGCGTCCAAGCCCCAGGTCTGGTTAGCCAGCGCGTCCCAGTAACCGACGCTGGACACCTCGGAAACCATGTCGTCCGGCAGAATTCGGCCCGGATAATGCCGGTGGCAAAAAGCGCTCAAACGCACTTCCCCCCGCCGAACCGCCTGCCTCAAGGGCTCACAACTGTCGGCTTCAAACCGCATATTCCGGCTGTGGAACACCGCCTGGCCAGATGCGAGGCGGGTGGGCGGGAGTGTATCCTCTGCGATACTCGACTGCCCGCCCAACGACGCAGATGGCCCGGTGCCGCCCCGCCCCTTTGGGCTGGGGCTCTTTGGCTGGCTGGCTTCGTTGCTCATTCCTTACAGACCCCTGCGGGTATGCTCGTCATTCGCGCCTCGCCAGCCAGCCAAACTGCCGCCAGCAAAACCCGAAGTTCTTTTTGAACAGACCCTTAGTTGATGCATGGAGCTCATTTCAGCTGGTAGCTGACGAAGGCGATTTTCTTGCTGTCGGGAGCCCAGGATGGGACATTGATCGTGCCTTGGCCGCCAAAAAGCTTTGCTAGCACCTCCGGTTCTCCACCGTTGACAGGCAGCAGACGCAAGGTGACGTCCTGATTTGCGGGATGGCCCTTGACCTCCTTGGCGTAAGACAAAAACACGATCCAGCGGCCATCGGGCGAGGGATGCGGAAACCAGTTGTTGAAATCGTCCGAGGTCACTTGTTCCTGCCGGGTTCCATTGGGGCGCATGCGCCAGATTTGCATGGAACCTGTCCGTTCGGAGTTGAAGTAAACAAACTGCCCATCGGCCGAATATTCCGGACCATCATCCAACCCAGGCGCTGTTGTGAGCCGGATTTCTTTGCCGCCAGCAGCCGGAATGGCGTAAACATCGAACTCGCCATTGCGTTCGGCACAGTAGACCAACGTCCGGCCGTCCGGCGACCAGCCGTGCCAATAGGAAGGTCCCAGGGGCGTGATCTGCTTGGGCATCCCGCCGGCAATGGGGAGCGTGTAAATCAAGGAGCGTTTTTCCTGGGATTGATCGCTGATAACCAGCTGGGTGCCATCGGGTGACAGGCCGTGGTCGTTGTTGCAGCGGTTGGCAAATCCCGTATCGATCATTCGAGGTTGTCCGCCCGTGACCGGCAGCCGATAGATCCGGCCGTTGCTGTTGAAGAGAAAGGAGGCGCCGTCGGGCGTCCAGTTGGGGGCTTCGATATGATTCGTAGTGACATATATGGCCCGGCGATCCTTCGAGGCGATCGCCACCGTCTCCAAGGTGCTGAACAACCGGGGCGAGCGAGCCTCGGTCTGGCCACGGCCAATCTGAACCTCTGAAAAGACCGCCTTTTCCAGAGCGGCATCATCGTGCGCGCAGACGCCCAACCCGACGTAGAAAGGATCTTGCAGCTTCAGTCGGAAGTTCCCTCCTCCGGGAGACCATTCTATTCCATCCGACGAATAGGATAACGACACGTAATTCCCGACTTTTTCGATTCGCAGGTGCTGGGGCGCCGTAACATTGGCCTGGATTTCATACGTGCGGGCGCCGGCCGCTTCCCGGTATTGCAGAGAGGTCAGCCCGTCGCCGTGCAACGCGGCATCCGCATAGGCGGAATCCGGGCTGAGGCTTTGGCGAACCAACAGACAGGCCTTTCGATGGGCATTACCACCGCTGCCGACGAAGGCCATTTTCGCCGCCAAGGTGATGTCGCCTGACACCCGTTTCCACAGGAAATGAAAGGCGTCATGGGTGAACCACATGTTCGCCCCGCCGCCTGCCACCGTATATTGCCGGAGGGTCGGGTGATAAAAGGCCGAACCGGGGCGCGAGCAGGGGCCGATATCCCCGCTGGCTTCGAACTGGCCCAAAGATCCGGAATCCTCCTGACCAAAAACGTCAAGGGATAGAACTCCAGCACCGAGAATAAGGACACAGAGGGTGGAACCGATAAGGGCTGTCGTATTCATGGTCAAGTCAGTATAGGGCGGCACAGCAATAAGATTATCCTTCCCGCCCTTCTCGACAAGGGCAAGCCTCAAAAGAGAGGGACCAAAGCGCCAGTGTTCCTCCGCTGTCTGCGACGGCTGACAGGATCGGTTCTCAGAAAAATGAAAGGGCCCGTCCTCGAGATCCAGGGGGATTTTGGCTTGCTCCCCACCATCCAGTTGGTAGAAAGGCACAACAGACATGGACTTGTCCCCGAAGCATCGCCGGGAACTGCAATCGGCCGGTGTGAAGGTGATCCTCGCCACGGGGCAGGCGCCTAGCCTGAAGCGTCCCATGAACTCAATTTCCGATGTGCGCGCGAGCGCCTTTCCTTCGCGGGTCCGGAAACCAGAAAAAACAACCTATGACTAAGCGCCCTCTGTGCAGATTGCTTTTGCTCTTCGTGGTGATGTCGGGAATCGAGACCGTTGAAGCGGGCGAAGCGACTCCCGAAGAATCGGTTCGTCTTGGCCATGAGATCGCCGGCCAGGGCTGGATTCTTTATTCGGCCAGGACCGAGGCGGGTGACTACGATCTGTTTCTTTCCCGGCCCGATGGATCCCAGGTTCGAAATATCACGCGCACGCCGCAGTTCAGCGAGTTTGGCGGACGGTTCTCGGCCGATGGCGATCGGATCCTTTACCGCCGGGGCAACCGCAACGAGCCCATCAATCATGATTTGTGGGGCGCCATGGGAAATCCGATGATCGCCAAGGCGGACGGCACTGATCCGCAAGTCCTGGGGGCGGCGGGCGAACTGCCTTGGGCTAGTTGGAGCCCGAACGGACAACAGGTGGCTTGCCTCTACAAGCGCGAGGGCAAAATCCGGATCCTGGATCTTCGCACCCGGAAGATGATCCAGGAACTGCCACGTCAAGGCATTTTCCAGCAGATGTTCTGGTCATCAGACGGCTCCCGCCTTTGTGGCACCGCGAATTTGAGCGGTCAGGACTGGAACATCCTCAGCGTGGACCTGAAGACCGGAAAACCGACCTTGCTCAGCCGCAACTTGAACTGCACGCCTGATTGGTTCCAGGATGATCCAAACCGGGTCATCTATTCCAACCGGACGCCCGGTCTGGCAACCGATTATGGCTGGACCATGCTCATGCAAGCCTCGGCCGACGGCAGGGAACGCGCGTTGATCTATGGCGAACGCGGCAAACACATCTACTACGGTTGCACTTCTCCCGACGATCGATACGTCATTTTTTCATTTCCTGAAAACGATGGCGGCACCGATGCGCGCATGGCCATCGTCCGCTTGGCCGATACCCCCATCATTGTTCCCGAGGATTACCGCGAGTTGAAAACCCTGTATCCCAAGGCCAAGGCCGGACCGGTATTTCGCCTCTCCCAGGCGGGTTTTGAGCCGCACTGGACTTATGCCGACGTCCCGAAAAATCCTTAAGCCCGGCCCATCACCTTTATGGATCCAGAACAAGCGATGCCCGAGCCTTCACCCAAGGTCGATCAGCAACGGGTATTAGGCCGCGGATCCTACAGTTCCGGGCCGGTCGGCTCACTCCCGGACGGTTTGATCGAGCACCCTCCGACGTATCCTCGGGGGCCCTCCGCATGGCGCGGACTCGCGGTCATCCTGGGGGTAGCCGCGGGCATTGGATTCTTGGCCCATCGTGTTGAGACCGGTGAGGATGAGAGGGTGACAAAACTGGGGCGGGTGGAAGTCACGGCGCGGCTGGTGGAACGTCCGGAACAGTTCCCGCAACTCGGCGCTTATCGATACACTTACGTGCTGAAATACGAGGTGGTTACCGTCCATCGCCAGGATCCGGAAAAAAAATACAGGCTGCGTCCGGGCGACCTGGTTTTCGTTGGCCACTACAAGCCGTGGCTGCCGCGATCGCAGATTCGAGATGCCGATTGGGGCAACGATCCGCTGGGGGGAAAATTGGACCAATTCGTGGTGGGTGAAGGGCATCGGATGGCGCTGGATTACGAGCTGCAGGATCTGGCGCCCAGCGGCGCTCTGGACTACTGCTATCCTCCCAATACCAACCGGTTCTTCGCCCTCTGGACGAATCCGACCACCCTGTAACCATGGTTTTTACCACCCATATTTTCGTCTTTTACTTCCTGCCCCTGTTCCTTCTCATTTACTACAACCTCCCGTTCCTGTGGCGCAACCTCTGGATCACGCTGGCCAGCTATGTGTTTTATGGATGGTGGGAACCGTGGTTTGTCTGCCTGATGGGTTTTACCACGGTCATGGATTTCATCTGGGGCCAGGTGATCACCCGGCCGGGAGCGACCCGCTGGCAACAACGCGTTGCTGTGGCAGCCTGCGTCGCGACGAACCTGAGTTTTCTCGGTTTTTTCAAGTATTACATGTTCACCGCCGAAACCCTGAACCAGCTGCTGCTGGCGGTGGGTGCCGAGCCTTTCCGGGTTTTGCGCGTGGTGTTGCCGATCGGCATTTCCTTCTACACGTTTCACTCCCTGACCTACATCATCGATCTCTATCGCGGCCACGCCCGGCCAGCGAAGTCCTTCACCGATTTTTCCGCTTTTGTGGCCTTGTTTCCCGATCTGGTGGCCGGACCGATCATCCGCTACAAAACCCTGGCCGCCCAACTGGCCTTCCGGGAGCATACCGTCCAGCGGTTCGCCTCGGGCATTGCGATTTTCATCCTGGGGTTCGCCAAGAAAATTCTCCTGGCCAATCCATCCGGCCAGGTGGCGGACGCGGTGTTTAACGCCGCCCAGCCCTGCGCGGTCGACGCATGGTTCGGCGTCCTCGGCTATGCCTTCCAGATCTATTTCGATTTCTGCGGTTACTCGGACATGGCGGTTGGACTGGGGCGAATGCTGGGCTTCGAGTATTTCAAGAACTTCGATGCGCCGTATCGCTCGGAAAGCATGACCGAGGTCTGGCGGCGCTGGCACATCTCCCTCTCGAGTGTCTTGCGGGACTATCTTTACTATCCCCTGGGGGGCAACCGGAAGGGATCCACCCGAACTTATGTCAATCTGGCCGTCGTGATGTTGCTGGGGGGTCTTTGGCACGGCGCCAAGTGGAACTTTGTGGTGTGGGGAGCCTACCATGGGTTGCTCCTCGGTTACGAGCGCTGGAGGGGCAAGGAGAGCATTTACCAGCATTTGCCTCGAGCGCTTCGAATTGGCATCACGTTCGTGCTGATGCTTTTTTCCTGGGTCTTGTTCCGGGCCGACAATCTGACCCTGGCCCTGAATTATTTCGCGGCCATGTTCGGTCTGGGATCACCCGACGCGGCTTCAGCCTTGCTGGCGGCGGAACTCTACGCCCCCATGCCGCTCCTGGTGATGGGCATCGGGGCGTTCCTCGTGTTTCAACCGTTGCAGGCCCACGATTGGGCTATGAAACCTCAGACCTGGGGACGCGTGGCAGCCTTGATTCCACTGTTTATCGTATCGCTCATGGTGATGTTCTCGCAGGCATTCAATCCATTCCTTTACTTCCAATTCTGAACCGCCGTGAAACATCCCTGCCTCCAAAGCGAACTGATCCTGGTCCTCCTTTTTCTGGGAGTGATCGGCTCGGTGCCCGTCGTCCAAACCTGCCGGGAATATTCACGGGCAGAACGAATCCAGTTTACCGATGTGTTCCGCCAGAAACCCACCGCCAGAAACTTGCGGCAGTTCGAGGATACCTTAGAAGACAAGAGCTGGTTTCAACAGGTGTTGCGACCCCAAGCGCAACGATGGCTCTTCCTCGGATTGCGCGATACCGGGGCCAAAGCCTTGCTCGGCCGTCAAGACTGGTTGTTCTACCGGCCCGATGTCCGCTATTTGATCGAGCCTGAACGACGCGATCCGATATCCGCCCAATCGCCCTGGATGGACCCCGTGCGCGATCACTCGCGGCGCGATCGCCAGATCAAGGTCATCCTCGACTACCGCGATCAGCTCAAGGCCCGTGGCATCGAACTCCTCGTGGTACCGGTGCCTGGCAAGCCGTCCATTTACCCCGATCAACTGACCCGAAGGGCCCTGGATAATCCGGCAACTCTGGAATCGCCAACTCGGTCATTCCTGAATCGGCTCGCTGCGCATGGGGTCATGACGGTGGACCTTTATACGCCGTTCCAGGTCCATCGCCGACAACAAACGAATCCATCCGCCCCCCCGCTTTATCTCGCTCAGGATACTCACTGGACTCCTGCCGGAGCTGAACTCGCCGCCCAAACCGTCACGGCCCGCTTGCGAGAACTCGGCTGGGCGCCGCCTGCCACCGTGGATTACCGGGTGCAGACCCAACGCGTCCAACGCTGGGGTGACCTGTTGGAAATGATGCAGGTGCCCGGACTCGAGACTGAATTCGAACCCGAGACTGTGGCTTGCACTCAGGTTCTGGATTCCATCAAGGGTCCCCTGGTGCCTTCGGCCTCGGATCGCCCGGGAACCTACAAATCCCCCGGCCTTCCGGCGTCGGTTCTCGTTCTGGGCGACAGCTTCTGCCGAATCTATCAATACGCCGAACCTCAATCCCTGGGCCGGTTTGAAGCTGAGAAATCGGATCAACATATCCCTCCGCCGGCCACCCGAAAGCTCTTGCCGGGATCGGCCGGTTTCATTTCGCAATTGGCCCTGCGTTTGCGCGCGCCGATCGATTCCGTGGTCAGCGACGGCGGCGCGTCCACCGACGTGCGGCGCAGGCTGAGCACAAATCCGGAGATCCTGGAAGGCAAGAAAGTGGTGATTTGGGAATTCGTCGAACGCGATCTCGCCCTCGGGCCGGCCGAATGGGAAAGGGTTCCCTTGCCGGCCCGCTTGGATGGGGCGGATGAAACCGTGGGTGAGGCGCCATGAACCAAACCTTTGATCTGGTTGTATTCAGCCTGTACTTGGCAGGTAACATCGCACTGGGCTTGTGGGTGGCACGCCGCAAAACCGGCAGCACGCGCGACTACTTTCTGGCGGGCGACCGCTTGCCGTGGTACACCATCGGAGGCTCCATCATCGCGGCCAACATCAGCACCGAGCATTTCATCGGCATGATTGGCATTGCCTATGCCGTGGGATTTGTGGTGGCGCAGTGGGAATGGGGCAATTGGTTCACGTTCTCGGCCCTGATCTGGATTTTTCTTCCTTACTACATCCGAGGCGGACTCTACACAATGCCGGAATTCCTCGAGCGCCGCTACAACGCGACCTGCCGATATCTGTTTGCCGTCTGTTCCCTGGTGCTCTGGATCATTGCGCAAATGGCGGTCGTGATGCTGGCGGGAGGGAAAGCCCTGAAAGGCATGTTCGGCTGGGATGAAACCGTGACGATTATCGGCCTGGCCATCCTGGCTGGCAGCTACACCATTTACGGCGGGCTGGTGTCGGTGGCCTGGACCGATTTCGTCCAGTTTCTCGTCATGATGACTGGCGGCCTCATTGTGACGGTGATCGGCTTGGATCGG
>ENA-UOWG01001356-UOWG01001356.1-activated-sludge-metagenome-genome-assembly--contig:-NODE-1356-length-24705-cov-3.343408_pt1 | contig 24705 bp, 17 predicted proteins | sample MGYA00238147_ERZ761563 | MGnify/ENA primary metagenome ERZ761563 (study PRJEB28884, sample SAMN05720216) | anaerobic digester metagenome | isolation source: active sludge of municipal... | reverse complement strand
TAAACTGTAGTGAATAGAAGTCATCATAATAGTTCATACTGCAAAAGTCGGGTCTCCGAATGCGGAAAATGGCGAGTTTCCGTACGAAATGTAGATTCCACCCATTGACGGGGAAAGACGTTTTCGGATATAATTGGAATGACATCCGGTTCACGGATGACAGCCGTCTCGACGCGACGCGACGGCCGGCTTATTTTTTGCGCGAATGCTTCTTCGGAGGACACCACGAATGTTCAAACGTTTTCCTATGTCATTTTTCGTCCTGCTCGCCGCTTTGGCCATGATGGCCTGCGGCGGCGGGACCACCACCCTACCCGACCTGAAGGACTTGTCGATCGAAGCGGTCGACGCAACCGATATTCCCGCCGGCGTCTATGAGATTCCGTTCAACCGCGACGAGATCGAGGCCTACGTTGCCTATTATGATGTCGCGATCGAGTTGTCTGCGGTCGATTCCGATGGAATACCTGTTGATCTCGACGGCGACGCCATCGTGATTGTTGCGGGGAAAACCTATACCGTCACGATTCATGCGACCGTCGGCGATGCCTTCGACGAATCCCGAACGATCACGCTGAGGGCGGTCGGAACGATCGTTGTCCACACCGTTACTTTCGATTTGAACGGTGCCCCGATGACGGCGCCGATCACCCGCGAGGTCACCCATGGCGGGCTCATCCCCGATTTTCCTGCGGAACCCATTTTCGCCGACTACGATTTTTCCGGCTGGTGTCGCGATGCCGCTTGCACGACCCCCTGGAGTGAAGAGGACGATGTCGTTATCTCAGACATCACACTGTACGCGCAGTGGACCCCAGTCGTCGCCGAACACGATGACTCTGATCTGTTCATCAACTGTGATCCCGACGATGACTCCCGGATCGAGAACAATCTACCTGTCCAAATTTATTCGCTTTGGATGGGCTTTGCCTACATGGAGACGGAAGAAGAAGCCGAGCCGATCGAATTCGGTCTGGTGTATTCCGAGGTGGACATGACCCCGGGATACTTCGAAGAGGACGTGATCGTTCATCCCATCGCCGAAGGAACTCAGAATCAGCTCTCGATCCTCTGGTTCGGTGCCGCGACGCTTCCTCTCGAGGATGAGACATTCTATGCGATGCGGGCGTACGCGAAATACAAACATGACATCTACTACGGCGAAATCGTGACTTACGAGACGGCGATCCTTGTGCCTTCCGGTCAGTCCGTCGGCCTCGACGGGATCGTCTCCGGGGGCCGCTATTACGTCGATAACGGGACAACCGCCTTCAAACCGCGTTTCTGGTGCGGCGTCCTCGAAGGGTATGAGGCCACGCTTGACGTGTCCCGTTACACGAGTTTTTCCCCGATCGAGCGTGGCGGCCTTCGCTCGATGTTCGTCGTCGATGGTGCCGGCGACCGTTACCTGCACGTTTTCGAACTCGTCCTTCGGAACAGTCCGGCCGAAGTCGTGACGGGGGGAATCTCGGTCGAGCTCGACCTCCTTTCCTGGCGAATTTTCGGGACCTACGAGATGAACCTGCTTGATTCCGAACACGTCGATTACGATGTCGAGGAGGCCGGCGTGCTGTTTTCGTCGACTTCGCCCTACCTCGAACTTGACCTCCCCGGCGTCTACAGGCGGAGCGCGGACGAAATCGGCGAGGACGGCGTTTTCACCAACGACGTCGAATTCTCCTTCGCGTTCGGGAATCGCACCCTCTATGTGCGCGGTTACGCGATCGTCGATGGCAGAACCGTCTATTCGACCGATATTCGAACGATCGAGTTCGCGGACGAATACACCGGCGTCTCCTATGAGATGGGAGTGACTTATACGGAGGTCGTTACGACCGGATCTGCGGCAAGCGGCCATTCCTTCTATCCCGGAAACGGCGTTGAAAGCGTCGTGACAGTCGTCGCCGACGGATCGTTTGCCGAGACGGAACACATCGGTTCTTTCGTGCTTGTGGGAGCCGGAACCTACTATGTCCGGCAAACCGATGCCACGACATTCCATAAGATCGTTCTGCTTGACCCGCAAGGCGTGATCGAAGGGGTGACCGACGGCTCAACCTACCAGGATGCCGTGGTCATCGTCTCGACGACCTGGAACGCGACGCTCTGGATTTCCAAGGACGGCGGACCCGAGGTCGCAATCGCAAGTGGCATCACCCTTTCCGAACCGGGCGTCTATGTGGTGTCGATTTATCTCAATGGCGCGGTGACGGTGACGTTCACGATCGAATGAATCGCGATCCGGACGGCGTGCACTGCCCGACTCCTCATGACAGATGGCGATAGGTTGACAGTCCCGATGACGGAGCTCACGGATTCTGGTTTTTAGCCTCGAATCTCCCGGTTTTTGGGATGCAAGTGTTTTTTGAACACATATATTTGGGACCGGAACCAAACATAAGTTCTAGGAAACAAAGATGCAAAACCATGGTTCATTTCCACTTTAACCAATAGAATCAAAGGTTTGATACAATGGTATCAAGCCTTTTCGTTATTGCGCATCGTTGACGAACTTTTCGATTCCCGCAGGCTTGACCAGTCTTGGCGATGGGACATTCATGGATTGTACCGGATTATCCATATTTTACGTCGACGAAAATAACAGTCATTTTTCATCACAGGACGGAGTGCTCTATAATAAAGAAAAAACGGTTCTGATTGCTTTTCCGGCAGGAAAATCGGAAGAAAGTTTTTCCATTCCCCTCGGTGTAACCAACATCGGAAGATTCGCATTCTACCAGAGCGGTTTATCAACCATCGCAATCCCTTCCAGCGTGACGATCATTGGTGATTTTGCATTTATTGGATGCAGTTCACTGACCAGCATTACCGTTCCCTCAGGGGTGACCGAGGTTGGGAACAGTGCTTTTTCATCATGTAATCAATTGACAAACATCACGATTCCCTCCAGCGTGTCTCAAATTGGAAATTATGCTTTTGCGTTCAGTGGGAATTTGACCAACGTCATTTTTGAATCGGATAGCCGTTTGACGAACATCGGAGAATGGGCTTTCTATGGTTGCGGGAAGTTGGAGGCTTTTTCAATTTCGTCAAGCGTAACCGCCATTGGATCAGGGGCCTTTTATGAGTGTATTGGTTTGGTCGAAATATCGATTCCAGTCAGTGTGACAAGCATGGGGGAAAGGGTTTTTGAAGGGTGTGACAACATATCCATTAACATTGCGGCGGAAAGTTTGCCCGGAGGATGGAATTCCAACTGGAATCCTAATGGTCGACCCGTCGTGTGGGGGTATGATTCCTAGTTCTATTTCCAGAATCTCCGAAAACAAAAAGGGTTCACTTCATCAAGCATTGGATGGAGTTTGTCGGGTTTTCGGGGAACATACGAACCCGGCATTCTCTGAACCTCGCAACCCGTTTTTCCATGTTTTTCTTCTTCATGGTCTTTTCGTAAATTGGATTAAGTTGTTTTTAGTGAGTGGGTACTCAATGGCATCATAATGGTACAAAAGGGTGAATCAAAGAAGTCCAATCGAATCGGCATGCTATCTTTTTCTCGTTTCGGGTTAGTTTTTTTCAAATGGGGTAACCGGGTTCGGACGGGGATTACAAACAGAACGCCCCAGCTCCACCATATTAGCACGACATTGTTGATACAATTGTATCGACTTTAAAGAATAGGAAAATAGGGATATAATCCCTTTTTTCTTTTTAATTCATTTGTCTATGAATCCCTTTTTAAAATGTGAGATTCTCCACATGGATGATTTTTTCCTTCCGAAAAGCCGTGTCACCCCCGAACGGTTGGCAGAAGTCGGCGGAAACATCGATTATGAACGGTTCGCGGAGGAAGTGGTGACTCCGTGGACGAAGAGCTTGCCGATCCGGTATCGGCGGTTTGATTGCGGGGACCAGGTTTTTTCCAACCCCATCGAATTATCCCCCACGCATTTGTTGGTCGTCGAAGGCGTATATTCGCTTCATCCACTTTTCCGGCCGATGATGGATTTGAAGGTAATGGTGACGGTGAACCCGTGGAAGAAAGCCTTACGGATTCTCCTTCGAAACGGGTCGAATTGGCGGTTGACGTTGAAGCATCTGTCCCGTTGGATCCCACTGGAAAATCGGTACTTTCGCGTTGAAAAGCTTTCCGAGTCCGTCGATCGGATCGTACGAACTTGATGTTTCAAAAAACAGATGTTCAAGGAGGAAAACAATGATTGGAAATTTGTCGCAATTGGAAGGAAAACCCATCTCGAACCCCGCCGCCAAAAATGCCTCGATGAAAGTGTTGGTTTCTCCGGCGGAAGGATGGATGGATCATGTCATGCGGGTCATCGAGGTGGAGAAGGACGGGTATACCCCATTCCATTCGCATCCGTGGCCGCACATCAATTATGTAATCGAAGGAAACGGTGAACTGAAAATCGGGGAGACGGTGACCCGCGTGACCGCGGGATCCTATGCGTTCGTTCCCGGTAGCACGATGCATCAGTTCCGGAATGCCGGTGACGGGTGGTTCCGCTTCATTTGCATCGTTCCCAAAGAAGGACACCAATAGATTTTTAGTGGATATCGATTTCATTCCTGAAGCCATGCGCAAGCATGGTTTTTTTGTATAGAGTCTTCTTCAAGAAGGGACAATAACCGCCGGAAATGGACGATTTCCCGCTTTTTATCACCGAAAAAGACATGGAAACCTGCCTTTTTTTCCATTGACTTTAGGCGTTGCAGAGGGTAGAATGAAAGAGGTAAATTTCGGATTTTTATCTGGGCTGAAAAGAAATTGCCCTTAAGGGCAGGGAGGAATATTATGAACTTTACCTACATGCATCCCGCTGAACAGATTGTGATGATCATCAACCGGATCTATACGAAACAAATGACAACCACCTCGGGCGGGAATCTTTCCATTTTGGATGATGAAGGAAATCTATGGATCACGCCTTCTGGGATCGACAAAGGGACTCTTTCCATCGGGGATATTTGTCAAATCAAACCAGATGGAACCGTCATCGGAAAACATCGACCCTCTTCGGAATTGCCCTTCCATAAATGCGTTTATGCGGCACGTCCGGATGTCCGGGCGGTTCTCCATGCCCATCCGCAGGCGTTGGTCAGTTTCAGTCTGGTCGGAAAGGTTCCCAACACCAAAATCATCCCTTCTCCCCATCTGGTGTGCGGAGAAATCGGTTTTGCGGAATACGGACTGCCGGGAAGCATCGAATTGGGAAACAAATTGGCGGAACAGTTCCGAAAAGGGCGGAATGTCGTCATTATGGAAAATCACGGGGTCGTCACTTGCGGAAAAGACTTGTTCGAAGCCTTTATGATCTTCGAAACGCTCGAACGGGCGGCGGCCTTGAACATCGTCGCCCATCAATTGGGCACCCCCAGCGTGTTGACCGATGAACAAATCTATTTGGGCGTCGACCACGGAAAAACTCCTTTGGCGGAATTTCTGCCCGGCGAGATTCCCTCCTACGAAAAGAAAGCCCGCAAAGACATGTGCGCACTCATCCATCGGGCGTATGATCAGGAATTGTTTACCAGCACCCAAGGGACTTTCTCGGAGCGATTGGATGATCATGCTTTTCTGATCACACCGTACGGTATGGACCGGAAGTATTTGGAACCGGAAGATTTGGTCCGCATCGAAAACGGAAAACGAGAAGCGGGAAAAACCCCTTCCCGGGCGTACCGGATTCATCAAATGATATATGAACGGCATCCCCAAGTCAACGCCGTTGTCATGGCAACCCCGACGCATGTGATGGCCTTCGGAATCACCCGGACGCCGCTGGATCCGCGAACGATTCCCGAATCGTACATCATGATCCGCGATTTGGTCCGCGTTCCGTACGGAACCTCTGTTTTGAATCCTGAACAAATCGCCGAAGCGATTTCGGAGTCGACGCCGGTCATCTTGGCGGAGAATGAATTCGTTTTGACGGTCGGATCGACGCTGATCAACGCGTTCGACCGGTTGGAAGTGGCCGAATTCACCGCCAACACGATCATCCATGCGATGACGATCGGGCAGATCGCTCCGATCTCCCAAGACCGCATCGAAGAAATCAACAAGGCCTTTCATTTGAATTAATTCGGTTCATTTCATTCGAGGATCCCCCGTTCGAAAGAAAAGATGCTGGATTTTCCAACATCTTTTCTTGTTTTTTTGGGATATCACATTTTATTCGAGGTCATGAACCGCGAGGGAGAAATCCCGGTCTTTTTTTTGAAAAGCCGGGAAAAATAGAATTCGTCCTTGAATCCCAACTGATATGCGACGTCCCGGACCCGATGGCTTCCATTATTCAACAGCGTCATCGCGTAATTGATTTTCTTGTTGATGACGTATTGCATCGGGGTGATCCCCATGCATTTGTTGAAAGCGTGGGTGAAATACGTTTCGTTGAGATTCGCAATCTTGGCCAATTCCTTGACGGTGATCGCATCGTTGAGATGGTTGTCGATGAAAGAGGTAATCTCTGAAAATCGAAAGAGGCTGTAATCCACGAAATAGGCTCGGGAGAAGAAACGCGAGAGAAGCAATTGAAGCGTCCCGTTCAGAATCAATAACGAACTTATCGTCGGGGGTTGGATCTTGACATTGTCGATAACGGATTGGAATAACCCTTCATCGCCTGCCCGAGCCGGAACGGTTTGATCGAACATCAGGGATTCGAAAAAACTGCTCAAGGATTTATCGGCTTCGAAATGAATGTAGTAATGGCTCAAGAAAACCGTGCAATTGGCGGTGACGACGGAATAGGCGGGGATAAAATATAGGTTTCCCGCTTCCAATCGGACTTTCTCGCCTCGAAGATACAAATCCGCAAATCCCTCGGTAATGTAGTAGATGCGATTGTTCTTGTAAAAGGCGACAATGTCCTTCCAAAAAGACCCGACCGTGGCGAACGAAGCCTCACCGACGGAAAAATGCGTGTTGCGGATTATTTTCTCTAAATCTTCCATGAGAATTCCTCCAAAATCCCATCAAAACCGGAAAAATCGGGGTCCAAGAAGCACCAACGGAAAGGCTCCGATATTCCAGAAAATCGACAAGATAACTCTATTTTATCACTAATCTATGTTTTGTCCATTATTTTGTATGTTTTTTGAATTCAAAATTCCTTGCAATAAGAATAGAATGATGTCAGAAAGCGGTTACAAATACCGGTCAACTTATTTTTTTTGCGAAAATCCATCTTTTTTCCAAAAAAACCCCCCTTTTACCGGGTTTTCCCTTTGATTTTCGGCTTTCACTTTTTCTGAAGAGCCACATTTCGCCGGATTCCTGATAAAAAATGAATAATCCATCTCCATTCTCGCTGCCTTGTGATTTTTGTTCAGCAAATATTCGAATCGGAAAGGAAAGTGATTCATCAGTGGCCAAAAAAAGCTTATTCCTGTTTTTTGTATGTGCGTTTCTGTTCGGTTTTATGGCTTGTGGAAGCACCCAAAGCGAGGTAACGACGATGGATATGTCTCAGTTTCCCGGATATCAAAACGACCCTGACCTTTTGTCGTATGATTTTTCAGCGTTGAACCGCATGCGGCCGTATTGGAAAGGCAACGTCATGTACAACGAAACCGTTTTGATGGTGGAAGACGGGGGCGTCATTTCCGGAAAGCTTCTGTTGGCTCCTCAACGGATTCTTTCGGTCCGTGACTTTTCCTTGCAAGTCGAATATGTTTCGGGTCAGGACTATGAAATTGTTGGGAATGTGATCCGCCTGGTTTCCGGATCCCGGATTCCTTATTTGACCAAAGCCAACCTCTCGGGGCAAAACATTCCTTCCCCCTATCGGTTGGTCACCTCCATTAGCAACACCTTGACCGATTATGTGATGATGGGAGCCAATGTGGTCTATACTGAAAGCCCCTTGTGGTACGGGAATCAACTCTCTGTCAGTTACGTGTTCGACCTAAAGGATTTGGATCCTTCCGATTATCCCGCCTATGATGGAACGACGCTTCCCAACTTGATGGCCAAATTGGAAGCTCAAGATCCAATTCGAATCACCGCCATCGGAGACAGCGTATTGGCCGGATGTTCCTCGAGCGCCTATTTCAACCGCGAACCCTATATGCCCAATTTCATGGAATTGACCGAAGAAGGATTGGAAGAGTATTACGGAAATGAAGTTCAATTGACCAATCTATCGGTCGGCGGAACGACTTCGTTTTGGGGCAGCAACCCGACCAACCTCGTCGACATCAAAGAATCCGCCCCGGATGTCCTGTTCATCCACTTCGGGATCAACGATTGCGGAAGCGGAACCTCGCCCAATGCCTTTCGGGACAACATCGAGCTGATGATCTTGTCAATCAGGGAAGATCTCCCCGGCTGCGAATTTGTCTTGTTCACCGCCTTCGCTCCCAATGGGAATGCCTACGATCAGATGCGCTTTGAAGATTATTGGGAGAAACTGCGGTTACTGGAAAGCAACCATCCCGGGGTCAAAGTCATCGACCTTTGGTCCCTCAGTCAAACGCTGTTGGAAACCAAAATTTACGAAGACATGACCGGAAACGGCATCAACCATGTCAATGATTTCTCTTCTCGAATCTACTTGATGAGCATCCTGTCCACTTTCGTTTCGAATGAAACGATGAAATCTAAGGAGGAATAACAAATGAAGCGTTGGACCACCCTGTTTTTGATGATGATGTTGTTCACGGTTCTCACCGCTTGCGGGAGCACCACCACCACGACGACCGAGGATGATTTCGTTCCAGTGATCAATCTTCCCACGAACACCTCGGCGAATCTTCGTATTTTGATTCCCGGAGGAAACGCCAATGAAACCACGATGATCGAAGAAGCCATCGCCGGGTTCAATTTGATTTATCCCAATATCCAAATTTCGATGAGTTACCTCGCGGTCAACTCCTACGAAAATACGATCCGGAACCAGGCACTGGCGGGATCCTTACCGGATATCGTTTGGACCAATTCACCGGATTTCTATTACTTAGTCAGCAAAGATTTGGCCTACCCGCTCAATGAATATGTCGAATTGTCCGAAGCGGCGGGGATTTTCGATGTCGAAGATGATTTTTACGTGGAGTTCTTCAACATCGGATCCGTCAACGGAAATCTGTATGCTATCCCTCGGAGTGCCGACAGCGTCGTGACATTCTACAATGAAAAAATCCTAACGGATGCCGGGGTCGATTTGAACCTGATTCAAGACGGATGGACCTGGGAAACCTTCCGGGGAGTATGTGACCAAGTTCGTACCTACTTTGACAACAACGGACATTCCGATCGGTATGTCCTCGATGCCAACTTGACCTCATGGCTCAGCGTCAATTACCCGATTATGAGATCCTTCGGCGCGGACGTGACGGACGGAACCGGCGCTTTGACGATTGACAGTCCGCAAACCCGGGAAGCTATCACCATGGTCCGTGATTTAGTGGAAGACCGCATCATCGTCGGGACCGGAGTCACTTCGGGATCTTCGTTTGAAGCGGGCACCAGTGCCTTCTTGTTTCAATCGGCATCCGTTTCGCTGTTTGCCCATCGTCGCGAACTCGAAGGAAACATCAATATCGTCTCCTTCCCGTTGATTGGGGAAAATCCCAAAATCGGTTCTGGAATCGCCGGATATTCGATCAATTCGAATTCGGCCTATAAAAACGAAGCCTGGGCATTCCTCAACTATATGTTGAGTTATGACGGACAGCAAGCCATGGGATCCGGCGGATTGAACCTTCCTTCCATCCGCAAAGATTTGGCGGATTACACGACCGCAAACTGGGGACAAGGGTATACCGATCTTCACTTGAACTCGTACCTCTATGGCCTTGAATACAAAATCACCGTCGACTTCTTACAGTATTTTGATGCCAAATACAAATCCGATTTGGACTTGGCGCTGAAAGATTTGTTCAACAATGCGTGCAACACCGGAAAAACGATTGAAGAATGCATCCAAATCGTAGTACGAGACATGGGAGATGCTCTCGCGGACTAACCTCGAAGGTTTCCTGAAAACCAGGAGTTTCAAATGACGAAAAAGAGCGTTACAAAGTTTTTGAAAAAAAATTACGAGGGATGGCTGTTCAATTTGCCCCTTGCCATCGGTTTACTGCTGTTTACCGCCATCCCCGTGGGTACTTCGTTGTATTATTCGTTCTTTGAAACGGATGGTTTTACCTATACGTTCGTCGGGCTTGACAACTATATCAAAATCTTCACCCGGGACCGCAGCATCTGGCAAGTCGTCAAAAACACGCTGGCCTTCGCGATGATCAGCATCCCGCTGAATTTGAGTCTTTCGTACTTGCTCGCCCAGCTGGTCAATCAAACCCGAAAAGGAGTCAAAACCTTCCGTTTGCTCTATTATCTACCGGTCATTATCCCTCTCGTCGTGGGCGGGTTGTTGTGGAAGGATTTATATGATCCCACGTACGGCATCTTCAACCGGATCCTCGAATTGATCGGATTAGATCCCTTTCCCTTTTTCTTCCAAGCGTCCACTTCGATGTTTTCCATCATTCTCATGAATGTGTGGGGCATCGGCGGAGGGATGATCCTGTGGCTGGCGGCGTTCAAGAACATCCCCAAGACGATGTATGAATCGGCCAATCTCGACGGGGCAAACGCCTTCCAACGGTTTTGGCACATCACGATTCCCCTTTCGACCCCGATGATCTTTTTCAACGTCGTCACCTCCATCATCGGCACCCTCCAGTACAACGGGACCCTCACCTTCGCCCCTCGGGAAGGCCGTGGAGTGGACGACTCGCTGTACATGTATGCGGTCAAAATCTACTGGGAAGCGTTCCATCGGGGACAAATCGGCTATGGAAGCGCCCTCGCATGGTTGTTGCTGATCGTCTGCGCGATCATCACCATCCTCCTCTTTAAAAAGAGTAAATGGGTCTTTTACGGGGAGGACATCTAATGACTACGATGGAAAAAGCGGTCTGTCGCGACAACAACCGCGCACGGCGTCAAAAAAAATACGTCGCATTCCTGATTTACGCCTTGATGGCACTGATAGCCGTCATCCTCGTCTTTCCTTACTTCTACATGGTAATGAAAAGTTTGATGACATCCGAAGAAGTCGTCGGTCCGGTGCGGTTTTTCCCATCGGTTCCCCAATGGGTCAACTACCTCAGTTTGTTCACTGAAAGCGAATATTTGCAAGCAACCCTGAATTCGCTGTACGTGATCGGCTTCAACATCATCGCCGTTCCCCTCTCCGCTTCCTTGATCGCCTTTTCGTTTGCGAAACTGCAATGGAAAGGAAAGAAGATGATGTTTGCGATCATGATGGCGACGATGATGCTTCCAGCGACCGTCACGCAAATCCCCTTGTTCATCATGTACTCCAAGATGGGGTGGATCGATACCCTGTATCCCTTCACGATTCCCAACCTGTTCGGGGGAGGGGCATTCTACATCTTTTTGATTCGGCAATTCATGATGGGAATTCCCCGCGACATGACGGATGCAGCGAAAATCGACGGAGCGAGCACGTTCCGAATCTTTTGGAACATCATGATTCCGTTATGCAAACCCGTTTTGATTTACCTGATGGTTACCATCTTCATCAACTATTGGGGCGACTTTTACGGACCGTTGTTATACATGAGTTCTTCTGAAGCTCCGCGGACCTTGGCGTATTTGATATTCCTCAAGTCCACGGAAGCCAACGCCGCCACGCAAATGGCGCACATGCGGATGGCTGGAGGAGTCTTCATGACGCTGATCCCGGCGGTTTTGTTCTTAATCTTCCAAAAACAACTGATCGAAGGCGTCACGTTAACCGGATCCAAAGGCTGATTTTTTGAGGTGAAAACATGAAAAAAGTATTACTTATGACGAGCATCTTCCTCGCATCGCTGGCCATCCTCGGATGTCAGACGACCACGACGGGGATTCCTCGAATTCAAGATGAACGAGAACTATCCCTGCAGGAATACACCGTCGCCAATTTGGCCGCGACCGATGCCTTGGGACGGGATGTTCGCACCGGGGATCAACGAAACGATAAAACGGTCGGATTATTCTACCACGTCTGGCACGGATACCACGTAAACGGAATTTACAACATCACGCAGTTGCTGGAATTTGATCCCGACGCCCTTTGGAACATCGACGGCACTCCGGACAGCCCGCTCAACGCCTTTCACTACTGGGGAGAACCCCTTTACGGATACTATGCCTCCGATGACCCTTGGGTCATCACGCGGCATGTCGAACTGTTGACGATGGCGGGAATCGATTACTTGGTGTACGATTTGACCAACTCCGTGATCTACATCGAAGCCATCAACGCTTTATTTGAGGTACTCCAAGATTATCAAGATCAAGGCTTCGATGTCCCCAAGGTTGCATTTTATACCAATACGGGTTCCCGGGTGACGATCAATCGATGCTACGATTTGTGGTACAAAGACGGGAAATATTCCGATCTCTGGTTTTCGTTCGATGAAAAACCGCTGATCATCGGCGTCAGTTCCGAATTGACCCCCGAAGAGCGGGCGTTATACTTTGATTTCTTTGATTTCCGCGAATCGCAATGGCCGTATGGTTATGACGAGGATTTGGAACGCGGATTCCCCTGGATGGATTGGACCTATCCGCAGAAGAACTATAGCGGAACCGTATCCGTTTCACTGGCTCAACACCCCGGAGCTCGGATGAGCGAAGGGAACCGCAGCAACAACGGCCGGGGATTCGATTATTCGATTTTTTCCAACGTAAAAGCCAACACCCGCTTGGGAACCAATTATCAAGGCCAGTGGGCGACGGTGTTCCAAGATCCCACCGCCGTCGACAATGTCTTTATCACCGGATTCAACGAATGGATCGCCATCAAATACTCCGACGGACAAGATGTCTTCTTCGTCGACACCTTCAACGAGGAATATTCCCGCGACATTGAAATGGCGAAGAACGCCTATGGCGACAATTACTTCCTTCAAACGATCGATAACGTCAAACGGTTCACCTATTCCGAAGCGGAACACTATGTGACCCCCGAAACCACGATCGACATCAACGATTTGACGGCTTCGGGATGGGAAGGCGTTCCCTCCCGCTACGCCGACTTCGCCGGAGACGCGATGGAGCGGAATTTCCGCAACGCCGCCAGCACGCGAATCTATACCGATTCCAGCCAGCGCAATGACATCGTCAAAACGTCGATGACTCATGACAAAGACAATCTGTATTTGATGGTTGAAACCGTTTCCCCGATCACCGCGTACAACGGAACCGATACGAATTGGATGAATGTTTTGCTGGATACGGGATCGGATGAAGCCTCGCTAGCGGGGTATGAATTCGTCATCAACCGCCATCCGGGAGCAGCAACGACGTCCATCGAACGGGTCACCGCCGCCGGGGTTTACGCTTCGGTGGGAGAAGCCCGGTATACCGTTTCGGGAAACCGCCTGCAACTTGCGATTCCATGGAGCGCCATCGGGTTGTCCAATTCCGACTTTGACGTGACCTTCAAAGTCGCGGACCATGTGGCTCATCCCGACGACATCATGGATTACTACGTGAGCGGGGACAGCGCCCCGATCGGAAGGTTGGGATATCGTTATGGCCATTAATCGATTTTTTTCCGCCAAATCCATTGGTTTGGCATTCCTATCTTTACTTTTCCTATTTGTCATGCTCGCCTGCGAAGGAGGATCGACCACGGTGACCACGAAACAAGACGGACGCGACCTCACCCCGCAAGAATACTCGTTGTACAATTTAACCGGAACCGACGCCTTGGGTCGACGCATCGAACGGGTGGACGGCCTCAAAACGGACAAACCCCGTTATGTTGGCTTGTTTTACTCCTTGTGGCTGGGCCAGCATGCCGAATCGCAAACGGGAATTTACAACATCACATACATGCTGGAAACCGAGGACGGGACGGCGAAATTATACGATCCCCTCGGAAGTTCCGAAAGCAAAACCGGAGAATTCCATTTCTGGGGCGAACCTTTATATGGATATTACAACATGAAAGACCCCTGGGTTCTCACCCGTCACATCGAACTGCTGACGATGGCAGGCATCGATTACTTGTGCATCGATGCGACCAACAACAAGGTCTATAAAGACTCCACGACCGCGCTGATGGATTTATTGCTGAAATATCAAAATCAAGGATTCAACGTTCCCAAGGTCGTTTTCTACACGAATTCGTATTCCGGAACGACCGTGGACGTCATTTACTCCGAATATTACCAAACCGAAAAATACCAAAGCTTGTGGTTCCAACCGGAAGGAAAACCGCTGATCATCGGAATCACCGAAGAAAACGGGAACGCCTCCGACCAAACCAAATACGATTCCAATTTCTCCAGTTACATATCGTCCGCGATGCAGGAGTTCTTCGATGTCCGCGAATCCGAATGGCCCAACGGGGACTATAACGAAAACTCGATTCCGTGGATGAGTTGGCAATATCCCCAAAACATCCACAATGGGAGCATCTCTGTTCCCGTCGCCCAGCACAGCCACTCCGCCATTTGTGTCAGCTACATGCATCCGGAATCTTCCCGGGGGTATGACAATGCGACCGGGCTGGTGGACACGGATTTCCGGGCTGGACGCAGTTTCCAAGGAATGTGGGATACCGTATTCTCCCGCGATGCCGAAATCTCCAACGTCTTGGTCACCAGTTTCAATGAATGGATGGCGATCAAGCAGAATGTCAGCGGACAAGTGGCGTTCGTGGACGTTTTCAATGAAGAGTACTCGCGCGACATCGAAATGATGAAGGGCGGATACAACGATAATTTCTTCCTCCAACTGATTCAAAACGTGCGGCGGTTCAAGTACGAAACCGCGCAAACCTACACCCCGAAACTGATGAGCATCGACATCGAAGATCCGAATTCAATCGTGATGTGGGATTACGTTCCGTCCCATTACAAAGATTTCTCGGGCGATGCGATGGCCAGAAACTTTGCGGGTGCTGTCCCCCAAGTCCGCTACACCGATGACAGTCAGCGGAACGATATCACCGACATCAAAGTCATTCACGACCGAAACAATCTGTATTTTTATGTCAAGACCGCTGAGGACATCACCGCTCATGACGGATCCGAGTTGAATTGGATGAATATTTTCCTTTCGACCGATTCTACCCTTCCGGGATTCTCGGGATACCAATTCGTCCTCAACCGTTCCCTCGAAGGGACGATGACCTCCGTGGAAAAATCGACCGGAGGGTATGCCTTCGAAAGCATCGGGCAAGCGAAGATCCGAGTCGAGGGAACCGTTATGCAAGTGTCGATTCCGCTTTCGATGCTGGGCTTGAGCGCGGATAACGTTCATTTTGAGTTCAAAGTCGCCGATCACGTCACCCACTATGAAGACATCATGGATTACTATGTGACCGGAGACGTCGCTCCGCTCGGGCGTTTGAATTTCGGGTATTGACGATGCGAAAAATGATGCCGGTGGTCCTCTTGATTCTAGCAAGTTTTCTCATTTCATGCGGCACAACGGGGCTGACGACCACGACGAAAACTCCGCGGATCACCCATGACGGACCCGCCTTCACCGACGGAGTGACATATGACGAGGAGCTGTGGGACATGCCGATTTCGTTCAATGATCTTCAACACGATCTTCCCGATCTCGGAATCGAAGCCCTCTGGATTCGTTCCGACTACAAAGGCCAGGAGAGTTATGCCTTCGCTTATCTCGGACGGCCGGCATCCGGCGACGGACGGGCGGTCGTCTTGCTTCACGGAGGCGGGGGAACCGCCTATTATGAATGGGTCCAGCAGTGGACGGCAAAGGGATACATCGCCTTGGCCCTCGACTTGGAAGGCCACGTACCCAAAGCCGGAGGAACCATGGATTCGTATCCGTATGATTTGTACGAGGCTTCTCCCTATCCGACTCCTCACAATCAAAATTACGGCGATGCCTCCTTGCCGTTGGAAGAAACATGGATGCACTACGCGACCCGAACGGCCATCTTGGCCCATTCGTTCCTTCGTCAAACCGAAGGGGTCGATCCCCAGAAGATCGGCGTCGTCGGAATCAGTTGGGGAGGCGTCATCGCTTCGATCATCACCGGCTACGACGATCGATTTGCCTTCTCGGTTCCCATTTATTGCTCGTTGAATCAGCTTGGGACCGATTCGACAATCGGAGGATACTACCTCGCCCATCCCGAAGCGCAAATGTGGGATGATGACACGGCCTTGTCCTTGGTATCCACCCCGATTCACTTCGTCGTCAGCAATATCGATCAGCATTACCGGTTGGACAGCGCCGCTCAAACGGTTTCCCATGTCCAACACGGCACCTTGACGGTTCTCAAAGATTGGCTTCATTCCCATCGGATCGCCGTGGAAGCGATCGAACCCTATTTGTTCGCCAATCAGATTCTCGACGGGACGGCCTCCCTCGGATTCGCGACGCTTCCCGGATTCGATTCCACCGCGGTGGAACTTCGTCTTCCCGAAGGGGAAACGATCGAGAGCGCCTCGTTGGTGTATTCCACCGACGGATTCGGGGGTTCCATTACCTGGTCGAAACGACGCCTGACCGTCGAAGGAAGTACGCTGGCATATGAAATTCCCGTTGGAACCACGATGTTCTATCTATCCGTGGTCGACAAAAACGGATTCACGTGGAGCACCCCGCTGTCCCAATTGTGACGGCGGATTCCGAAAGGCTTGACATTGACTGGCAATAACTAGAAAGGATACGCGTGCCCATCAGCACCAGTCAATCAACACTTGCACGCAAAAAAAGATGAAAAGAAGATTAACGAAGATTTTCATGCTGCTTTCCATGACTTTGGCTCTAGTCTTCACCGTTCCACCCCTCGTTCATGCTTCGGACACCGAAGTGACAGGGGTTCTGTGCGTCAGCATCGCCGGCTTTGCCGGAGAAGGAATCGCCGTGGAATTCACCCCCGGACTCGGAATGGGAACCTATTGGAATCCCATCGACACGTCCAAACTCGAACTCCGCAATCAAAAAGGCGAAATCGTCGCCATTACCAGCGCGGAGACCGTCGGCGATCAGATTGCCATCAACCGCAACTTAGGCTATAATTACTACGGTTGGACCCTGACTATCAAAGCCGGTTTCCAAGTCATCCGCACGGATGAAGCCATCAGTTATCCTCCCGTTGTTGTGACCGAGAAAACCTTCATTTTCTTGGGATCCACCACCACCGGCGGATACTGGACTGCCTATGTCGCTCCCACCGATTTGTCGGTCGACGACAATGCCTTGGAACTCCAAGTCGGAGCGGGAACTCATCAAATCGTTCCCACCATTTCCCCGGTGGGATCCAATGCGGTTATCGTGTATGAAAGCGCGAATTCCGCCATCGCTTCCGTTTCAGCTTCGGGCGTCGTGACCCCGGTCGCAGAAGGAAACACCACGATTACCGTTCATGCAGGAACGCAGAGCGAAACCATCACCGTCGCCGTTGCCGCGGGAGCCGCCGCTCAGACGGATATCTTGGTCACCAACCCGGACAAAACCATTCATACCTATGTGGGCGATGACTATGATCTGTCCGATTTGACCGCCGTTCAAGTGTTTGAAGGCGGAGGGACCGGTGCCGCCATCGCCATCACGGCCGAAAAAATTTCGGGCACCTACGATAAAAATACGATTGGGAATTATGTTCTAACCTTGACGGACGGTGCTTTCAGCGACACGTTCACCGTATCGGTCGAAGCTCTTCCCGTGACGGAAGTCACCGGAGTCGCCTGTTTCAACATCGCGGGCGGATGGGGACTTGGAATTGCCGTTGAATTCACCCCAGTACTTGGAATGAACACCTACTGGAACCCAATCAATACGAGTTTACTAGAACTCCGCGATGACAAAGGCGTCATCGTTCCGATCACTTTGGCCGAAACCGTCGGCGATCAGATCGCCATCAACCGGGGTTCCGGATTCAATTATTACGGATGGACCTTGACCATCAAACAAGGATTCCGCGTTATCCGGACCGACAATGGAACCAAATACGATTTTGCCGTCGGAACCGAAAAAACGTTTATCTTCTTGGGATCCGAATCCGAAGGCGGATACTGGACCGCTTATGTCGCCCCGACGGACTTGTCGGTCGATGACAACGCCGTCGACATCCAAGTCGGCGGAGCCAATCATCAAATCGTCCCGACCATCACTCCCATCGGATCGAATGCGGTCATTCTGTATGAAAGTGCGAACTCCGCCGTCGCTACCGTTTCTGCGAGCGGCGTAATCAGCCCGGTCGCCGAAGGGTCCACCACCGTGACGGTTTATGTCGGCAATCAATCCGAAGTCATTACCGTCAATGTGGCCGCGGCCAGCGCTCCGCAGACCGACATCGTCATCACGACGCCGGACAAAACGATTCACACCTACAAGGGGTATGACTATGATTTGTCCTTGCTGACGGCCTTGGAATATTACGAGGGCGGAGGCACCGGTGCCGCCATCGTCATCACCGCTGAAAAAATCTCGGGATCCTTTGACAAAAATACCGTTGGAGAGTATACTCTTACATTGACAGACGGCGCATTCTCCGACACCTTCACGGTTGTCGTTGAAGAACTTCCCGCCATTGAACCTCTTGGAAGCACTCCAGGAAACCATTTTGGAAACAACTCCGGATGGGGAAATTTCTACACCGTTTTCAATTCCCCTGACATTTCTCACTATTTGAATCTTCATGAGGAAGCCCTGCAACAAGTCTTGGATCATGTCACTGTGGCAGGCCGTCATGACGTCATCAGTTCGATCAAGAACCTCGGTGGCGGTCGCTATGAATTTTGGTTTGCCCCCGGATTTGTGCTTCATGCCGGCGATAAAGTCGTTCTCCAAGCCGGAATGGGACTGTGGCAGTATGAGGGAGGTTCCATCGACGGAGGCCATGAAGGCTCCGGCGGGGAATTTGTTGTCATCGGCGAACTGAAGTCCGATGTCACCTATGTTTATAACGGTTCGACCTGGGAAGTATGGACTGCCGATCCGACCGACTTCACTCTAACTTCCGACATTTCTTTCGTCAGCATCGGTGCGACCTTGACCTTGGAATGGGCCGTCACTCCCGTCGGAACCTATGGAACCCCCGTCTTCGCCTCTTCCGACGACTCGATCGCCAGTGTCAATGAATTCGGCGTCGTCACCGGTCATCTCGAAGGTGTCGTCACGATCACCGCGACCATCGGAGCCGTGGAAAAAACGATGGAAATCACCGTCAATCCCGCTCTTGCCGTCGAAGGAATCGAATTGCTGGATACCTACAACGTCTATTACGTCCCGTTGAACGCCGCCGCGTTCACGCCGGTGTTCACCTCCGCCCGGTTGATCTTCGTCGGCGGTTCCTTCAGCCCCGCTTTCACGATTTCCGCCGAAGATTATGTCGTCTCCGCGTTGAACACCGCGGTGGCCGGAGATCTGGAACTGACGGTCACCATCACCTACAATGAAATCGAATATGAAACCACGATTCCCGTCCGCGTGTATGAATACGTCAACCAACGCGTCACCGAAGTGGCCATCGTCGATTGGTTCATCTACTCCGTTTTCATCCAAATGCCGAACACCAGCGCCAATGAAGCCAACATCACCAACGGCGCCTTGATGCCCGGAACCTTGGAACACCTGATTTACGAACGCGCCGACGGAACCGAAATTACCATGCAGGGATTCTATATGCTTGGGGCGAACCTTGCGATTTTCCCCTCGTTCCTGTATGATAACGGAACGCCGATCATCACCGCCGAAAACTATCATGAGTATTACCTGGAAGGCGACATGATCACGCTCGAAGAAGGCATGCCGATTTACCGTTGGACCGGCGGAATGATCGCCACCGAAACGGACAACCATGCCATGGACCCGGGAACCGGCGAAGTCGTCGTGGACGGATACATCGCCGAAACCGTCCGGTATCGTTACAATGGCAACGTCTGGGGCATCTATGTCGAATACGAAGACATCGAAGCCGATGATACGACCATCGATATGCAAATCGGTCAAAACCGGACCACGGGAATTTCCCGCGTCCCGGAAAACGCCACCACCGGAACCTTCACCTATGAATCTTCCGATGACACGATCGTCACCGTCACCGAAAACGGAATTCTTCAAGCCTTGAAAGCGGGCGTCGCGACGATTACCGTCACCTTGTCCGATGCCAGCCGCCCGAACGATACCAAAACCGTGACCTTGACCGTCACCGTCAGTGATTACATCGACGGCATCCGTTTTGACGGACCTGCCGAAGTCAAACAAGGAAAAGAATTGGATTTGTCCGATCTCGCCGCCAAAGTGTTGTGGAAGAGCGGAACCCTCGGAGCTGACGTCGATTTGAGCAATGCCGTCCTCGTCGGATTGGATACCTCCGTATTGGGAGAACAAAACGTTGTCGTCCGCGTCATGATCGGCGGCGTTCAATACTCGGGACAATTAGTCGTCAATGTCGTCAAAGACAACGTCGGCGTCAAGATTGCCATCGGATCCGCCATCGGCGCGGTGGTCATCGGGGCCGCAGCCCTCCTGTACTTCCTCGTCATCAAAAAGAAAATCGTCTAACCAATGCCCACCGGGAATGAAGATTGCCGGATGATCGTCCGGCAATCTTCTTCCTCACTTAAAGGAGAACGACCCCATGTATATAATCGACCAATTGAAAACCGAATATCAAATAAATCCCATTGGAATCGTGGCCGAACATCCGCGATTTTCTTGGACCTACCAGCCCGGGGACCGCATTGTTCAAGCATCGTACCGTATCCTTGTCGCTTCCCGAATCGAAAATTTGGAACCCGGGAAAGCCGATTTGTGGGATTCCGGACGCATTCTCTCGGATGCGATGATCGGAATCGAGTATCAAGGAAAACCGTTGGTTTCCCGCGAGCTTTGTTTTGTCTCGTTGCTCGTCGAAAGCACCGCCGGGGAAAAGGATTCGCATTCCGGCACGTTTGAAATGGGACTGAAATCCGCTTCCGATTTTCATGGACGTTGGGTTTCGATTCCCAGCAATTTTCAAGGATCCACCTTGTATTTCCGTAAAAAATTGACGGTACCGACCGAAAAATTGGTTCGTGCCCGGGCTTATATTTGCGGGATCGGGTATCATGAATTCTATGTCAACGGAAAGAAAGTCGGCGACAAGGTCATGAATCCCGGCGTTACCGATTACGCCAAAACGCTTCTTTACGATGTGTACGACCTGAAGAACTACTTGGAGGACCGCGACAACGTCGTGGGCGTCGAAGTCGGTTACGGGTGGTTGGGCTCGCGGAAAATGTTGGCGCAATTTTACTTTGACTATGAAGATGGTTCGACGATCGAAGACCACTCCGATTGCAACCATGGCTGGTGGGTTACGGGGAGTCCCGTCGTCGACAACAGCATATATGGCGGGGAAATTTATGATGCCCGCCAAGAAGACCGCTTTTTGCCTACGTGGTCCCATCGCGACTTTGAACCGGCGTGGGACAACGGATGGATGTACACGATCCTGACGCAACCTCCTTTGGGCACCCTTCGTCCGCAGTTGGTGGAACCGATCCGGATCATCCGGGAATTCCACTTCAAATCCCGCACCGCGTTATCTCCCAACGTCTTTGTCTTCGATATCGGGCAAAACATGGCCGGATGGGTCAAAATCACCGTTCAAGGCGAACGGGGAGCCCGCATCAATCTGAAATTCGCCGAAGGCCTGTGCCCCGACGGATCGGCGAATCAGCTGAACCTTCGCAGCGCCGCCTGTAAGGACGCCTACATCCTCAAAGGGGAAGGCATCGAAACCTGGGCTCCGCGGTTCACCTATCACGGATTCCAATATGTCGAAGTGGAAATCATCGGGGAAGCGGAGATTTTGAATTTGGTCGGACAACACGTCCATTCCGACGTTCAAGCGGTCGGATCCTTCGAATGTTCCGACGCCGATTTGAACCAACTGCACAAAAATGCCGTCATCACCGAAGAAAACAACCTGCATTCGATCATGACCGACTGTCCGCAACGCGACGAGCGCTTCGGATGGCTGAACGACCTTTCCTCCCGGACCTACCAAACGGTGTACAACTTCCGGATGGATCGTTTCTTCCCGAAAGTGGCGCTCGACATTGAAGAAACCCAAAACGCCCAAGGGGCGATCGCCGACACCGCGCCCTATTACACCGGCGGGCAACCCGCCGACGTGACCTCGGTCTCCTATCTGCTTTTGGCCCTCCATTCCTTCCATTATTACGGCGATTTGGCCGTGGCCAAGGATCGGTATGAAGGGTTCAAACGTTGGGTCGAGTATCTCTTGACGCGTCAAACCGGCTACATCATGGAATATTACTATTATGCGGACTGGGTCGCCCCGGCCGGATTCCCCGACGTCAAAACCAATGATTTGTACGTTTCCACTTTGTTTTTGAATTGGCATTTGAACATCCTCTCCCGGTTGGCGCAGCTGATCGGTCGGGAAGACGATCACCGCCGATATGCCAAAATGGCGGAGGAATCGCGTCAAGCGATCAACGCCACGTATTACCATCCGGAAACCGGAAATTACGGAACCGGAACGCAAACCGAAAACGCGATGGCGATGAACCTGGGAATCCCGGAAGCGGGAGAACGGGCCAAAATCGCCGAAAACGTCGCCAAAAACATCACGGCTCACGGCGTTCATTCCACGTGTGGAAACCAAGGGTACCGACATCTCTTTTATTCGATGTCGGAAGAAGGATACATCGATTTGCTGATCCAAATGATCAAAAACCCGGAATACCCGGGATGGGGCTACATGCTTGCCTGCGGAGCCACCACGGTGTGGGAACGGTGGGAAAGCAAGATGGAAAACATCATGCACTCCTTCGATCACCCGATGTTCGGAAGCTATGACGCCTGGTTCTATCGGTATTTCGCCGGGATCCGGATCGGCGATGATTTCGGGGCCAAGAACCTTACCATTCAGCCCATCCTCCCCTCCACCATCGACTTCGTGCGTTGCTCCTATGATTCCGTCCGGGGAAAAATCACTTCCGATTGGACGAAGACGCCCGATGGGGTCCGCCACACGATCGTCATTCCGCCCAACACCCAAGCTACGCTCATTCTTCCGAATCCCATCGCCGCCCTTTGGGGACCCGTGGATTCCCCCTTGTCGCTCGTGGGGAAAACCCGTTTCGTCGCCGGATCCGGAACTTATATCATTGATACCAAGGAGAACTAATTATGGACCATTCGATCAAAACCGCTTATGAACAAGCCAAAGTCGTGTTCGCCCGTCACGGAGTCGACACGGACAAAGCCCTCGAACAATTCCACTCCATTCCCGTCAGTCTGCACTGCTGGGCGGGAGACGACATCAAGGGATTCGAAGGATTGGGGAGCGTCGAAAGTCAAAACGTCGTGACCGGTTCGTACCCCTACGCCGCCCGTACGGGTGACGAACTTCGGGGAGACATCGATTTCGCTTTTTCCCTTTCGCCGTTGAAACACAAGGTGAATCTGCACTCGATGTACGCCGAACGGCAAAATCCCCGGAACGACCTGAATGTGGAAGACTTCCGTAAGTGGATCGATTGGGCCAAAGCCAAAGGATACGGATTGGATTACAACACCAGCTATTTCACCCATCCGATGATGAACAACGGGTTTTCGTTGGCCTCCGATGACCCGAAGACCCGCGCGTATTGGGTGAAAGCTGGGCTCGATTCCCGGAAAATTTCCGTAGCGATTGGGAAAGAACTCGGACAAAAATGTTATAATAACATTTGGATTCCCGACGGATTCAAGGATCTTCCCGCCAATCGGCTGAAATATCGCCGGCTGCTCACGGAAAGCCTCGATCAAATTTTTGCCACCCCCTACACACCGGAAGAACAAAAATATGCCTGTGACGTTTTGGAAGGCAAATTGTTCGGGATCGGCACCGAGAGTTTCGTCGTCGGTTCCCATGATTTCTATTTGGGATACGCCATCAAGAACCATGTCGGCGTCTGCATGGACATGGGTCATTACCATCCGGATGAGAGCGTCGCCGACAAGCTGTCCGCCGTCCGTCCGTTCATCAAGGATTTGATGCTGCACGTTTCCCGCGGTCTGCATTGGGACAGCGATCATGTGGTGATTCAAGATGATCGCCTCCAAGCGGTGATGACCGAATTGAAGCGCGGCGGGTTTTATGACAGCGTCGCCATCGGCCTCGATTTCTTCGACGCCTCGATCAACCGGGTCACCGGGTGGGCGATTGGCTTGCGCGCCACCGCGAAGGCGATTTTGACCTCGCTGTTGGAACCGACCGGGTTGCTCGAAGGGGCCGAAGCGGCGAATAATCTCTCCCGCCGTCTGTTTTTGACGGAAGAAGCCAAAAACCTTCCCGTTCAAGCGGTGTGGGAATACCTGCTCGCTTCCGCTCAAGTCCCCATCGGACTGGATGCGATCGAGCACGTCGAAACGTACGAAAAGAACGTTCAGTCCAAACGCGTCTGAACTCCTCTTCCGGCTCCGATTTCCCTCCCGGAAGGGAAGGAATTCGGAGCCCTATTTTTGCCCTGAGGTGATCCTATGAATAAAAATTACTATTTGGCCATCGACATCGGAGCTTCCAGCGGGCGCCATGTTTTGGCGTGGCGCGAAGGCGATGGGATCGCCATGCGGGAAATCTATCGTTTTTCCCACCACGCCGTTCCCCACGGCGATGGGTGGATATGGGATATCGAGCAAATGAAAACCCATGTCGTAAACGGGTTGAAGAAATGCCATGAAATCGGCCTAACCCCTTGTGGAAT